>JACXTT010013181.1_pt1 | contig 10912 bp, 6 predicted proteins | sample 9270951 | NCBI WGS metagenome assembly JACXTT01 (sample SAMN15532306, study PRJNA645909) | rock metagenome | isolation source: weathered quartz diorite | place: Puerto Rico | collected 2017-06-21 | reverse complement strand
TGATGTCGCAGGTGCAGTGCCGTTGTTTGGATTGCCGGACCGCCAGACAGGCGGCGCCGGTGCGTGTCACATCACCTCGCAGGAGGGGACATGCAATTCACACCCCGTCGGTTCATTCCCTTCATTCTCAGCGCGGGTCTCGCGCTACCGGCCCTGCTTGCCGCGCAGGAACCGGTGACGATCACCGGCAGAGTCACGAGCGACGCCGGTCTGGGGCTGGGACAGGTCGAAGTCGCGATTCCGGCCATGGGGCTCGGCTCCCTGAGCAAGGATGACGGTCGCTACACCATCGTCGTGCCGGGCGCTCGGGTCTCGGGTCAAACCGTGACACTGGTGTCGCGGCGCCTGGGCTATAAGTCGCAGAGCGCCCAGGTCACCATGAGCGCGGGCGGCGTGACGCACGACTTCGTGCTCGCGGCCAACCCGCTGCAGCTGGGCGAGGTGGTGGTGACCGGAGCCGGCACCACCAGCGAGGCCGGCAAACTCGGCAACGTGCGGAACAACGTCGGTGCCGACCTGATCGAGCGCGCCGGCGAGACCAACATGGTCCAGGCGCTCGCGGGCAAGGCGCCCAACGTGACCGTGGTGCAGCAGTCGGGCGACCCCGGGGCGGGCTCGTTCATCAACATCCGCGGCATCAGCACGCTGCTCGGCAGCAACCAGCCGCTGTTCGTGATCGACGGCGTACCGGCGGACAACTCGACGTTCTCGACGTCGAACTTCAACGCCCCGGATGACGGCGGCGGCACGCTGGCGCAGTTCGGTCAGACCGAAGGCACGGTCGCGACCAACCGGGCGGCGGACATCAACCCCAACGACATCGAGTCGGTGGAGATTCTGAAGGGCCCCGCGGCCAGCGCCATTTACGGGGCGCGCGCGGCGGCGGGCGTGATCCTGATTACGACCAAGTCGGGTCGCTCGGGTCCCACGCACTTCACCTTCCGCTCCTCCACCTCGTTCGACGATATCAACCACGTCTACCCCTTGCAAACCAGCTGGGGGCAGGGCCGGTTCGGGACGCATGCCGACACGTCGCTTGGCGGCCAGTGCGACCAGCCGGGCGCCTCCATCTGCGCGCGCTCGTGGGGTCCGGCGATCCCGGCGGCGGGAAGCCCGGGCAATACGATCGGCGCGCCGTTCGATCACGCCAACGACATCTACCGCGTGGGGCACACGCTCGACAACGGGTTCACCGTGTCGGGCGGGAACGACCGTACGACGTTCTACCTGTCGGGCGACTATGCGCACACCTCGGGTGTGATCGTCGGTCCGAACAACTACTTCGGCCGCACTGCGGTGCGCTTCAAGGGTTCGCACCGGGTAATCGACAACCTGAAGCTGGGCGCGGACCTGGCGTTTGCCGACACGCGTGCCAAGTACGTCCAGCGCGGCAACAATACCAACGGCATCCAGCTGGGCAACCTGCGGACGCCGCCCGATTTCAACAACCAGCCGTACGTCATCAACACGGCCGCCGGGCCTGAGATGCGCGGTTACCGGTTCCAGCACCCCAACCCCAACGGTAGCACGCTGTTCTCCGAGCGGACGTTCGACAACCCGTTTTGGACAGCCTTCGAACCGCAGCAAAGCGCCAACGTGGGGCGGGTGTACGGCAATATCAACGCCGAGTACTTGCCGATCTCGTGGCTCAAGATCAACTACACGCTGGGCGCGGACTACACGACCGATGAGCGCCTCGAGGGGTGCCCGATTAGCTCGTCCGCTCCCTGTACCTTCGGACGAGTGATCGAAGGCAAGATCGTCAACTACATCCTCGACCATAACCTCACCGCCACGGCCAACTACTCGATCAGCTCCGACTTGACCGGTACGGTCACGCTGGGGCAGAACCTGAGCGCCCGTAACCAGCGTAACCTCGGGACGGTGGGCCGCACGATGGTGGCGCTGCAGCCGTTCAAGCTCGCCAACACGGTGACGCAGGATCTGCCGCTCGATCAGGAGACGGTGATCCACGACGCGTCGTGGTTCGGCCAGGCGGCGCTGGACGTGAAGGACCAGCTGCACCTCGCGGCAGCCCTGCGCAACGATGGCTCCTCGACGTTCGGGAGCTCGAACCTGCGCAGTTGGTTCCCGAAGGGGAGCGTCGCGTGGGAGTTCACCAAGGCCATCGGCGAGCGGCCGTGGCTGTCGTACGGCAAGGCACGCGTCGCCTACGGCGAAGCGGGCCAGGAGCCGCTGCCCTACCTGACGTCGCTGACCTATTCGAGCGCCATCCTGGGCGGGATCTCGCAGGGCACCGGCAACACTCCGACGCAGAACGGCATCGGCGGGTTGGCGACGCGCGGCGAGCTGCGGCCGGCGCAGTCGCTCAAGCCCGAGCGCTCCAAGGAATTCGAGGCGGGCGTGGACCTGGGATTCTTCAAGGATCGGGCCGATGCGAGCGTCACCTACTACAACAAGAAGTCGCAGGACATCATCCTGTTGCAGCCGCTCAACCCCTCGATCGGCTTCTTCCAGACCGGGGCCAACGCCGCCACGATGCGGAACCGCGGTTGGGAAGTGTCGTTGAACGTCCGGCCCGTGCAGGCGGCGGACTACGGCTGGGAGGTCGGGCTGCAGTGGGCGCGCAACAAGAACAAGGTGCTGTCGCTCGGCGGCGCGCAGTTCATCTCCGTCGGTGACTTCAACCAGCAGGTGGCCATGCTGAATCAGCCGATCGGCGTGTACCTCGGCACGGGGTTCCTACGGTGCGGCGTCTCGGCCGCCACCAACCCGGTGGTGGGGACGACCGCGACCGACACCACGCTCGGTCAGGTGTGCGCCACGGCCGGCGCGCCGACCGGCGCGCTGTACATCGGGCCGAACGGCTACCCGCTGGTGGACAACGATCCGCGCATCGTGCAGGACCCGAACTACGATTGGACCGGCAGCGTGCGGTCGTCGTTCCGCTTCCGCAAGCTGCAGATCGCCGGCCTGCTCGACGTCCGGCATGGCGGGCAGATCTGGAACGGCACTAAGGGCGCCCTGTGGAGCTACGGCACCCACAAGGACACCGAGATTCGCGCTACCTGCACCGCGCTTTCACCGGCGGCATGCACGGGGAACGACAAGGTGTTCGGGCAGGGCGGTTGGTACGACGGGCCCGTGGCGGGTCCCGGGGCCGGTACGCCGGTGGCCATCGGCGAGTACTGGTACCGCGGCGTGGCCGCTTGCCCGTTCATCGGGATCGACGAGCCGTGCATCGAGGACGGCGGCTTCGTGAAGCTGCGGGAGATCTCGGTGAGCTACACGCTGGACGCGCCGTGGGTGCAGCGCTCCATCGGGTTCTCGAGCATCGACATCCGGGTCTCGGGTCGGAACCTGAAGACGTGGACGAACTATACCGGATACGATCCCGAGACGAACCTCGGCGGCGCGATTTCGGCAGGCTTGGGCGCCGGCGGGGTGGACTACTTCAACAATCCGCAGACACGCTCGTTCGTGTTCTCGGTCACCCTCAACCACTAACCCCGAGGAGATCGACATATGCGTCGCAACACCAATGTCGCGCTCGCGTGTCTGGGGCTGCTCCTCGGGACGGCGGGGTGTGATAGCTTCCTGACCGGCAATAAGCTCACCAACAACCCGAACCTCCCGACGGAGGCGTCGATTCGGCAGCTGTTCGTCGGCGTGCAGGCCGGGCAGTTCGCGTTCCAGGAGGGCACCGTCGCCATGATGATGTGCGAGTGGGTCCAGGCCTGCTCGGCGGCGAACGGCCGGTTCGTGCAGCAAGCGGGCCAGTACTTCTTCGGTGAGGGCTCGAACATCGCCGCCAACAACGGGGACTGGATCTCGGTCTACGACGGCGGCGGTCTGGTCGACATCAGAGGCGTGGAGGACCGGGCCACAGCGTCGAACGACCGGAAGTGGCTCGGCATCGCGAAGGTGTGGGAAGCGTTCACCATCGGCACGGCGTCGGACATGTGGGGCGATATTCCCTACACGGAGGCCGTCTCCGGCAACACGGCGCCGGTGCTCGACAACCGGTTCGCCATCCTAGGCTCGTTGCAAACGTTGCTCGATGGGGCCATCACCGATCTGGCCAGCGGAGTGGGCTCGGGGCCGGGCAGTGCGGACCTCGTGTTCGGCGGCGACACCGCGGCGTGGAAGCGGGTCGCGTGGACCTTGAAGGCTCGGTACTACATGCACACGGCCGAGTCGCTCGGGGTACCGGCGTATAATGCCGCCATCACCGCGGCGCTGAACGGGATCAACAACCCCAGCGGGGCGGGCGATTTCTCGTCGTTCCACACGCTCAACCCGAGCGAGCGCAACATGTGGGCCCAGTTCCAGCTCAGCTCGGGGTTCGGGACCGACCTCGAGGCCGGCAAGGCCCTGGTAGATTACATGAAGGCCCGGGTTGATCCGCGCCTCGCGGAATATTTCTGCAAGGCCACGACGGCGGCGTGGCACCCCGCCACCAAGTACCTGCTCAACTCGGCGCTCTTGGACCCGAACGGCCACATGGAGCAGGTCACAGCGCTCACGCTGGATTCCTTGTCAGGCGCCACCCAACCGACCTGGCCTGCGACAGCTGGTGGCACCGTCGTAGACAATCACGTCACATGGACGAATAGGGGCTTGCCGTATGTGGGCGATGACTTCAACACTGCCCCGCCCCCACCCGTCTCGCAGTTCTTGTGCGCCCCGATGCCGGCGCGCTTCGCGGAGGACGCGCGGATTCCGTACGTGACCTACGTGGAGAACGAGCTGATTCTCGCTGAGGCATACAGTGCCACCGGGAACGACGCACTGGCGCAGACGCACTTGAACAACGCGTACGCGACCGTGCCGGGGCTAACATCGTCGGCCACCGGTGTAACGGGGGCCGCGCTGCTCGACTCCATCATGCTGGAGAAGTGGGTCTCGCTGTTCCAGAACATCGAGTCGATCAGCGACTATCGGCGCACCTGCCTCCCGAACATCACGCCGTCGCGCAATTCGGCGGGCTTCACCAAGGTGCCGGGCCGCCTGTTCTATCCGCAAAACGAGCGTAACGTGAACACGAACATTCCCGATGGGAGCACCCAGCTCGCCACCCACGGGTTCCGGAACGCCGGGGACGTAAACCCCTGCGGGCCCATCGCGCCGCCATGAGCGTGCCGTCGGGGAGTGCGTAATGTCGTCGGTAGGGCTATGATACGGGGGAGCGGATCCGAGTGCCGGGTTCGCTCCCCTGCACGCTCCGGGACCAGATGAATAGCTGGAGGTGAGGCTATGGCTTCACGCATCGCCGTGCTCGCTGCCGTCGCGTTGTCGCAGCTCGGGTGTTACAACTATGCACCGCTCCGGCGGTCGGAGCTGGTGCCCGCCACGTACCTGGCGATCATGCTCACGGAATCGGGGTCGGAGGAGTTGGCCCCCTACATCGGGCCCAACGTCCTGGTGGTGCGCGGGCGCTTCCTGAGCGCCACCGATCGGGGGCTCAACCTGTCGGTTGAGGGGGTAGAGAATAAGCGCGGTGACATCCTCGAGTGGAAGGGAGAAACAGTGATGGTCCCGGCCGAGTTCGTCCGCTCGCTGGAAGAGCGGCACGGGGCCGCCGGCAAGACGGTGCTGCTGGCCGGCGCCGGCTTGGCGGGATTCTTCGTGGCGTATGCGGCCTTCGGGCCGGGCGCGAGCGGCACGACCCCTGGAGGGAGCGGGGGCGGGTCCAGCCCGCGCTGACGGCTCTGACTACAACGGACGATTGCCTATGAAAACTGCGATACTGATCGGCATGCTGTGTGTCACGGCAGGATGCTACAACTACAACCCGCTCACGACGCCGAGCCCCGACCCGGGGGCCTATCTGGCCGTGACGCTCAACGATGCGGGCTCCGACGAGCTGGCGCGGTCTCTCGGACCCAGCGTGTTCGTGGTACGGGGCCGCTACCTCGGGCCGAGCGACCAGGGGGGCCTGCTCGTGTCGGTGTCGTCGGTCGAGACGAAGCGGGGCGTGGGATACTCGTGGGAAGGTGAAACGGTCAGACTCCCGACCGATGCTATCGCGTCGCTGGACGTGCGGCGCCTCTCGAAGGGTCGGAGCCTGCTGCTGGCGGGGGTAGGCGCAGGGGGCTTGGTCGCCACGACACTGGCGTTTTCGCTGTTGGGCAGCGGGACTCAGCCGGGCGCCGGTGGAGGTCATCCGCCTAAACAGTAGGCCGGCTTCAGAACACTCCGACGCTCGAGCGGCGCAGGTCCGTCTCGAGCGTCCATTCTATGTACTGCCCGCGCTGCACCACCAGGATATCGGTGCGCGCGAACGCGTCACTGCCGATCGCGTCCCCGTACAACTGGATCTCCCGTGCCTGACCGAGCAAACGCGCAGGCAGGAAGAAGACGGCCGACGACGACCCCGTCACCGTCCCGACCCGCGTCTGTACCCCGTCGTGCAGCACGTAGACGACCACGTCCAGATAGTTGTGGTTCGTGACGCTGAGGGCGATTTCGCCCTCGGGAACATTGCTGGCGGGCGAGGACGCGGCCTTGCCTTCGCGGTTGAAGATGAAGCAGGCGGGCGCGGCGAGGAGCAGCACGGCGAGCGCCGCCGGGAGGCGCAGGGCGCGGAGACGGTTCGAAGCCATGGCGTTCGCGAACCTAGCACCGGCCCGGGACCCACGAAAGGACGCCGCCAGCCATGACAAATCCCGGACAGCGATCGCGGTGTCGACAGCACGCCTCGTTCCCGTTTGGAACGGCCGTTCACCTTGCGGCTCTCTAACGCGAGCGGCAGCTTAGCCAAGCAGTTCCACTTTTCCTTCACCGTCATAGGAGGGTGGTCTATGCGCGACACCTGGTGCGCAGCTCGTCGATCTTCCCCGCCCCTGGCCGTCGTCTCTGCTCCAGCGCGTTGGAGATGTAGTCGCCGGTAGGCCGTCGGAGCTGGCCTACCGGATGCCTGAACGACCGTCTCACCGCGCCGCTCCGCGGGCGCGACACTGTGTGCCCGCGCCGGCCGGATCCCGTTCAAAGACCCTTTGGATGAGGACACGCTCCATGAACGTATTTCGCATTCGCCCATTGCTCGGCACCGCGGCGGCGATCCTGCTCGTCGCGGGTGTGGTCGCCGAGCCGGTGCAGGCCCAGCAGGGTACGGTGGCTGGGCAGATCACGGACAAGTCGAACCAGCAGCCGGTCCCGGGCGCCGCGGTGATCATCAGCGGGACCAGCCTGCAGGGACGCACCAGCCGCGAAGGGCGCTACAGCATCACGAAGGTGCCCGCCGGCCGGTACAACGTGCAGGTGCGGCTGATCGGGTACGCCACCTCGACGCAACCGGTGACGGTGGCCGGCGGCGAGACGGCCACGCTCGATTTCGCCCTCACGGCGGCGGCGGTGCCGCTCGATGCGGTGGTGATTTCGGCCACGGGTGTCGAGCAGCTGAAGCGTGAGCTCGGGAACACCGTGGGGTCCATCGCCGACGTCTCGAAGCTCGTACAGGATGCGGCCCCGTCCAACGCGGCCGACCTGCTCAACTCGCGGATTCCGGGGGTCGAGGTGATGCAGAGCGGCGGCACCACGGGCTCGGGCTCCCGCATCCGGATCCGCGGGGCCACGAGTATGTCACTGCGCAATGAGCCGATCATCGTGGTGGACGGCGTGCGCATCGACGCCACGCCTCAGGCCGGGAACCTCGATAACTTCACGGGCGGCCAGGCGCCTTCGCGGCTGAACGACTTGAACCCGGACGACATCGAGTCCGTCGAGGTGGTGAAAGGTCCCTCCGCCGCGGCGCTGTACGGCACCGACGCGGCCAACGGGGTCATCCAGATTCGCACGAAGCAGGGGCGCCCCGGGCCGACCAAGTGGACCGCCTCCCTCGGGGGCGGCACCCTGAATGACAGGGGCGACTGGCCCGCGAACTACTTCTCGCGGCGCGCCAGCGGCACCTCGTGCCGCCTGTCGTCGCAGGCGCAGGGGATCTGCACCATCGTCGCCGTCGACAGCTTCAACCCGCTGGTGCAGAACACGCCGTTCCGCCAAGGAGTGCGGCAGCAGTACGACGTGAGCGCCTCAGGCGGCAACGAGGCCACCACGTTCTTCGTCTCAGGCGGCTTCGAGCGCGAGCGCGGCATTTTTCAGTCGAACGACCTTCACAAGACCACCCTGCGCGCCAACATGCGCAACCAGGTCAGCCGGTTGATGGATATCTCGGTGGGCGCGGGGTACGTGTCGAGCTCGCTGGATCTGCCCCAGAACGACAACAACGATCAGGGGATCGTGGCGAGCGGGCTGCTGGGGTATCCATTCGATACCGTGGCGCCGCTCGCGGGCGTGTCGAACCCCAACGGCGGGTACCGCTTCCTCACGCCCGCGCAAGCCTTCCAGATCGGGGTCACGCAGCGGATCGAGCGCTTCACGGGCAACCTCACCATCAACTTCCGGCCGGTGAGCTTCCTGACCTTGATCGGGACCGCGGGCACCGACGTGACGAATCAGGGTGACAACCAGCTCACCCCGCCGGGCGTGATTCCGCTCGATCAGAACCGGTTCGACGGGAACGCGAACGCGAACCGCGGGCAGAGCTTTGCCTACACCGCCACGTTCGCCACCAAGGCGTCGTTCCGACTTTCACCCGTCATCAATTCCAACACCACCGTCGGCCTGCAATACTTCAAGAGCGTGTTCCAGCAGGTGCGCGCCTCGGGGCGGAAGGTGGTGGCTGGCACCAGCGGCGTCGGCGGCGTGGTCGTGCCGACGGTCGGCGACACCACGGCACCGTTCGTCACCCTCGGCGGCTACATCGAGGAGCAGGTGGGAGTGCGGGAGCGACTGTTCTTCACGGGCGCCGTGCGAGCCGACAAGAATTCGTCGTTCGGCACGAACTTCGGCAACATCCTGTACCCGAAGCTGTCCGGCTCATGGGTGATCTCCGAGGAGCCGTTCTTCCCCCGTATGGGTTGGCTCTCGAGCCTGCGGTTGCGCGCGGCGTGGGGCAAGTCGGGCCGCGCACCGGGCACACTCGACGCGGTCCACTTCTTCAATCCGGTGGCCGTGGCGGCGAATGGGACCGACGTTCCCGGAATTACGATCGGCGGGGCGGGCAACGCCAACCTGAAGCCGGAGAAGACCCGGGAGTTTGAGACCGGGTTCGACGCCGACTTCATCCAACAGCGCTTCCACCTCGAGGCCACGTACTACGACAAGGACTCGAAGGACGGACTGATCGCCGTCCAGCTCGCGCCGTCGATCGGCGAGAGCTTCACGCGGTTCGACAACCTGGGCGAAGTCAGCAACAAGGGGTACGAGCTGCTCCTGACCGCCCAGCTGCTCAATCGACCCGACCTGCAGTGGAACGTGACCGCGAGTGCCTGGGGCAACAAGAACCGCGTTCTCAAGACGGACTCGATCGGGACCCCCATCATCTTCGGGTTGGGCGGGTCCACGCAACGCCATCAGGTCGGATACCCGGCGGGCGGGTACTGGGGCACGTCGTACACGTTCGCGGACACCAGCGGTGACGGCTTGATCAAGCCTCAAGAGATCACGTTCGGTTCGGCGGACACGTTCCAGGGGTCCTCGGTTCCGACGCACGGCGCTTCGCTGTCCACCGAGGTCAACTTCCTCAAGCACTTCCGGGTGTTCGGGCAGTTCGATGGCCGGTGGGGGAACAAGCTCGATAACTCGACGGAGGCGTTCCGCTGCCTCTTCGGCATCTGCCGTGGTGCCCGCGTGCCGGGGTCGTCGCTGGCCGATCAGGCCGCGGCGATCACGGCGCCATCGGTGGAGACCGGATTCTTCCAGGACGGCGGATTCATCAAGCTGCGGGAGGTCTCGCTGACCTACTTCGCGCCCGCGGAATGGGCATCGAAGTTCGGAGCCAGCTCGCTGAGCTTCACGGCCACGGGACGCAACCTCGTCACCTGGACCAATTACCGCGGTCCGGATCCCGAGGTGAACGACATCGGCCAGTTCAACTTCAGTGTTGCCGACTTCCTGACGCAGCCGCCGGTGCGGCAGTTCCTGGCTCGCGTCAACGTGACCTTCTGAGCCCGAGGATGAATACCATGAGGCAGACAACGAAGCTACTCGCGCTCGCAGGGCTCGCGTCGCTGGTGCCGCTGGCCAGCTGCAACGACCCGCTGCGGGTCAACATTCCAGACATCGTGCAGCCGGGTCAGCTGACCGATTCGGCTTCTCTGGGGACGGTTCGCGCCGGTGTGCTCGGCGACTTCAGCATTGCGTATACCGGGGATCACCCGGATGGATCGGGTGCCATCGGCGGCGAAGGCGTCATCATGTACGGCGGCTTGCTGGCGGACGAGTGGATCAACTCGGAGACCTTTCCGACGCGCATCGAGGTCGACGCCCGCACGATTCAGGTGACCAACGCGGACGTAGACCTCTGGTACCGCCGCATGCATCAGGCCCGGAACAGCGCCGAAAAAGCTGCCGCCCAGTTCGCCCGGTTCCAGTTCCCACCAACGGACCCGGGTCATGCGGAAATGCTCACCCTGGCGGGGCTCACCTACGTGTTTTTTGCGGAGACGTGGTGCTCCGGGGTTCCGGTCAGTCACCTGAATGCAGACGGCAGCATCGCGTACGGAGTGCCGCTCACGACGCATCAGATTCTCGATACGGCGATCGCCCGGTTCGACGCCGCCCTCGCGGCCACGACCGACCCCGACATGACGGCGTTCGCGACCGTGGCGAAGGCCCGTGCCCTGATCGATAGCGGCGGCTTCACGGCGGCCGGGGCGTTGGCGGCGACCGTGCCCACGACGTTTGCGTACGTACAAGAGCACTCCGAAAACAGCGATCGTCAGAACAACGGAGTGTTCAACGGAAACTTCCCCGACCAACGGTACGCCGTGGCGGATTCTGAAGGAGTCAACGGGTTCCCGTTCCGGTCGGTCGCAGATCCTCGGACCCAGTGGTACGATCCCGGCATCACGGGGTTCGATAACGCCACGGAGCTGTGGACCCAGAA
>JACXTT010013180.1_pt1 | contig 10912 bp, 7 predicted proteins | sample 9270951 | NCBI WGS metagenome assembly JACXTT01 (sample SAMN15532306, study PRJNA645909) | rock metagenome | isolation source: weathered quartz diorite | place: Puerto Rico | collected 2017-06-21 | reverse complement strand
GCAAGAAGCGCGCTTGTCAGCGCGGCCGCCGCAAGCACGGTAGACGACGGTGACCCTCGCCTTTACCGCCGATCGGGAGACCCGCTCGTGAACCTTCTCGTCTGGTTCATGATGGGCATCGCGATCTGGCATTTCGCGGTGTTCGTCCCCGACCACTTCTGGGGCGGGATCGTGGGCGCCCTCGCATTCGCGCTGGCCGGAGCGGTCCTCGTGGGCCTCGCAATCGCGGGCGGCCAGGTGGACAACGCCTCCCTCAAGACCGCTCTCGAGGGTGTCCCCGGCGCGATCCTCGGACTGTCCGCCTCTTATTTCATCGGCCGGCGCCGCGAGGATCCGAGCCTCTCCCACTCGCGGTAGAACTCGCCCGCCGGCGAACGGTTCCGTCCACCGGCCGCCCTAGCCTCGGCCGGTGACCGTCAGCACAAACGGCCGCTGGTGCGCGGCTCCGTACTCCTACACGGACGCGATGACGCTCGTCCGGGAGTTGGGGGTGAGCGAGACTCTCGCGACCGTCTTGGTGCGACGCGGCTTCCGCGATCCAGAGACGGCACTCGCATTTCTCGACCCGATCGAGACACACGACCCGTTCGCGTTCGACGGCATGGACGCCGCTGTCGAGCTCGTGCTCGCCCACGTGGCGAGCGGCAGCCAGATCGCGGTCCACGGAGACTACGACGTCGACGGAGTCTGCTCGACCGCTTTGCTCGTGACCGCGCTTCGGGAGCTCGGCGCCGAAGTGCGGTCCCGGCTGCCGAGCCGCTCCCAAGACGGCTACGGGCTCTCTCGTCGTACAGTCGAAGAGCTGCACGCCCGCGGAGCGCGGTTGCTCGTGACCACCGACTGCGGCGTGGGCGCGGTCGAGGAGACGCGTTTCGCCCGCTCCCAGGGGATGGATGTGGTCATCACGGACCATCACCGTCCGGGCGCCGAGCTGCCCGAATGCCCGATCGTGCACCCGGTGATCGGCTCCTATCCGTGCGAGGAGCTCTGTGCGACCGGCGTTGTCTTGAAGTTGGCTCAGGCGCTGTTCGCGAAAACCGGGCGCGACCCGGCCGCGCTCGAGCGGGAGCTCGACATCGTGGCGCTCGCGACTGTCGCGGACCTCGTGCCTCTCCGCGGAGAGAACAGGACGCTCGTCCGGCGTGGCCTGCGTGTCATCCATGGGGGGCGGCGCGCGGGTCTTCGCGAATTGCTCCGGGTGGCGGGCGTCGACCCTCAGAGCGTGACGGAGCAGACGCTCGGCTTTGCTCTCGCTCCGCGGATCAATGCGGCGGGGCGCCTGTATCGCGCGGACGCCGGACTGGAGCTCATGCTCACCGGCGATGTGGAGCGTGCGCGCGAGATCGCGCGTGAGCTCGACGCCGTCAACGCCGAACGCCAGGCGATCGAGTCGGGGATCCTGCTCGAGGCCGAGGAGCAGCTTGCGACGGCGCCGGAGCGGCTGGCGGATCCGGTCCAGGTGCTCGCGGGCGAGGGCTGGCATCCCGGCGTCGTCGGGATCGTGGCCTCGCGTCTCGTCGAGCGGCACCACAGGCCTTTCGTCTTGATCGGGCTCGACGGTACGGGTCGCGGGCGCGGCTCTGCGCGCAGCATCCCGCCGTACGACCTCCACGCCGGCCTTGCGAGCTCCGCGGAGCATCTAGAACGCTTTGGCGGGCACCGGATGGCGGCCGGGGTCGAGCTCGAGGAGGAGCAGATCCCCGCCTTCCACGCCGCGTTGCTCTCGCACGCGCGCGCAGCGCTCGGGCCGGAGGACCTGGTCGCGACGGAGCACGTCGACGCGATCGTCCCGGGCGACGCGGTGGGCCTCGACCTCGCCGAGCAGCTCGAGTCGATGAGACCCTTCGGGATGGGGAACCCGGCGGTGCGCCTGCTCCTGCCGGGGGCACGGCTCGCCGAGCTTCGCCCGATGGGAGAGGGAAGGCACGCAAGGTTCACGGTCAGCTCCGCAGGCGTCCGCGCGCGGGCGGTGGCGTTCGGAGTCGGAGACAGCCTGAGCACGATGACCGGCGACGCGCGCCCGGATCACGCGCTTCGGCACGACGTGACGGCGCGTCTCGAGATCAACGAGTGGGCGGGCTCCGTCGAGCCGCGGCTGATCGTGAACGCCGTCCACCCGTTGGCTGCGCCCGACCCCGAAGCGCCGGCAGGCTGCGCCGGCTGTGGGTGCCGCGCACGCTCCGACTCGTGGTGGCAAGCGGTCTTCGCCGAGCTCGAGGCGCCGCTCGAACAGCCGGATCTGGCGCCACGCGCAGAAGGGAAGAGAACCGTGATCGACCGCCGCGGCGAGGGCGTCCTCGGCACGATCTCGGAGCTGCTCAGCACCGGGGAGCCGCTGCTCGTCGCGTGCGCCGACGTTTCGCGCAGACGCGCTTTGTTCGCGCGCGAGCTCGTGGCGGAGCGGTTCGGCAGGTCGGCCTCCGTTTGCATCTCCATGCGGTGCGCCCGCGACTCCGTGACGCAGCTGGGCGGGTTCGCCGGCGCACTCTGTGCAGCCGAGCACGCCGCGCTCGAACGTGAGCCGAGCCTGCCCCCGCGGTTCAAGCACGTCTTCGTGCTCGACCCGCCTTCATCCACCCGCGCGGACGGCGTACTCCGGGTGAGCGCCGCGGGTGACGGTGAGAGCTTCCTGCACCTGGGCTGGGGCGCCGCGGAGGTCGAGTTCTCCCGCAAAGTGCTGGAGCACGAGTTCTGTCTGCGCAGCTCGCTGTCGAGAATCTACCGGGCGCTTGCTGCGGCCGGCGGCATGCTCGAAGGCGAGGCGCTCGAAGCCGCGCTGGTGGGCGCCGGCGCGCACCCCGGAAGCCCCGCTCACGCGGCACGCTGCCTGCGCGTCCTGGGCGAGCTTGGCCTCGTCGACGTCGTGCGCTCAAGCGCTACCGTTAGATGCACGATCAGCAATGAAGAGCGGGTCGAGCTCGAACGCTCGAACGCGTACGGGTCGTATGTCCGCAGGTATGAACAGGGGCTTCGATTTCTGAACGACCAGACACCACCGAAGGGCGCGACAACGGCCGCACGGACGGCGAGCCGTCTGGTGCGACGGGCGGCGTAGACTCGAGCCGCGGGAACGGCGCCGAGGACGGCGCGCAGCTTCGCGAAGCACACGTGCGCGTCGGAGTGATTGACGCCGCGCGCCCTGCCGCGTCCGCCGACGCCGAGCTTGCCGCGGGCCTCAGCGACCAACTGAGCGAGCTCCTGATCGACCTCTTCGCGCTTGTCACGGAGCACGCGGACGACGCGGTTCAGCCAGTCGACAAGTCCCGTGTCGCGGAGGCCTTCCGGTTCTCGTGCGAGCGCCACGCCGACCAGCACCGCAAGTCGGGCGAGGAGTTCATCACCCACCCGGTCGGCGTCGCGAAGATCTGCGCAGGCATGCGGCTCGACACGGAGACGATCTGCGCCGCCCTGCTCCACGACACGGTTGAGGACACCAGCGCGTGTCTCGACGACGTGCAATCGGCATTCGGCGAAGACGTCGCGCAGCTGGTCGACGGCGTGACCAAGCTGACCGGAATGACGTTCCAGAGCCGCGACGAGCAGCAGGCCGAGAACTACCGCAAGATGATGGTCGCGATGGCCACCGACATCAGGGTGATCCTGATCAAGCTGGCCGACCGTCTCCACAACATGCGGACGCTCGACGCGCTCCCGAAGCAGAAACAGATCGAGAAGGCAAAGGAGACGCTCGACATCTTTGCGCCACTCGCGCACCGCCTCGGAATCCACTCGATCAAGTGGGAGCTAGAGGACCTTTCCTTCGCCTCTCTTCACCCGCGCAAGTACAGCGAGATCAAGTCGCTGGTGAGCCAGCAGCGCACCGAGCGCGAGGGCTACGTGGAGCGGGCCGGGCGCTATCTCAAAAAGGAGCTGGAGGCCGTCGGCATCGACGCGGACGTGTCGGGCCGCGCCAAGCACTTCTACTCCATCTACGCGAAGATGACCAAGAAGGGCCGCGAGTTCAACGAGATCTACGACCTCACGGCGATGCGGGTGATCGTCGACTCGGTCAAGGACTGCTACGGCGCGATCGGGATCATCCACTCACTTTGGAAGCCGCTGCCGGGCCGGTTCAAGGACTACGTGGCGATGCCCAAGTTCAACCTGTACCAGGCCCTGCACACGACCGTGATCGGGCCCGAGGGCCGCCCGCTGGAGATCCAGATCCGCACCCGGCAGATGCACTTCACCGCGGAATACGGGGTCGCGGCGCACTGGATTTACAAAGGCCGTTCGGCTGCAAGCAGCCGAACGGGTTCCGGGCGGGATGGGGTTGGCGTCGCCGCGGCAGACGGTGGCGACGCGAAACCCGCCTGGCTTCGCCACCTGCTCGACTGGCAGGAGGAGCTCCAGGACCCACGCGAGTTCATGGAGACGCTCAAGATCGACCTGTTCGAGGACGAGGTCTTCGTTTTCACGCCCCGTGGCGAGGTCAAGTCGCTAGCCGCCGGCTCGACGCCGCTCGACTTCGCTTACGCGGTTCACACCGACGTCGGCCACCGCTGCGTCGGCGCCAAGGTGAACGGCAAGATCACGCCGCTCCACTATCGGCTGCAGTCCGGCGACATCGTCGAGATCCTCACCTCCAAGCAGGAACGGGGCCCGTCTCGGGACTGGCTCTCGCTCGTGAAGACGACCCGCGCCCGGAACAAGATTCGAGCGTGGTTCACGCGGGAGCGGCGGGAGGACGCCGAGCACCGCGGCCGCGAGCTGCTTCAGGAGACCCTGCGCAAGCAGGGTCTGCCCGCGCAAAAGATCACCGGCTCTCCGCTGCTCGCGGATGTGATCCGGGAGATGGGCTTCCGCAAGGCCGACGACTTCTATGTCGCTCTCGGCCAGGTCAAGATCTCGGCCCGCGTCGTAACGAACAAGCTGCTCCAGCGCCTGAAGCAGGGCGAGGCAGTCGCCGAGGAGCGCCCGGCCGAGGGCCTCGTCAGCGGCAAGGACGAGCGCGTGCGTCCGGAGGGGACGGCGACGGGCTACGGCATCAGGGTCGAGGGCATCGACGACGTCATGGTGCGCCTGGCCAAGTGCTGCAGGCCGGTCCCCGGCGACGAGATCGTCGGATACATCTCGCTCGGTCGCGGGATCACGATCCACCGCACCGATTGCAAGAACGTCGCCCAGCTGATGAGAGACCCCGAGCGCTTCACTCAGGTCTCCTGGGAAGGAGTCAACGAGACTTCGTTCCGCGTCGAGCTCCAGGTCGACGCATGGGATCGCACGCGGCTGCTCGAAGACCTCTCGCGCACGTTTGCGGAGGCGGGCATCAACATCCTCGAGGCCCGCTGCATCGTGGACCACCCGATGGTCAAGAACCGCTTCGTTGTCGAGGTCGGCGACACGACCTCGCTCAAGAACTGCGTCGCTCGCCTGCGGAACGTCGACTCGGTGTTCGACGCGTACCGAGTCGTGCCGGGGGGCAGCGCGTAAATAGGGTCGCCCAGGAGGCCCGGCATCAGGGGCGCCTCGAGCCCTCGGAAAACCTGGCAGGCGTCGATGGGGGCGCTAAGCCAGCACCCTCAGCGCCCCAGGCGCGACGCTGTACACCGCCTCAGTGTGCTCTCCGAGGTAGTCGCCGTCGACCTCGAGCGGGAACGGGAGCGGCTCGCCGTCCACCAGGAGCGAGGACACCCGCGCCTCTGTCAGTCCCGGGAAGCTCCGCGCCTGCGGGTGCTCCGCGAGGCTGCGGCCCTCCCTGAACAGCCGCCAGACGGCGCCCGGAGCCTCACGAAGGCCGGCGCGCTGCATGATCATCGTCGAGATCGTGCCGCTGTCGAGGGCCACGTCCTGGCAGACGTCGAGCGGCTTCGACCGGGCGTAGGTGAAAGGACGCGCGTTCTGGACGAACGTGCTGACGCCCTCGACGCGCTCGCCGCCCACCTCGAGTGCCAGTCGGGGCGGTCGGCCCCGGTAGTCGCGCAGAAACGCGGCGGTTGCCGCATAACCGAAAGTGAGCACGCGTCCTCGTGCCTTGATCGTCTGGCGCTCGTCGACCCAGCGGGTGGCGTCAGCGTCCAGGCCCGCACCGCTGGAGAAGACGAAGTAGCGACCGTTCACGCGACCGAGGTCGATCGGGCGCGCAACGGGCCGGTCGGCGAGCTGGAGCAGTTGCTCGGTCGCATCGACGATGTCTGTCGGGATCCCGAGCATGCGGCACGCCACGTTCGTGCAGCCGCCGGGCAAGATCGTGAGCGGGATCATCGAGTCGACAAGGCCGTTGGCGACCTCGTTGAGAGTCCCGTCGCCGCCAAAAGCGACCATCAGGTCGTACTCGTCCGCGATCGCCTCGTTCGTCAGCGCCGTCGCGTGATTACGGCCTTCCGTCTCGACGGCATGCACGTCGTAGCGCCCGCGCAGGGCATAGACGATGAGGTTCTTCAAGCGACTCGAGACAGTCGTCGCCCTCGGGTTCACGATCAGGAACATCCGCAGCTTGGTAGAGCCTGACCCAGGGACGCTTGGCTCCTGGGTCGTGTGGCGCTCGAGTCCGGCGTCGACCGGGCGTGTGATCGTTGAGCTCATTGCGAGTACCCCGAGGTCACAACCCCCGGGGTTCGGGCAGGTTACAGCGGTCTTCAGTCACCGGCCTCGAACTGTGCAACCCCGTCCCGCTCGACCTCTTTCACCCGGCCCTCGTTCAGCAGCAAGTCAACGTGCCCGAGGACCTCGGAAAGCGTCAGGTAGGCCTGGGTGACGGCGATGTCCCCGAACAGCGCCTGGGCGAGCTCGTAGCCCGTGCGCGGCTGCTCCGCGATCAAACCGTAGATCTTGTCCGCGCGGCGCCGGTGCATCTCGAAGCGCTCGTCGATCAGCGTTACGTGGTCGGTGATGGGCTCCCCGTGACCCGAGAGCACGATCTCGGCGGGCAGTTCGCGCGTCCTGCGCAGAGACTCGAGATACGTGACGAGCGCCTGCGGGCGGTCTCGGGGAGACACGCCGCCGTCGCCGAGAGGCCGCGCGATCAGCGGGTTCGACGAGATGTGCTTGATCAAATGGTCGGCGGCGATCAGGATCCGGCGGCGCTCGTCCCAGAAGATCGTGTCCGACGGGCTGTGCCCGGGCCGGTGCAACGCCCGTAGCTCCCGGTCTCTCAGCTGAAGCACCTCGCCGTCGGCGAGGGGGCGTGTCACCTTCGCCTTCCCCCCCCAGGCCCGGAATGCCGCTGAAACCTGCCGCAGCGCCTGGACGACGTCCTCGGAGATCCCGTTGCGGAGCATCACGGCGGTCGCGAACTCGTCATCGCGCGCGGCGGCTCCCGAGAAGTCCTCGACGAAGTCCGAGAGCTTGTCGATCGCGGCGACCTCCGCACCGGAGTGGCTCGCGATGATGTCGACGAGGCCGAGGTGGTCCATGTGCTGGTGGGTGAGGACGATCAGCTCGATGTCGTCGATCGAGTGGCCGCGCTCCGCGAGCTGATGTTGCAGCTCGTCGAGCGCTCGGCCGGAGTTTGGGCCCGAGTCGACCAGCGTGAGCGGATCGTCCTCGATGAGGTAGGCGTTGACTCGCCCGACCGCGAATGGCGTCGGGATCCTCAGGACATGGATCCCCGCTTCCGCCGCACGGACGAGCGCGTCTTCGCCCGATAGGGGCTCGTCGGCCTGGCCGCTCACGAGCGGATCGCGTCGAGGACTTCCCCGGTGCGGGCCTCCATCTCGTCCTCCGAGAAGGCCTCCAGATTGAGCCGCAGCAGCGGTTCCGTGTTGGAGGGCCGCACGTTGAAATGCCATGTGCCGCAGTCGACCGAGACGCCGTCCAGCCAGCTCACCTGGCAGTCGCCGTAGCGCTCGGCGAGCTGGTGCATCTTGGCGTCCTGGTCGGTGACCTCGGAGTTGATCTCGCCCGAGATGAAGTACTTGCTCCGGTAGGGCACCAGTAGCTCGGACATCGTCTTGGACTTCATGGAGAGGAGCTCGAGAGCGAGCAGAGCGGGAATCACGCCCGAATCGGCGCGCCAGAAATCGCGGAAGTAGTAGTGGCCTGAGACCTCGCCGCCAAAAACGGCCTCCGTCTCGCGCATCCGCTCCTTGAAGAATGCGTGACCCACCCGGTTGACCAGCGGCTTTCCTCCCAGGGCCTCCACCGTGTCCTTGACCGCCCGGCTCGCGCGTACGTCGTAAAGGATCGTGGCGCCCGGATTCTTCTGGAGAATCGCCTCGGCAAGCAGCGCGGTGAGGAAGTCGCCGGGCACGAACTCGCCCCGGTCGTCGACGAAGAAGCACCGGTCCGCATCGCCGTCCCATGCGATGCCGAGCTCAGCCTGGCGCTCGAGCACCGTGTCGATGATGAGCTTGCGGTTCTCAGGCAGGAGCGGGTTCGGCTCGTGGCCGGGGAACTCTCCGTCCGGCTCGAAGTACAGGCGCTCGGCGTTGACCGGGAACGAGTCGACGATCGGGCCGACCATCGGCCCTGCCATGCCGTTGCCTCCGTCGAGCACGAGCTCCATCTGGCGGATCGCCGCCGGGTCGATGAAACCCAGCACGTGCCGGCGATATTCGTCGTAGACGTCCGTCTGATCGATCGAGCCCTCAGCGGACGGAGTCGAAAAGTCACCCGACTGGGCCTCACGCTCGACTTCGGGGATGCCGCTGTCGCCGGAAAGGGCGAGCGCGCCTTCGCGCAGGAGCTTGAACCCTGCCCAGGCTCTGGGATTGTGGGAAGCGGTGACGGATACGCCACCGTCGAGGCCGCGGGAACCGATCGTGTAGTAGACCATCTCCGTCCCGACCATGCCGATGTCGAGCACCTGGCAGCCCTCGTCGACGAGGCCACGCGCGCAGGCCTCGGCAAGCGGGGGGGAGTGGAGGCGCATGTCGTGGCCGAGAGCCAGGCGCAGGCCGCCCTCGCGGGTGCCGCCCCGCAGCTGGGTGAGGGCGCGCGCGAACCCTCGCCCGATCCGATAGGCAACGTCCTCGTCGATCTGCGCCGGGTAAAGCCCGCGGACGTCGTACGCCTTGAAGATGCTGGGGTCAAGTCTCACAGGCTCGCGAACGCCTCCTTGAGTGTGCGATAGGTGTCCTCGAGGCTCTCGGGGAGCACGCGCACCTCCCCGATCACAGCCACGAAATTCGTGTCCCCTTCCCATCGCGGCACGACGTGGAAATGGAGATGGTCCGCGACCCCGGCCCCCGCGGCCGTTCCCAGATTGGCCCCGACGTTGAATCCGTCGGGGCGGTAAGCGACCCCGATCGCGCGAAGGGACTCCTGGGTGAGCGCCATGAGCTCGAGCGCGACGGCCTCGTCGAGCCGCGCGAGGTCGGCTGTGTGCTCGTAGGGGGCGACCATCACGTGCCCGCTCGTGTAGGGGAAGGCGTTCAGCATCACGAAGCAGAGTTCGCCGCGGCGGACGATCAGGGCTGACTCGTCATCGAGCGCCGGCTTGGTGCAGAAGATGCACTCCCCGGACTTCTCGCCCTTGATGTATTGGAGCCTCCAGGGCGCCCAGAGTCGCTCAGCCGCCAAACCGGTCGCATCCTATCCGGAGGGTGACCGCGCATTTGTCCGGCACGTGCGTATAATCCCCGGCCACATAGCTCTTGCATCCAGAGGGGTGGAGGGACTGGCCCTTTGAAGCCCCGGCAACCATTCTGAGTGAGCGGACCTCCGCGAACGAGAAACGGTGCCAATTCCAGCAGGCTCCATGTCAAAGCCTGGGAGATGTGGGAGAGGGATCATCTCCCAATGAGACCTCTGCCACACCCGGGCAGAGGTTCTTCATTTAAGGAGACACAGATGCCAGCAGAAGCACTGAAATGTAAGGAATGCCACTCGACCTACGAGCTCGGTGCCAGCTACGTATGCGAGCAGTGCTTCGGACCGCTCGAGGTCGCCTACGACCACTCGGGACTCGATGACCCGGCCGCCCTTCGCCGCAAAGTCCAGGCCGGACCACCGTCGATCTGGCGCTATGCCGACTTCCTCCCCTTCCGGCGCCGGCCGCAGACTGCCCTGGACGCCGGGCTGACGCCGCTGATTCGCTCGGATCGGCTCGCCGAGCGGCTGGGCGTGGGCGAGGTCTACGTCAAGAACGACGCGGCGAATCCGACTCACTCGTTCAAGGACCGGGTAGTGAGCGTTGCGGTCGCAAAGGCCAAGGAGCTCGGATACGAGGTCGTGGCGTGTGCCTCGACGGGCAACCTCGCAAACGCAGTCGCCGCCCACGCCGCCGCTGCGGGCCTCGACTCGTACGTGTTCGTGCCCGCGGACCTCGAGGAACAGAAGATCCTCGCGACCGGCATCTACGGCACGCGGCTCGTCGCGGTCGACGGCAACTATGACGAGGTCAACCGGCTCTGCACCGAGCTCTCCGCGGAGCACCCCTGGGCGTTCGTGAACGTGAACCTCCGCCCGTACTACGCCGAGGGGTCGAAGACGCTGGGATTCGAGATCGCGGAGCAGCTCGGCTTCGAGCTGCCGGATCGAGTGGTCGTGCCGGTCGCATCGGGATCGCTCTTCACCCGGATCGCGCGGGGCTTCGAAGAGTGGTTCGAGGTGGGCATCCTCGAGGGCGCCCTGCCGACTTTCAACGGGGCTCAGGCCAAGGGCTGCGCCCCGGTCGCCGACGCGTTTGCAGCGGGGGCCGACGTCTGCCGGCCCGTCAGGCACCCCGAGACGATCGCCAAGTCACTCGCGATCGGGGACCCGGCGGATGGCGTCTTCGCACTCGATCTGGCGCGTCGCACCGGCGGCTCGATCGACTCGGTCACGGATGAGGAGATCGTCGACGGCATCCGCCTGCTCGCGGAGACGACCGGCATCTTCACCGAGACTGCCGGCGGCGTGACGACCGCGGTTCTGGCCAAGCTCGCCGAGCGGGGCGACATCGGCTCGGACGACCCGGTAGGTATCGTCCACACTGGCGAAGGGCCAACAGCGCTCGACGCGGTCCAGCGCGGGGGTCGACTGCACCGGG
>JACXTT010013179.1_pt1 | contig 10913 bp, 14 predicted proteins | sample 9270951 | NCBI WGS metagenome assembly JACXTT01 (sample SAMN15532306, study PRJNA645909) | rock metagenome | isolation source: weathered quartz diorite | place: Puerto Rico | collected 2017-06-21 | reverse complement strand
GAGGCGGGATGGGATCGGGTAGTCGGCGGTCCAGGAGAACGTGGACGCGGTGGCGCTATCTATCCTTTAGGGGGCCCACATGACCCCCTTCCCCCGCGTCCTCGAGCTGATGGGCGAGAAGGGGATCGGCGACGTGCTCCTCACAGGGGGCGGGATCATTCCCAAGGAGGACATGACGGCGCTCCGGCAGCAGGGCGTCGGCGAGCTCTTCGGTCCCGGCACCTCCACGAGGGCGATCATCGACTACATCCGGGGCGCGGTCGGCGAGGGCGCGGCTGCGCAGACGGGCGCGGGCGCCTCGAGGGCGAGGCCGGCCAAGGCAGGCTCCGCGAAGGCGGGTTCGGCGCGGTGAACAAGGTCGTCCCGAGCGCGCGCGAGGCGCTGGAGCGGGCCAGGGTCCGCGACGGATCCACGATCCTGGTCGGCGGATTTGGACTGTGCGGGATTCCGGAGAACCTGATCCTCGCGCTCCGCGATTCGGGCGTGAAGGATCTGACCTGCGTCTCGAACAACGCGGGCGTGGACGACTGGGGCCTGGGGCTCCTCCTCCAGACCCGCCAGGTGCGGAAGATGATCTCGACCTACGTGGGCGAGAACCAGACCTTCGAGCGTCAGTTCCTGAGCGGCGAGCTGGAAGTGGAGCTGATCCCCCAGGGAACGCTGGCCGAGCGGGTGCGCGCCGGTGGCGCGGGGATCGGAGGCTTCTACACCCCCACCGGCGCGGGAACGCTCGTTGCCGAGGGGAAGGAGATCCGCGTCATGAACGGACGCGAGTACCTCCTCGAGATGCCGATCCGCGGGGATTTCGCGTTCGTGAAGGCCTTTCGCGGAGACCGTGAGGGGAATCTCGTGTATCACCGCTCGGCGCGGAACTTCAATCCCGTGTTCGCGACCGCGGCCGGGCACACGATCGCCGAAGTGGAGAATCTGGTCGAACCGGGCGCCATCGATCCCGACCACGTGATCACGCCCGGGGTGTTCGTGAAGACGCTCTTCCAGGGGACCTATGGACCCAAGCGAATCGAAAAGAGAACGAATCGTCCGAAGAGCGGCGCTCGAGCTTAGGGACGGGTTCTACGTGAACCTGGGCATCGGAATGCCCACCCTCGTGGCGAATCACATCCCGAATGGCGTTCACGTGACCCTCCAGTCCGAGAACGGGATCCTCGGCGTGGGTCCTTACCCCTTCGAGGGGGAGGAGGATCCGGATCTCATCAACGCCGGCAAGGAAACCGTGACCATCCTCCCGGGGGCTTCCTTTTTCTCCAGCGCGGAATCGTTTGCGATGGTGCGTGGAGGGCACATCGACCTGACCATCCTCGGAGCCATGGAGGTGGACCAGGAAGGAAACCTGGCTAACTGGATGATTCCCGGAAAGATGGTGAAAGGAATGGGCGGCGCGATGGATCTCGTCGCCGGAGCGCGGCGCGTGGTGGTGACCATGCTCCACACATCCAAAGACGGCGCCTCCAAGATCCTGAAGAAGTGCACGCTGCCGTTCACGGGGAAGAACGTGGTCGATCTCATCATCACCGAGCTCGCCGTGATGGAGGTCACACCGCAGGGGCTGAAGCTCAAAGAGCGGGCGCCCGGCGTCACCGTGGACGAAATCCTGAAATCGACAGAGGCAGAGCTTCTCGTCGAAGAAGTCTGCGAGATGCCGGCCTGACCGGCGCGGGGCCCCGGATGGAGACGATGATCGAGCAGAGGTCGGACGACCTTTACGAGCTGACGGAAGAGCAGTCGCGCCTGCGCGAGATGCTTCACGAATTCGCGAACCGGGAGATCGCCCCCAAGGCGGCGCGGTTCGACGAAGCGAACGAATTCCCGTGGGAGAACATCAAGAAGATGCGGGAGCTGGGTTTATTTGGATTCATCTTTCCCGAGGAGTACGGCGGCCAGGGGCTGGACACGCTCTCCTACGTGATCGCGGTGGAAGAGATCTCTCGCGCGTGCGCCTCGACGGGGATCACGCTGGCGGCACACGTCTCGCTGGGGACTTCTCCAATCTACAACTTCGGAAACGCGGAGCAGAAGCGCAAGTTCCTTCCCGCGCTCTGCAGCGGAGAGAAACTGGCCGCATTCGGGCTCACCGAGCCCGAGGCGGGCTCCGACGCGGGTGGAACGAAAACGCGCGCCGTGCTCGAGGGCGACACCTACACCGTGAACGGCCGGAAGATCTACATCACGAACGGATCGGTGTGCGGCACGGCTGTATTCACGGCGGTCACGACGCCAGGGATCGGTGTGAACGGGATCTCCGCCTTCATCGTCGAGAAGGGCACCCCGGGATTCAGCGCGGGGACGCGCGAGAAGAAGCTGGGGCACCGCGCCAGCGACACGGTCGAGCTTCTCTTCGAGAACGTGAAGCTGCCCAGGGAGAATCTTCTCGAAAAGGAAGGACAAGGATTCAAGCAGTTCATGAAGACCCTGGACGGCGGCCGCATTTCCATCGGCGCGATGTCGGTCGGGATCGCCCAGGCCTCGCTTGATGCCTCCATCAAGTACGCGCGGGAGCGGAAACAATTCGGGAAGCCGATCGCGGAATTCCAGGCCATCCAGCTCCTGCTCGCGGACATGGCCACGGGGATCGAGGCGGCGCGCCTGCTCGTGTACCAGACGGCGCGGCTCAAAGACCGGGGACTGCCCTTCACGCGGCAGTCCGCGATGGCAAAGCTCCTGGCATCCACCGTCGCGATGAAAGCCGCCGACACCGCCATCCAGATCCACGGCGGGGCCGGATACATGACGGACCATCCGGTGGAGCGGTTTTTCCGCGACGCCAAGCTCATGGAGATCGGCGAGGGCACGTCGCAGATCCAGCGCCTCGTCATCGCGAGGGAACTCTTGCGGGAGGCGGACGGACTCGCGCGCTGATTGGAAGGAGAATGGAGAATGGCGGATCGTGACGCGTATATCGTGAGCGCGACCAGGACCGCGATCGGAGAGTTCCTGGGAGGGCTTTCCTCGATTCCGGCGCCGGTGCTGGGCGCGGTGGTGATTCGCGAGGCGGTGAGCCGCGCGGGCCTGAAGCCCGAGGACGTCGAGGAAGTCCTCATGGGGAATGTCGTCCAGGCGGGCATCGGCCAGGCGCCCGCGCGCCAGGCGCTGATCAAGGCGGGCATTCCCAACACCGTCGGTGCCACGACCGTGAACAAGGTGTGCGGCTCGGGGCTCAAGGCGGTCATGCTGGCCTCGCAGGCGATTCGAGCCGGAGACATGGATGTGATCGTGGCGGGGGGAATGGAGTCGATGTCCAACGCGCCCTACTATCTCCCGAAAGCCCGCACCGGATACCGGCTCGGAAACGGGGAGCTGGTGGACGGCGTGATCCACGACGGGCTCTGGGATTCCTTCAACAACTTCCACATGGGAAGCGCGGCCGAGCTGATCGCGCGCAAGTTCCACGTGACGCGCGAGGATCAGGACCGCTTCTCGGTCGAGAGCCACCAGAAGGCGGTGAAGGCCCAGAAAGAAGGTAAGTTCAAGGAGGAGATCGTGCCGGTGCTCGTGCCGCAGAAGAAGGGGGAGCCCAAGTGCTTCTGCGTGGACGAGCGCCCGCGCCCGGATTCCAGCATGGAGACGCTTGGGAAGCTGCGCCCCGCGTTCGAGAAGGATGGCACGGTGACCGCCGGGAACGCGCCGGGACTGAATGACGGGGCCTCGGCGGTCGTCGTGATGTCGGGCGCGGCCGTGAAGCGCACCGGAGCAAGACCGATGGCGCGCGTGACCGGGTACGCGACCGGGGGCGCCGCTCCGGAGATGGTGTTCTACGCTCCCGTTGTTGCCGTGAAGAAGCTCGCGGAGAAGCTGGGACGGAAGCCCAACGACTGGGACCTGATCGAGGCCAACGAGGCCTTCGCGGCACAGGCGATCGTGGACGCCCGCGAACTCGGCTGGGATTTCTCGAAGCTCAACGTGCACGGAGGCGCCGTGGCGCTCGGACACCCGATCGGCGCGAGCGGTGCGCGCGTGCTCACGACGCTCTTGTACGCGATGAAGGATCGCAAGGCCAGGACCGGACTCGCGACCCTTTGCCTGGGCGGGGGGAACGCGGTCGCGCTGAGCGTGGAGGCCGTCTAGTGGCCAAAGCCCAGGCGGAGGCCATGCCGGGTGCTTTGGCCACGGCCACGCGTCCGGTCGCGGTGATCGGCGCGGGCACGATGGGCAGTGGCATCGCGCAGGTATTCGCGGCCGCGGGCCGGCAGGTCTATCTGGGCGATCAGGACGACGCCGCCGTGAAACGCGGGCTGGCGACGATCCAGAAGAGCCTCGACCGTCTCATCAAGAAAGGCACGCTGGATTCCGCGGCGCGCGACCAGATCCTCGTGCGTATCCGCGGCGAAGCGCGCGGCGCCGCGGGGCAGCTCCTGGGCCCGCTCCGGGAATGCGCGATGGCCGTCGAGGCGGTGCCCGAGCGCGCGGACCTCAAGAAGGCGGTGCTCCAGGAGCTGGACCGCCTGCTTCCCGAGGACGCCATCCTGGCGACCAACACCTCGTCCATATCCATCACCGAGCTTGGAGCTGCGACGAAGCGGCCCGAGCGCGTGATCGGAATGCACTTCATGAATCCGGTCCCGGTGATGCAGCTCGTCGAGGTGGTGCGCGGGCTCACGACTTCCCCGAATACGGTGGAGGCCACGATGGAGGCGGCGCGCTCGGTGGGGAAGACGCCGGTTCTGGTCGAGGACCGTCCCGGGTTCATCTCCAACCGCGTGCTCCTGCCGATGATCAACGAGGCGGTGTTCGCGCTGGAGGAGGGAGTCGCGACGCGCGAGGGAATCGACACTGTCATGAAGCTCGGGATGAATCACCCCATCGGGCCGCTGGCCCTGGCGGATCTCATCGGCCTGGACGTGTGCCTCGATATTCTCGTGGTGTTGCACCGCGGATTCGGCGATGACAAGTACCGGCCCTGTCCTCTGCTCCGGGCGATGGTGGCTGCGGGGAGGTTGGGTCGCAAATCGGGACGGGGGTTCTACGAGTACAGCGATTCCTAGAATCCGATGAACTTCCAGCTTACGGAGCAGCAGGAAATGCTACGCGCTCTCACCCGTTCCTTCGCGGAAGGGGAGATCGCGCCGATCGCACACCGGATCGACGCCGAGGAGGAGATTCCCGACTCCCTCCGCAAGAAGCTCCGCGAGAACAATTTCTTCGCGCTCCTGATCCCCGAGGAATACGGCGGCGTGGGCGTGGACGCAGTCGGCTACGTGATCGTCATGGAGGAGTTGGCCCGCGCCTCCGCCGCGGTCGCGATCACGATCTCCGTGCACAACTCGGTGGCCGCCGGCCCCATCACGAAGTTCGGAACGGACGCGCAGAAGGCCTGCTGGCTTCCGCGCCTCGCGAAGCAGTGGCTCGGGGCGTTCGCGCTGACCGAACCCGGCTCGGGCTCCGACTCCGCCGCGCTGATCACCCGCGCGGAGCGGAAGGGGGACGAGTACATCCTGAACGGCTCGAAGACCTTCGTGACGAACGGGAAGTACGCCGACGTCTTCGTGCTGCTCGCGCGCACGGGCCAGGTGCACAAGCACCGCGGCATCACCGCATTCCTCGTGGAGCGCAACACGCCCGGGCTCAAGATCGGCAAGAACATCGACAAGATGGGCATCCGCGGCTCCGACACGGTAGAATTAGTGCTCGAAGACTGCCGCGTGCCCGCGAAGAACCGCCTGAACGAGGAGGGGCGCGGGTTTCGCGTGGCCATGCAGACCCTCGATGGCGGCCGCATCGGGGTCGCCGCTCAGGCGCTGGGGATCGCGCAGGCTTCGCTCGACGCCGCGTCGCGATATGCCCGCGACCGCTTTCAGTTCGGACATCCGATCGCCGATTTCCAGGCCATCCAGTGGATGATCGCCGAGATGCGGACGGAGATCGAGGGCGCGCGGCTCCTCACGCTGGAAGCGGCGTGGATGAAGGACCAGGACATTCCCTTCGGCCCCAACGCCTCCATGGCCAAGCTCAAGGCTTCCGCGGTCGCGCGCATGGCCGCCGATCGCGCGGTCCAGATCCACGGGGGCTACGGATACACGAAGGAATTCGCGGTGGAGCGCTACTACCGCGACGCAAAGGTGACGGAGCTGTATGAGGGAACCTCGGAGATTCAGCGCATCGTGATCGCCAATTCCGTGCTGCACCCGAAGGACGGGAAGGGAACCGTATGAGATCCAAAGTCGCCGTCCTGAAAACGAGCCCCGAGCGCGTCCTCGACGACGTGGGGAGACTGATGGACCTGGCGGACGCGCGCGAGGAGCTGCGGCCGGATACGACCACGCTCCTCAAGGTGAACATCTCGTGGCACGTCTACTACCCGGGCTGCTCCACGAGCCCGTGGCAGCTCGAGGGGGTTTTGCGATACCTCCAGAAGTCGGGTTTTGCACGCGAGCGGACCCTGGCCGCGCAAAATTCAACCGTGGTCGTGGACCCGCACGTGGGCATCCGGAACAACAAGCTCGAGCCGGTGTTGGATCGGTACGGCATTCGCTCGATTTGGCTGAATGACAAGGAAAGCGAGGCCGATTGGATCCGGTACGTGCCGAAGGGACGCATGCTCGTTCTGAACGACGTGTATCCGGACGGTCTCATGATCCCGAAGACGCTCATGGGGACGAACGTCATCCATCTGCCGACGCTCAAGACCCACGTCTTCACCGAGATGACCGGCGCGATGAAGAACGCGTTCGGCGGACTGCTCCACCTGAAGCGTCACTGGACCCACAGCGTGATCCACGAGACGCTCGTGGATCTGCTCACGATCCAGAAGGAGATCCACAAGGGAGTCTTCGCCGTCATGGACGGCGTGATTTCGGGGGACGGTCCGGGGCCGCGCGCGATGCGGCCCCACGTGACCAATCTCCTGCTCGCGTCGCGCGACCAGGTGGCCATCGACGCCACGGCCGCGAAGCTGATGGGATTCGATCCTCTGACGATCAAGTTCATCCGGCTCGCTAACGACGCGAAGCTGGGGAACGGAGATCCGCGCTGCATCGATATCGTGGGAGACGACGTGTCCAACGTGAACCTCGGCTTTCATCGGAACGAGAACACGTTCGCCTCCAAGGGGCAGAAGCTCATCTACCATGGCCCGCTCAAGCCTCTGGAGAAGATCCTGCTCCGGAGCCCGCTGGTGCCGTGGTCGTATCTGGCGTCGCGGCTCTATCACGACGGGTACTGGTATCCCTTCGTCGGGGTTCCGCGTAAGAAGAAGGTCATGGAATCGGAGTGGGGGAAGCTCTTCCGTGGATACGAGCCCAAGGGGCGGGACTAGCGTCGGAGGAAACGCGTCCGAAGGGGAGGTTGCGATGAAATTCGGAACCGGAATTCATCCCAGGCAATGGCACGGGAGAGCGTGGCTCCTGGCCGTTCTCCTCACGGCGCTGGCGCTTCTGCTCACGCACCGGCCGATCGTCGGGGGCGCCTTTGCCATGGAGGCGGCGGGCGCTCCGCAGGGCGGAGGCAGCGCGTCCGGGGACTCCACGTCCGCCGCTTCGACGCCCGCGACGAGCGGATCACGCGACGGATATGTCTCCGAGATCGTGGACTCGTCCTACACGGTGGGGCCGGCCGAGTTCTTCGCGCTGGACCTGCCCACGACGAAGAGCGGCGCCCGGGCGGTGCACCTCTTCGGCACGGTGACGACGCATGGACGGAAGGACATCATCGTACGCCTCTTCCGCGCCGCCGATTACGATCTCTGGCTGAAGCAGAAAGGCGGCAAGAAAGCCGAAGCACTCTGGACCTCGCCGCGCTCCTCCAACCTGACGCTCGACCAGGATCTCCCGGCGGGCCAGCCGATCGTGCTCCTTCTCGACAACGGCTATTCGATCCGGACCGCGAAGAAGGTCACCTGCCAGCTCCAGCTGCGCTACGAGCGAAGCGGAGTCGGGACGGCCGACACCGGGGCGGGAAAGAAAGTCGTTGGCTCGACCGGAGAAAAAACCGAGACGCAGGAGGACAATCTCCCGACGCCGCGCTCCAACTCGGACGAGGAGATGCCTCCGCCTCCGCCACCGCCGCCGAGCGGCTACTGACCCCTGGCGAATCTCGGTCCGCGTAAGAGGAGGAGCTGCCCGGCTTCTCCCGCGTGCCGGGAATCCTCGGGAATCAGGAGCGTGTGGGCCTGGACGGTGAAGAGCCAGGCGTCCTCGCCCAGGAGATCGCTCACGTTGGTGATCCCGCTCGGCTCCCACTCCCCACCGATCCCTTGCGGCACCAAGCGTCCCCGGTTGTCGCGCTCCACGCATTCCGCGAATGCGGTGAGAACCCGCGAGCGGACGTCGTAGCGCAGGATACGGGAGGCATGGATCCCGTGCGCTCCCGGGTACTCCTGGATCATCACGCATTGGTCGTCGGTGTCGATGCTTGAGGGGCGGTAGAGGTCGTCGCCGTCGCTCTGATCCAGCACCACCTCGAGCGAGGTCACCTTCGTGGGATCGAAGGGATCCAGCGTCGCGTGATAGAGCCTCCCTCCTCCGGCAGTCGTCTGAAGTCCAGACGCCGATCCGTAGCCCAGACGGTCGGTGAAATAGAAGCCGTTGGGCCGCTCACGGTCGAGCGCCAGCCCTTCGAGGCGCACGAAATTGAGGCATCCAAGCTCCTGGACCAGCGGCCCCAGCTTCACGGGGGATCGCGCCTCGGCATCATCGACCGGCACGAACGCGCCCCGCACCGACACGCCACGGCGCAGTTGGGCCGCGCTCTGCGTCGCGCGGGGCAGATCGTTCGGATCCGCGCCGAACACGCAGAGCTTTCCCGCGCCCGACAGGATGTCGGAGTCGGTGTTGGCCACGTAGAGGTAGAGCTGGTCCACGGCGGGGTTCTGGGTCCCACCGACCAGCACGAGCAGCGTCTTTCCTCCCACCTGCAGGGCGAGCGCGCTCTTGTGCCGCATGGCCCCGAGCCACGGCAGGTCCTGGACCTGATCGGTGGAGGCGTCGATCGCCGCCACGAGCGGCGAGCGGAGACGGTTCCCGCGCTCGTTCACGAAGAACTGGGGCCTCAGGAAGCCGACGCGGTTGTCGACGAGCGCGGCATGGGTGAAGCCCAGGTAGCCGCGGTCGGGACGGAGCACATAGCCCGCCGAGAGCACGCCCGAATTCCGGAGATCCAGGACGAGCCGCGTGACCATGGATCCCTCGAAGCCGCCGAGCCAGCCGCGCTCGTGCGAGACCAGCACCTCGGCGGTGCCGTCGCCGCGGTCGCGGGCGCCCAGCCCGCCGGCGTTCCCCACGAATACGAAGGGGGCTTCCCCGGGATTGTTGGCGAAGAGGGTGTCTCCCGCGGTGAGGATGGGCGTGATCCGGACCCGGTCCTGGATGGGGCGCATCATCGCGGCGCGGGTCGTGAGAAATCCCGAGCCCGGTCCCGTGGAGGAGCGAACATGCGACCCTCCCGAGCCGGCGCAGCCGGGAACGAAGAGCGCCCCAAGAAGAAGAAGGCAGGCGGGCCTCAACGGGGGAGGCATCTCCCCACCGGGCGGCTCATCTATTCCGTATCCGTGGAATCGGACTCTCCGCTCGCGGCGCCGCCGACCGGCACGATGTACTTGCCCCGCTCGCGCCGCACCACTTCCACCGGCACCCCCTGATCGCTGTCCACGTAGTAGATCAGGGTGACATCGTTGTCGGTGAGGTCGAAATGGTGCCGCTTCTTCGCGTACCCCACCACGTTCTGGCGGATCACGTCCACGAGCGCGTCCACTTCGCGCTTCGCCGCCTCCACGTTGTCCGTGCTGCCGATGACCTCCGCTACGATGGCGTGATTCTCCCGGTCGTAGTAGACGAGCGTCGGCTCCTCGATGCCCGCGGTGATGCGAAAGATGCTCGCGGTGCGCTGCGCCACGTCGTCCCCGACGGTGTACTCGTACCTCGTGTCCAGCTTCGGGTTGTGCGCCGTCGCCGTGCAGGCGGCCACGGCGACCCCGACGCACAGAATCGCGAGGAAGATCTTCTTCGAATTCATGGCTCCCTCCGTTGACACAGCTCGACCAGCACCCCGTTCAGGGTCCGGGGACTCAGGAACGCGATCTTGGTGCGATGGCTGCCCTCGCGGGGGGACCGGTCGATCAGCTCCAGCCCCGCGGCTTCCGCTTCCTCCAGCGCCTCCTCGAGATCGTTCACGTGAAAGGACAGGTGGTGGATGCCCTCGCCCCGCTTCGAGAGAAAGCGCCCCACCGGCGAGTCGGCCGCCGTGGGCTCCAGGAGCTCCATCTCCGAGTTTCCGGCGCGCAGGAAAGCGATGCGGAGCTTCATGGAGTCGAAGTCGATCGTGTCGGTGTGTCGGAATCCGAACGCGCGGACCCAGACCGGGATCGTTTCCTCGAGCGAGCGCACCGCGATCCCGACATGCGCGAGTCCGAGGACACGGCTCACGGAAATCCCGCCGCGTGCCGCCCGAGGATCACGAGAAGGGCGACTCCGAGGAGGATCCGGTATGCGCCGAAGACCGTGAGCCCATGGCGCGTCAGGTAGCGCAGGAAGGAGCGGATCGCGATCGCCGCGACGACCGCCGCGACCACGAGTCCGGTCACGATCGCGACGCCGCCCACTTCGTGGCCGTGGAGCAGAGCGTCCCGGTGCTTCACGAAGTCGAACAGGGTCGCGGCGCCGAGCGTCGGGAGCGCGAGCAGGAAGGAGAACTCGGCTGCCGCGACGGCCGAGCAGCCGAAGATCAGCCCTCCGAGGATCGTGACCATGGAACGCGACGTACCGGGCCAGAGGGAGGCGCACTGGAAGATCCCGATCCAGAGGGCGACCACGAGCGGGATCGCGTCCACCGTCTCGAATCGCGGCGCTCCGGCACGCGCGCGGCGCCAGCGCTCGAAGAGCACCATGCCGATCCCTCCAAGGAGAAGCGCCACGGCGACGGGCAGGACACGGAAAAGGCGCGCTTAGATCCAATGATGCGTGCCC
>JACXTT010013178.1_pt1 | contig 10914 bp, 5 predicted proteins | sample 9270951 | NCBI WGS metagenome assembly JACXTT01 (sample SAMN15532306, study PRJNA645909) | rock metagenome | isolation source: weathered quartz diorite | place: Puerto Rico | collected 2017-06-21 | reverse complement strand
TCGGTTTGAGCGCATTCTCTGTTTCTTCCAATGGAACGCTGATTTATCGGACGGGCGCCGCCGCTTCGGGCAGGGACACACAGTTAACCTGGGTCGATCGCGACGGGAAACCGGAAGCCGCGCTGGCGGCTCCAGGCAGATATCGGAACCCCAAACTCTCACCTGACGGTCGGCAGTTGGCCGTCGCCTGGGATTCGCACGTTTGGATACTCGACCTCGCTCGTGGCTTAAGATCCCGGCTCGGCACCGATCCGCACTCCGATCCGCTGGGTACGGACGACTATCCGGTTTGGTCGCCGAACGGCGACCGTATCGTTTATTCCTCTATTGCCGAAGACGGGGCCATACAAAACCTGTATATCAAGACCCCTCGTGGCGCGGGGAAAGATGAACCCATTGCGAAATCAGAACATCCCAAAGTTGCTACGGACTGGTCTCCCGATGGCCGCTTTATCCTTTATGTCGATTTTGATCCGAAGACAAAACGCGACCTGTGGGCGCTCACCCTTGACGGCGACCGGAAACCCGTCGAGTTTTTGCGGACTCCGTTTGATGAAAGAGACGGGCACTTCTCTCCAGATGGACAGTGGGTTGTCTACATGACGGACGAAGGCGGCAAACCGGATATTTATGCGCGGCGTTTTCCGCGATCGGACGACAAGTGGCCGATATCCAGCGGCGGCGGCATTCAGCCCACGTGGAGGTCCGACGGTAAGGAACTGTTTTTTCTCCGGGGAGACGGTGGAGCACTGATGGCCGTCGACGTAACCGCCGACTCCGTTCGCGGTGAATTCAAAGCGGGAGTCCCGCATCAGCTGTTCGAGACCACGCTGGATACGGAGTTCTACCGCAACACCTATGACGTCAGCCGTGATGGACGCCGGTTCATCATCAACCGTAATCCCAATCCATCCGACCTTTCCACACGCCCGATCAACGTTGTGATCAATTGGCCTGCCGCACTTAAGAAGGAATAGCTACAAATCCGAGGGCAGCCTCGGTGACGACAACAGCTCGCGAAATCGACGCCAGCGTTCTTCCGGGCTTTTGGCGTCCTTTTCTATATGACGCGCCACGAGGTCCTTGCCGAGGTTGTAGTTGATCACATAGCTTCGATACTTATCGGTGAACCGCAGCCGCTGCTTTGCTCGTTCCGGTGAATAGAGTCCGTAACGAACCAGCCAGTCGACCGCGGCATCCGCGGTCATGCGGCCGTCGAGGTATTCCCGAGCCGCCTCGTTGCCGGCATAGCTGGTTTTGCCGACGAGTCCGAGGACGCGATAGTAGCGGTCCGCCTGGCTCGCATCCAGTTGCGCCTTGGGGAACAGTACTTCCTTTTCATATTTCGCGCGCTCATCCTGAGGGAACGCCATGTCGATGCCATAGTTGGCGCTACCCTCAGCGATCAAGGATTGCGGGCTGAACAGCGGATAAACGGAGAACTCGACCCAGCCCCGGTCGCGCACGAGATTTTTTTCCAGAAGCGCGTTGTAGACGTGATGGCCCGGGTAGCCTTCGTGACATGCGAGATCGATCGCGCGGTCGATGAAGATCGGCAGATCGGTGTTCACCTGAATCAGGCTGGCATAGTTGCCTTTATACCAGTTGTATCCGCTCCACGGTTTGTCGCGAACGTACTCGATCGTGAAAGACTCCGATTCGGGAAGCGAAATGTAGCGCTGCGCGCGTTCGCGGCAGCCGCGAATGGCCTCGCGAAATACGTCGTCGAGCCGGCCGGGAGGGATGACGAACTGCTGCCGGAATTTCTCGACGCGTTCGGTTGTCGATCCGGCGCCGGGAAGCTCGCGATCGATTTCGTCGATGAGCCGTTGGTAGTACGAGGCATCGTTGTGTGGAGAGACGGCATCGTAGAGTCGCTTCGATTCCTCGTCGAAACTGAACTTCGTGCCGGAAAGCATCTCGACTCGCGCGACCACGGCGGCAAGCTGGAATTCGAGATACCGGTGTCGGAGCCGCTCGAGTTCGCCGGTCACGGGACCATCGTGTTGAAGTTCATCGATCGCCGATATGGCACGCGAGCGAAGCGTTTCCAGCGACTCTTTCTGCTGCTTCGCCTGGTCGCGCCATTCCGAGGGTCCATAGTAGGCGTCGACGTAATCGGGATCATGCTCACCAACACCCAGCACAACGCGAACGTAGGTTTCGGCGATTTTGTTCATATCGGTGTTAGCTTTATTTGCGCAACCTAGAAGGAGAAGGCCGAGAAACAGCGTAACGGAAGTCTTCATGAACCTAGCTCCTGAGGCTACGGCACGTAGCCCGTCGCTGCGCTCCGGGTTCTGAACCTTGTTGCTGTTATTGGCAGAGCGTGCAGAACCCGGAGCGCAGCGACGGGCTCCGTGCCGTAGCGCCACAAATCCCGGGCCTCTCTCGACTACTTCACGATCGAGTCGACGACCTTGTGGAAGCCTTGTGACGAACTGGCGCTCCACCGCCAAACCACGACCAGATCATTCGCCGGATCGATATAAATGACATTCCCGCCGCTGCCTCTCGCCTCGAACGAGTTCGTGGGCGAGCCCTGCCATTCCTTACCCGTCGTGTTCAACCACCACAGGAATCCATAATCCGGACCGTGCGCGCTGGCGGTGGTCGCCATCTTGACGTAGTTCTCCGAAACGATCTGCCGGTTGCCCCACTTGCCGCGGTGCAGCCAGAGCAAACCGAACCTCGCCATGTCGTAGCTGTTGATCCACATGCCGCCGCCCCAGCGTGTCCCGCCGCTGACGGAGGCCATGCGCTTGCCGTCGATCGTGACGTACGAGTTGTGATAGGGAACCCACTTCCACGTGGTCGATGCGCCGATCGGGTTCATCACCTCGTCACGAAAGACGTCGGGGATCTGTTTCTTGTAAATCTTCAGCAGCGATAGCGAGAATCGATTGATGCGCACGTCGTTGTACTCGTAATGGGCGCCTGCTTCCTCAATCTGCCGCGGTTTCATCTCGCCGTTTCCGAAGGCTTCCTTGCCGAGGAAGTTCGCGTTCTTGCCCCACATCTCGCCTTCCCACTCGGATTCCTGCTGCAGATGATTCCGCCAGGTGATGAGGCTGTTGTGAGGCGAGTCGTAACCACCATCCTTGATCAGGTTCGCGACCGGATCATCCAGCTTTGGTATGAGGCCGCGATCAAAAGCGATACCGGCAACGGTGGAGAGCATGCTCTTGGCCACGCTGTATGTCGGATCGGGCCGCAGCGTGTCGCCGAACTCGCCGACGATGTAGCCATTTCGAATGATCAAACCGTTGGTGCCGGCACGTTCCGTCGGAATCGAGCCGAGCAGTTTTCCGAAAATGATTTCCTGATCTGAAAAGTCCTTCGCCTGGTTCGTTTCGTGCGACTGCATGAATGCCATCGCTTCATTGAGCTTTGCCGCGTCCATTCCCACTTCGGCGGGTTTCTTGCGAGCCCATTCGCCGGGCGGCGGAAAGTACGGAGCATCCGGTGCCGGAACAGGTGCGGCCTTGATCCAAACGGCAATCACCAGTAACAAGCTGGCGATCAGGATTCGGCGGACGTTTTGACTCATGCGAGCCTCCAGGAAACGATTGTTGCGCCAGTCTACTTGAATCAAAAGCTCAGACGAAGGGTCTTCCTGTAAAATCGGCTTCGTGCGGATCGATCCTCAAAAATGCGTGGCGTGCGGCAACTGCGTGGCCGTGTGCCCGATGGGAGCCATCTCGGTCGATCCGTCGACGAATCGCGCGGTCGTCCAGCCGGACGAATGCGTCGAATGCTACACGTGCTTCCGTGGGATGAGCATGGAGCATCTCAATCCCACCATGGTCCGCGCCATCCGAACCTTCCTGAAGTTTTTCAGGCTGCGCTTCGATCCCGAACCCGACGTGTGTCCCACGTCCGCTATTGTTCCCGACGAACTCACGTGGCCGCGGATCGTACGTCGCGCATTCAGCGACCCTCAGGTGACGCATGAAAGCACGGGAGTCCACGGCCGCGGCACCGAAGAAGTCAAGACGAACGATGTCACCAACCGCGTTCACCTTGGAGAAGTGGGCTACGTCGTGGAGTTCGGGCGTCCGACCGTCGGAGTGCGGTTTCGAGACATCGAGAAGATGACGACCGCGCTGGCCCGAATGAATATCGAGTTTGAGCCGAACAATCCGGTCACACACATGATGACGGACCGGAAAGCGGGACGGCTGCGCGAGGACATCCTGAACGAAAAGATCCTGTCGGCCATCGTCGAGTTCAAGACACCGGTCGAGACAATGAATGCGGTTCTCCGATGCGTCGATGAAACGGCGCGCACGCTGGACACTGTTGTGGCGGTCGGCGTCTCGACTCGTTGCGACGCGAACGGCGAGAGCGCAATCGATGGAGTGCTGGTCGATCAGGGATTCCCTTATGTTCGCGGAAAAACCAATCTCGGCCTCGGCAAGGCGGTGATGTCGTGACGAATACCTTGCATCGATATGGCTCCGCCGAGAGTCTGAAGGACGACTACATCGTCTTCGCGATGCCGGCTCGCGGCCTGAACGATTCGCTGGCGACCGATAAGGAGCGGCGGTTCCTCGAGATCGCGCAAAAACATCATCCTGTCAATATCGGCGACGCCAGTCACGGCGCGGCTTTCCGGCCTTCCACAAACATCAACCCGTCGGTTCACTGGCGCCGCGAATTGAGGTGCGACTTCAAAGGAGTGGTGAATGGCGTATCCGGCCCCACGACCGTTGCGGCCGTCTTTGATAATCCTGCCGACGTCGCGGCTTTTATCCGGGACCTTAAAGACGCCAACCTCGGTCTCTCGATCAACATCAGCGCACCGCTCGATAGGGCGCGAGAGTGCGCGGATCAGGCGGGCATCACGCGTCACAGCGTGGAATATTCGCTGGGTTTCTTCGGCCAGACCGATCGCATGGCCGACCGTCAGACGCTCGAGCTCTCGACGATGTGCGGTCACGGAATGTTGTCGTTCAGCCTGGTTCGCAAGCTGATCGAATGGGTCAAGCAGGGAAGACGCACTCCGGAACAAGCCGCAACCACCATGGCACGCTTCTGCAGCTGCGGCGTCTTCAATACAACCCGCGCCTGCCGGCTTCTGAAGCAGCGGTAGGGCCGGGGTGGTTCGTTCAACATCCGATAATCGGTGGCTGAACCAACCACCCCGTCCGCTCCCTTCAAAGGTGGCTTCGCGATGTTTACTTATGGTCGCGTCCACCCTCCTTAGCCAAGGAGGGGAATTCGCTCCCTCGCGACAGCATCCTCCGGGGTGGAGACCGGGACGCCGTCGCGGAAGAAGACGAAGGAATTCGAAGTCGACGAGACACGAGTCCCGGGCAGAATGATGCCGACCAGATTCAGCGGATCGGCGGCCGCGATTTTGATTTCCTCCGCCGCTGCCGGACTGCCGGGTGAACGACGCAGGGCCCGGAGTGATTCCACCGCTTCCGGCAGCGCGAACTGCTCACCGACGAATCCATCAATGAAGCGTCCGCCGCGGATCTCGCCGCGAAGTTCCATTCGCCGATATTGCATGAGAAGATCGCGCCAGGCGATGTCAAATGATTCGCGGGCCAGCAGCTCCCGGAACACCACTCCGTAACGTTTCAGCAATCGTTTGGCGATCGGTCCCGCAGGTGGAGTGGCATTGTGGTGAAAGGCCAGCAGGGACCAGCGTCCCGCCGAATGACGAACGCGCTGTCTGGCGTCTGCTCGTTGCGGCCGCCGCTTGCCGCGATAGAGCAGCGTTCGAAGGTTCTCGAAACCGTCGGCCGTCAGACGGCCCGCCGCCGCAAGCTCCCACAGGGCTTCTTCGACTTCCGATTGCGACTGTCCGGTTCCACGCACGATGTCGATCATGAAGTTGGCCCCGCGGTTGTCGAGGAACTCGCGAACGTTCTCCGCTGTCGGACCGAGTTCCGCCGGTTTCGTGGGAGGCCGGATGAGCCAGTCGGCATCTTCGCGTGGAAACAGGCTGATCGGCGCCGCGTTCGTCAGAGACACACGTCCTGCAGGCGACGTCAATCGCGCCCACATCGCCATGCCTCCGAGGCAGAGACGGTCTAAAAGATCGGGATCGTACTTCGAGATCCGCATCGGCAGGATGTGGCGCTCCCACGCGCCGGCCGCAGCTTCGAACCCGGCCATCTGACCGACGATTTCACGCAGCCCTTCTTCGCCATGGAGCCGCGCACCCGAAGCGACGTGCTGCCACTGGAACAGGAACTTCATGAAGTCGGCAGCAGTGACCGGCTGGATTTCCTTTCGCAGTCGACCCACAGTCAGGCGATGAATGCGCGCAAGCAGACGCCGATCGCACCATTCGACCGCGCCGGCCGCAGCGCTGCTTCGAAAACGTCCTCGGAGGACCTGCCCTTCGGCCTCGAGTTGAAGCAGCGCGGTATGAACGTCTTCAGGTGCGAGGTGGAGCCGGTTCGCAAGTTGCTCGGATGTTGTCGATCCCGTACTTTCCATCCAACCGCGAACAATATCGAGCACGTTGAGATTGTCTGCGCGTTCAGTGGGCACCCAGCCGATGACCGGCGTTGCAGCGAAGCGTGCAGAACCCGGAGCGCAGCGACGGGCTTCGTGCAGCAACGTCATCCATTCGCGCCACGCCGATGGCAATTCTGTGTCGGGAATCCATACCAAAGTCAGTAGTGCATCGTGCAGTTCATCCGCGTCGCGGACCACGGGCCACGCGCCGGCGGCAACTTCGGCGATAGCGTCCGGATCGAGTGGGCCGAGTTCGCCGGCCAGATCCGGCGGAAGCGTCCGCCGCATTTTTACGGCGCGCGCCCTTCGTTCTTCGAGAGGCGCGTCGTCCAGATACGCGTAAGGATTCGAATTCAGTATTTCGTGACAGAACGGAGACGGCGTCGGCGTGTCGATCGCCAGGCATTGCACCCCACCGGAGACGACGCGCTCGAGCAGCGCATGCAATCCATCGATATCCAGCGCTTCAGTCAGGCAGTCGCGAATCGTTTCAGTCACCAGCGGATGATCCGGCGGTTCAAGATATGCGGTGTCGCCCTGATGATTGTCCTGGCATGCCGTCGCCGCAGGGAATACCGCTGCGAGCAGATCCTCGGCCTTCATCCGCTGGATCGCCGCGGGAACGCGCTTGCCTTTGGCGAATCGAAGCAGGGCCAGCGATCGCGTGGCGTTCCATCTCCACCTCGACGTGAACATCGGCGCCTGCAGCACGGCCTGGGTCAGCGTTTCGCGAAGGGTATTCGGATGCAGAAACTGGAAGATGGTTTCGAGTGGGAAGCTGTGCCGTTCGCCGAGGGAAATGACGATTCCTTCGTCCGTTGCCGCGGCCTGTAATTCGAAATCGAACGATACGCAGAAGCGTTTGCGAAGGGCCAAACCCCACGCCCGATTGATGCGTCCGCCGAAAGGAGCGTGGAGGACAAGCTGCATTCCGCCGGCCTCGTCAAAAAATCGTTCGGCGATGATGGTGTCCTGCGTCGGGACAGCTCCCAGCACGGATCTTCCGTCGACGATGTAGGCCACGATCTGCTCGGCTCCGCGTTGATCCAGCCCGCATTTGAGTTGCAGCCACTGTGTCGCCGCGCCGGGACTCATCTCGCTGACCGTTCGACGAATCGCGGCAACTTCAGCCGACAGTTCAGCGGTCCGCGACGGCGCTTCGCCGTTCCAGAATGGAATCGTCGGAGGCGCACCGTGCGCATCTTCCACGCGAACGCGTCCGGTTTCGACGCCGCGAATCCGCCATGAAGTGTTGCCCAGCAGAAAGATGTCGCCCGCGAGACTCTCGACTGCGAAATCCTCGTCGATCGAGCCCACAACCGTGCCTTCAGGTTCAGCCACGACCATGTAGTTCGCGGTATCCGGAATCGCGCCGCCGGAAGTAATCGCCGCGAGCCGGGCGCCACGCCTGCCGCGGATCCGGCGATTCACCCGGTCGTGATGAACGAACGCGTTTCCTCGCGATCGGCGCGAACTGACGCCATCGGCCTGCATCTTCAGCGTTGCATCGAATTCGTTTCGTTCCAATGATCGATACGGGTATGCGCGGCGTACCAGGTCAAACAGTTCGTCCTCCTGCCACTCCTGGCTCGCCGCGGACGCGACGATTTGCTGCGACAGAATATCGAGAGGCGCGGGCGGCACGCTGAGCGTATCGAGACTTCCGTTGCGGATGGCGCGTACGAGCGCGGCGCATTCGATCAGTTCGTCTCTCGTGGTCGCGAACAGCCGGCCTTTCGGCGTGGCGCCGACCCAGTGGCCCGACCGGCCGACTCGTTGAAGAGCAACGGCAATGGATCGTGGCGATCCGATCTGACAGACGAGATCGACGGTGCCGACATCGATTCCAAGTTCGAGTGACGCTGTCGCCACCACAACGCGCGTTTCACCCGATTTCAAGCGCTGCTCCGCTGCCAAACGAATCTGCCGCGAAAGGCTTCCGTGGTGCGCGGCCACGGCCGTCGGCCCGAGCGTCGCGCTGAGCCGTTCCTCAAGGTGATGAGAAACGCGCTCGACCAGACGGCGCGTGTTCACAAAAATCAACGCCGATCGATGTTCGATGATCAGCGCAGCCAGGCGGTCGTAGATCTCGTTCCAGATGGCATTCGTCGCGACGCCGCCAAGTTCGTCTTTGGGAACCTCGACCGCAAGATCCATCTGGCGCCGATGCCCAATGTCGATCACGTTGGGCCTGGGCCGATTGCCCGCAAGAAAAGCGGCAACGGTTTCGATGGGCCGTTGCGTCGCCGAAAGGCCGATCCTCACGGGTCTTGCTGTGGTCAGCGCATCGAGCCGTTCGAGCGAGAGCGCCAGATGAGAGCCGCGTTTGTTCGGCGCCACAGCATGGATTTCGTCGACGATCACGGTCTGGACATCGCGAAGAATCTCACGGCTTCGAGCGGCCGTCAGCAAAAGGTACAGCGATTCCGGCGTTGTGATCAGGATGTGCGGCGGCCGCTTCAGCATCAACTGACGGTCGCGCATCGGCGTGTCGCCGGTGCGGACAACGACGTGAATGCGAGGCATCAACAATCCTGCGTTCAGCGCCGCGTTTGAAATCTCGGCCAGCGGCTGCTGGAGATTTTTTTGCACATCGTTGCTGAGCGCCTTCAGCGGAGATACGTAAAGAACCTGCGTTCGGTCTTCAAGCGAGCCGGCGACCGCCTGTTTGAATAAGGAATCGATGCAGGTCAGGAACGCGGCGAGCGTCTTCCCCGAGCCGGTCGGCGCGGCGATCAGCGCATCATTCCCCGATGCGATGGCCGGCCAGCTTCGTTCCTGAACGTCTGTCGGCGAGGCAAACCGGTCGCGGAACCACGACTGAATAATGGGATGGAATGCGTCCAGGGACACAACGCGATCTTAGCATGAAGAGACCGTCACGAAGCCCGTCGGTGCGCTCCAGGTTCTGTCCATTGTCGTCGGCCTGACGGTCATGCGAAACGTGCAGAACCCGGAGCGCAGCGACGGGCTTCATGACACCATGTTCAAACTGTTACTCCTGAGCCGTCTCGAAGTGGTGGGCGGTTCGCAGGAGGATGGCTTCCTGAAAATGATTCGCGAGAAGTTGCATGCCGACGGGCAGGCCCTCTGAATTCGTGCCGCATGGGATGGAGATTCCCGGCAGGCCGGCAAGGTTGCAGGTGATCGTAAATATATCCGACAGATACATCGACAGCGGATCGGAGACTTTCTCGCCGATCTTGAATGCGACTGTCGGCGCCGTGGGCGTGAGGATCACATCCACGTTTTCGAAAGCCTTTTGAAAATCGCGCAGCACCAGCGTGCGGACTTTCAGCGCCTTGTTGTAGTAAGCGTCATAGTAGCCGGCGCTAAGCGCGTAGGTGCCAAGCAAAATGCGCCGTTTGACCTCTTTCCCGAATCCCGCCATCCGTGTGCGGCGGTACATGTCCTGCAGACTGCCGGCGTCGCCGTGACGCACGCCGTAACGAACGCCGTCATATCGGGCAAGGTTGGAGCTCGCCTCGGCGGTCGCGATGATGTAGTACGCCGCGACCGCGTACTCGGTGTGCGGCAGACTAATCTCTTCGACATCACACCCAAGATCTTCGAAGCATCGGATTCCCGCTTCGATTCGCTGGCGCACTTCCGAATCCATTCCTGCGACGAAGTATTCCTTCGGCACACCGATGCGCGTTCCTTTGATCGGTTGATCGAGAGCTTTCACGTAGGACTCCGCTCCGGCATCCGCCGATGTCGAATCGTAATGATCGAAGCCCGAAATGATTTCGAGGACGTGCGCGGCCTCACGAACGGTTTTGGAAAACGGTCCGATCTGATCGAGCGAAGAGGCGAACGCGACGAGCCCGTATCGCGACACGCGGCCGTAGGTCGGTTTCAGACCGGCCACACCACAGAACGACGCGGGCTGGCGAATCGAGCCTCCCGTGTCGGATCCGAGCGCAAGGACGGACATCCCCGCTGCCACACTGGCAGCGGATCCCCCGCTGGAGCCGCCGGGCACGCGCGCCGGGTCGTGCGGATTGAGTGTGACGAAAAAGCCCGAATTTTCCGTGGACGATCCCATCGCGAACTCATCCATGTTCGTTTTCCCGATGATGATCGCGCCCGCGGCGCGCAGCCTTTCGACGGCTGTGGCCGAGTAGGTCGAGACGTAGTTTTCGAGCAGTCGAGAGCCGCACGTCGCGGGCAGATCGCGAACGGCGATGTTGTCTTTGACGGCGACCGGAACGCCTGCCAAGGTCTCGATCGGCTCACCCGACGCGATTCGAGCGTCCAGTCGTCGCGCGTCTTCCAGAGCGCGATCGCGGCACAGCGTGATGAATGCGTGGATGCCGGGATCGACGCGATCGATCTCGTGGTACACGCCTTGAATGATCCCCATCACCGCCAGGTCGCGATTGCGATAAAGAGAGACGGGTTTCTCGGCGGTGATTTCTTTAAGATTCATTCCGC
>JACXTT010013177.1_pt1 | contig 10915 bp, 9 predicted proteins | sample 9270951 | NCBI WGS metagenome assembly JACXTT01 (sample SAMN15532306, study PRJNA645909) | rock metagenome | isolation source: weathered quartz diorite | place: Puerto Rico | collected 2017-06-21 | reverse complement strand
ACCTGGGCCTTTGCCCTGGCCTACGCCATCACCGCGCCGGTGTTCTGGTTCTACCTGTACTGGCTGCCGCCGTTCCTGAACCAGCAGTACCAGCTCGGCATCAGCGTCACGCAGATGGGCCTGCCGCTGATCGTGATCTACCTGGCGGCCGACGTGGGCAGCGTGGGCGGCGGCGCGCTGTCGTCGTGGCTGATCAGCCGCGGCATGCCGGCAGTGCGTGCGCGCCTGCTGTCGATGCTGATCTTCGCCGCATGCATCACCTCGGTGGTGATGGCCGCCGGCGCCAGCAGCCTGTGGATGGCCGTGGCCGCGATCTCGCTCGCGATCGGCGCGCACCAGGCGTGGACGGCGAACATCTGGAGCATGGTGATGGACTACACGCCCAAGCATGTGGTCAGCTCGGTGTTCGGCTTCGGCGGGATGATCGGCGCCATCGGCGGCATGTTCATGACGCAGCTGGTCGGCTACGTACTGACATCGACGCACAACAATTATGCGGTGCTGTTCACGATGATCCCCTGCGCCTACTTCATCGCGCTTACCTGGCTGTTCTTCCTCGCCCCGCGCAAGGTGCCGGAAGTCGCCTGACGCCTTTCGATGTTGCCTGACCCGGCGGGGGCGTTCGCCCCGCCGCCAATAAAACACAGAGACAAAGCTCCAATGCAAAAACGAATGATTGCGCTGCTCGCGCTGGGCGCGGGCAGCCTGCCCGCGCTCGCCCAGACTTCCGGTGGCGTCACGCTCTACGGGCTGCTGGATACCACCATCCGCTATAGCACCCATGAAGACGCGGCCGGCCACAGCCGCACGCAGATGACCGATGGCGTGCTGACCGGCAGCCGCTGGGGCCTGCGCGGCACCGAGGATATCGGTGGCGGCAACAAGGCGTGGTTCATCCTGGAATCGGGCTTCTCGCCCGACACCGGCACCAGCCAGCAGGGCGGACGGCTGTTCGGGCGCACCGCGGTGATCGGGCTCGACGGCGGCTACGGCAAACTGGCGATCGGCCGGCAGTACACGCTGGCCCACGAGGTGCTGTCCTCCTACGAGGCGATGGCCTTCGCCAACAACTCCATCGTCGGCTACCAGGGCGGCAACTACACCGGGCTGCGCTACGACAACACCGTCAAGTACATCAAGAGCTTCAACGGCCTGCAGGTGGCGGCGGCCTACACCTTCGGCGAGGTGCCGGGCAGCATCAAGAGCGGCTCGGCGGCGGCCGGGTCGCTGGTCTACAGCTCAGGGCCGCTGGAGATCGGCTCGGTCTACCAGCAGACGCAGAACGTGACTTCGGCCTTCTTCGGCGCGGTGCCGGCGGCGCAGGCCAGCAAGCAGACGGTGTGGGGCGTGGGCGGAACGTGGAAGGCGGCGCGGGCGCAATACTACCTCGGCTATACCAACAACCGGCTGGATGTGGCGGACTACCGCAACAACGTCGGCTATGTGGGGACGCGGTTCAATATTACCGACGCGCTGGCGCTTATCGGCACGCTGCAGTACGACTGGCTGCGCCATGCGGGGCAGGGTGGCAAGCGGCTGACCACGGCGGGCATGCTCGACTACAACTTCAGCAAGCGCACTGATGTGTATGTGGAGGTGGACTACACCCACCTGCAGGGGCAGTGGATTGCGTTGAACAGCTCGCCGACGTTTGCTAACAGTGGGAATACTTATGGCAATGCGTCGCGCATCGGGGTGATGGCGGGGGTGCGGCATAAGTTCTGATGGGCCGGGATTTGACCGCGATTGCGCACAGCGATGCGCTGCCAAGTCCCGCAAGCCGGCCCCCTCTCCCGCTTGCGGGAGAGGGGAGCAAACCGGCAGCGGGCTCAGGCCCGCGGTAAGTGTCAAGCCGTCACTGACTGCACCAGCGCCTCAACCGCCAACCCATACCCTTTCACCCCCAGCCCCGCCATCACCGCCCGCGCCACCGGCGAAATCCACGAATTGTGCCGGAACGCCTCGCGCGCGTGGACATTGGAGATGTGGTACTCGACCAGCGGCACCGCCGCGCCCTTGATCGCATCATGCAGCGCGATCGACGTATGAGTGAGCGCCCCCGCATTCAGCACCACGCCGACCATTTCCCCCTGCGCGCATAGCCGCCCCGCCTCATGGATCCAGTCGATCAGCTGGCCTTCATGGTTGGTCTGCCGGCATTGCGCCTCCAGCCCCAGCCGCTGCGCGGCTTGCTGGCAGATGCGTTCCACATCGGCCAGCGTTTCACTGCCATAGACCGCGGGCTCGCGGGTGCCGAGCAGGTTGAGGTTGGGCCCGTTGAGCACCAGTACTGTCTTCATCGTGTCTCCTGGATTGGGCCGCGGCGCTGGCGCGGCCATCGCCGATAGCCTATCGTTAGTCCCTTCATCCCATCATCGACCGCCATGGAAACTCAGAATGCGCTGACGGCGAACAATGACCCGTTCCTGCGGGACCTGCGGCTGTTTTGCACGGTGGCGCGACTCGCCAGCTTTATCGCCGCCGCCAACGAGACCGGCATTTCGCCGGCACATGTCAGCAAGCGCATCGCCATGCTCGAAGCCATGCTGGGCGCGAAGCTGTTCCACCGCACCACGCGCCGCGTCAGCGTGACCGCCGAGGGCGAGAGCGCCTTTGCGTGGGCGCAGAAGATCCTGGAAGACGTCGACGGCATGCTGGAAGCCGTGGGTGCCACCGGGGGCGAGCCACGCGGGCTGCTGCGCATCGCCACCAGCGTGCGGCTCGGGCGCAGGCATGTGGCACCGGCGCTGTCGCGGCTGCGGCAGCAGCATCCGGGGCTGGAGGTCTGGCTGGAGCTGCTCGACCGGCGCGTCGACCTGATCGGCGAAAGCTTCGACCTCGACATCCGCGTGGGCGAGGTCGAGGAGCCGCACCTGATCGCCAGCAAGATCGCCAGCGGCAGCCGCGTGCTGTGCGCTGCGCCCGCCTACCTCGCGCGGCGCGGCATGCCGGAGCACCCGGGCGAGCTGCCCCGGCACGACTGCCTGCTGCTGCGCGAACGCGACCAGGCCTTTGGCGTATGGCGGCTGCAAGGACCTGACGGGTGGGAGACCGTGAAAGTGACCGGGCCGATGGCATCGAACCACAGCGACGTGACCCACCAGTGGGCACTGGAAGGTTTCGGCATCATCATGGCTTCGGTCTGGGACGTGGCCGCCAGGGTGCGCGCCGGCGAACTGGTGCGCGTGCTGCCGGACTGGCAGCAGCCGGCCGATATCTGGGCCGTGACCAGCGCACGGGCGTCGGCCTCGGCGCGGATGCGGGTTTGCCTCGACTTCCTGAAGACGCAGCTGTCGCAGGGGCCACACGCCTTGACGGCGACCCTGGACTAAGAACCCGTTTCACGGGTTCTAAAGCACCCGCATGATCAGCAGCGCGGTGTCTTGCAACACCTGCAATACCCGGTCCAGCGCCTGCTGTGCGGTCTCGTCGCCGATCGGCATATTGACCGACAGCGCGGCGATCACCTTGCCGTGGCGGTCGCGCAGCGGCACGGCGATGCCGCGCACACCGGTCTGCAGCTGCTGCTCCAGCATCGCATAGCCCTGCGCGCCGGCCTTGCGGATCTCTTCGAGCAGGCGCTCATGCTGCAGGATGGTGTAAGGGGTGTAGGGCGCGAGCACGACAGATTCCAGCCATTCGCGCACCTGCTGCTCAGGGCGCGAGGCCAGCATCATCACCCCGGCCGAGCCCAGCGGCGCCGGCACCCGTGCCCCCAGCACGAAGCCGGTGCTCATCACGCGGCTGGTGCTGGTGCGGGCGATAAACACCAGCTCCCAGCCATCGAGCACGCTCAGGTAGGCCGCCTCGCCGAGCTGCGCGGTGATTTGCTGCAGGAACGGCTGCACCGTGCGCGGCAGCCGTGCCGAGTCGAAATAGGACCAGCCCACCTTGAGCACGCGCGGCGTCAGGCTGAACAGCGTGCCGTCGCTGGTGGTGTAGCCGAGGTGCTCCAGCGTCAGCAGGTAGCGACGCGCAGCCGTGCGCGTCAGGCCGGTCAGCTGCGCCGCCTGCGTGGGCGTGAGGCGCGGATGGTCGTTGTCGAAGGCCTCCAGGATGGCCAGGCCTTTTTCCAGCCCGGCGATCCAGTCGCGCCGGTTCAGCGGTTCTTTTTCCATGGTTAACCCGAATTTCGCGCGAAAGATGATCGGAATGGAGCGATTGTCGCACGCTTGCGCGCGAATTGTGGTTGTTGACGAGCTGGCTCGCCCCTAACCTTTGGGGCAATACTGTCGCCACCTCGCAATCGCCATGACCGCAGCCCGCAGGCCTCTCCCGAAATCGATCGCCACCGTCTCGCTGTCCGGCACGCTGCCGGAAAAACTGGAAGCCGCCGCGGCCGCGGGCTTCGACGGCGTGGAGATCTTCGAGAACGACCTGCTGCACTTCGACGGCTCTCCCGCCGAGGTTCGGCGCATGGCGGCCGACCTCGGCCTGCAGATCCTGCTCTACCAGCCGCTGCGCGACTTCGAGGCCATGCCGGATGACCTGTTTGTCCGCAATATGGCGCGCGCCGAACGCAAGTTCGACGTGATGGAGCAGCTTGGCGCGGAGATGGTGCTGGTGTGCAGCAATGTGCAGGAGGTGGCCATCGACGACCCCGCCCGCGCTGCCGCCGACCTGCGCCGGATGGCGGAGGCCGCCGCGCGGCGCGGGCTGCGCGTCGGTTATGAGGCGCTTGCCTGGGGCCGCCATACGCGCCGCTGGCTGCAGGCGTGGGACATCGTGCAGCGCGCCGACCACCCCGCGCTGGGGCTGGTGCTGGACAGCTTCCATACGCTGTCGCTGGGCGATTCGATGCAGGGCCTGGACGTTGTGCCGGCGGACAAGATCTTCTTTGTGCAACTGGCCGACGCGCCACGCCTGTCGATGGACGTGCTGTCGTGGAGCCGCCACTACCGCAACTTTCCCGGGCAGGGCGACCTGCCGGTGGCCGATTTCGCCCGCGCCGTGCTGCAGGCGGGTTACAACGGGCCGTTGTCGCTGGAGGTCTTCAACGACGACTTCCGCGCGGCGCCGGCACGGCTGACCGCGCAAGACGGGCTGCGCTCGCTGATCTGGCTGGAGTCCGAGGCTGGCGGCACGCCGCTGCCTGCGCCGCCGGTACTGGGTGGCGTGGATTTCGTCGAGTTTGCCGTCGATTACGTGGCTGGCCGCGAACTCGCGCAACGGCTGGAATCGCTTGGCTTTGCCCATGCCGGCCGCCATCGCTCCAAGGCGGTCGACCTGTACCGCCAGCGCGGCATCAACCTGATCCTGAATGCCGAGCAGGACAGTGCCGCCGCCGAGCACTTCCAACTGCACGGCCCGTCGGTGTGCGCCATCGGCCTGAAAGTGGACGACGCACGCCGCGCCGTGGCGCGCGCCCGCGCGCTGCTGTGCAAGGAGTGGCGCGAGCCGGTGGGGCCGGACGAGCGCGTGATCCCGGCGCTGCGCTCGCCCGACGGCATGCTGTTCCACCTGATCGACGACCGCGACGCCGACCGCAGCATCTATGAGAGCGACTTCCTGCTCGATACGCCCGCGCAAACCGTCCACCACGGCGCCGGGTTGTTTGCCATCGACCATATCGCGCAGGCGCTGCCGGCGAACCGGCTCGACAGCTTCGTGCTGTTCTACCGCTCGGTGTTCGCCATGCGGCCGGAGGCCGTGCATGAGATCGCCGATCCGTATGGCCTGGTGAAGAGCCGCGCCATGGTCAGCCCCGGCCAGCATGTTCGCATCCCGCTCAACGTGTCCGAGAGCGGCCGCACCGCCACCGGGCGCTTTGTCGCCGCTTACGCGGGCTCGGGCGTGCACCACATCGCCTTCCGATCGGAACGCATCGGGCAGACGCTGGAAGCCATCGACCGCACCCGCGCCGCGATGCTCCACGTGCCGGACAACTACTACGACGACGTGGCCGCGCGGCTCGCGCTCGACGACGCGCTGTTGGAACGCCTGCAAGGTCTCGGCCTGCTCTACGACCGCGACGCCCACGGTGAATTCCTGCACGCCTACACCGAGCCGTTCCACGAACGTTTTTTCTTCGAACTCGTGCAACGCAGCGGCTACACCGGGTACGGCGCGGTCAACGCTTCGGTGCGCATGGCCGCACAGGCGCAGCTGCGGCACAGCTGAACATCATCGTCACCCGCTCACAACATTCCCTACAGGAGACATTCCATGCAAGAGCCGTGCATCATTTCCGTGGCCATCACCGGTTCCGTGCCGCGCAAGAAGGACAACCCGGCCGTGCCCATTTCGGTGGCTGAACAGATCGAAAGCACGCACGCCAGCTATGAGGCCGGCGCCACGCTGGTTCACCTGCACGTGCGCGACGAACTGGAAAATTCGAGCTCCGATCCGACGCGATTCGCCGCGCTGCAGGAAGGCATCCACAAACACTGCCCGGGCATGATCGTGCAGTTCTCCACCGGCGGACGCGGCCGCGAGGCCAGCCAGCGCGGCGCGATGCTCCATCTGCGGCCAGACATGGCTTCGCTTGCCACCGGCTCGGTCAACTTTCCCACCAGCGTCTACGAAAACCCGCCAGACTTCGTGCGCACGCTGGCCACCACGATGCGGGAATTCCACGTCAAGCCGGAAATCGAGATCTTCGACCTGGCGATGCTCTACAACACGGCGGAACTGGTGAAAGAAGGGCTGATCGCGGCGCCGCCGCACGTGCAGTTCGTGTTCGGCATCCGCAATGCGCTGCCGGCGCGGCGCGAGATCCTGGCGTTCCAGGTCGAGCAACTGCAAAAGCTGTTGCCGGGCGCGACATGGACGGCCGCCGGCATCGGCCGCCACCAGCTGGAAGTCAATCACTGGACGCTGGAGCTCGGCGGACACTGCCGTACCGGTCTGGAAGACAACATCCGCTGGGACAAGGACACACTGGCAGCCAGCAACGCGCAACTGGTTGGCCGCGTGGCGCAGCTTTGCGGGCAGTACGGCCGGGCGGTGGCAACGCCGGCACAGGCGCGGGCGCTGCTCGGGCTGGACTGACGGCGGTAGCGGGGCGGCTATGTCGCCCCGAGGGGCCGCCCCGGCAGTTCCCGGTCGCGGGCCGCCGCCACAGTGCCGCCCACGCCGCTGGCGGCGATCACCGCAACGCCGAGCACGGACCACGCATCGGGCAGATAGGCGAATGCCAGCCAGCCGCCAAGCATCGCAAAGGCGATCTGCAGGTAGAGATAAGGGGTAAGCAGGCTGACCGGCGCGCGCGCATAGGCAAGGACCAGGAACAGGTGGCCGGCGGTGCCGGCGAGCGCCATGCCAGCGAGCAGGCACCAGTGCAATGCCGTGAGTTGCGAGGTCCATGCGCTCGGCAGCGCTGCCGAGAGCAGCACCGTGGCAACGCAGCCTGTATAGAAGTGCGTGGTCCCGACGCCATCGGCACGGGTCAGCACGCTGGTCAGCAACTGGTATGCGGCATTGGACAGCACTGCCCCCAGCGGCAACAGCATCGCGGGCTGCAGGCCAGCGCCCGGGCGGATCACCACCAGGGCCCCGACAAATCCCGTCAACAGGAAGAGCCACCGCACGGCCGACACGCGTTCGCCAAGCATGGCTGCCGCGGCCAGCGCCATCGCCAGCGGCGTCAGGCTCACAACTGCGGTGAACTCGCCCACCGGCAGGACCTGCAGGCTGAAGAACGCGCACATGCTGGACAGCAGCATCGTCACGGCACGCGCGCATTGCAGCAGCGGCCGCCGCGTGCGCAGCAAGGCCCGGCCGCGCGCGGGCAGCAAGACCGCGGCGGTCAACGCCGCCTGCACGAGATAGCGCAGCCACAGCGCCATGACGACTGGCACTGCCGCGCCGGCAATCTTCGTCAGCGTATCGAGCGTGGCGAAGCACGCTACCGCGGCAATCATCAGCGCGATGCCCTGCAGTGCCCGGGCGCCTCCCATGCGAATCACGCCGCGGGCCGGCAAGCTGCGCTTGCCACGGCCATCCTTCTCTGCACCATGTCACCGATCCACGTTGGCTTTGTCTTCGATGTGCAGGTTACTGGCAGCAGCGGGCGTCATGACGGCAATGGATGGAAAGTCAGAATTCGCTGGCAGCGAATAATCCGGCTGGGCGACGGAGAAAGCGCCCGCACGGGATCAATGATGGAGGCGATCAGTGAACCAATCCGCCCTTGACGAAGCGTACCGGCTCGGCATCCATGCGCAACAGCAGCGCGGTCAGGCCGTCTGGAGCCGGCGCGGCATTGCGCGAGGTGTTGGCGGTGGGCGCCGACACGCACACAAGATCCGCATCGGACCATTGCCGGCCCGGTGCACCGCGCGCTCGCAGCCAGCCTGCGCGATCCGCCAGCAACTGGGTACCGGCCAGCCGCGCAGGCGATTCGCCGGCGATCGATGCCACTGCCTGCCATGCATGCGGCGACGTGGCCGTGCAGCCGGCGCGAAAGCGCGGTACCTGCGCCGGCGCCTTTCCGTCCTGCGTCACCAGCACGGTCAGGAAGCGCGGATCCTCGTACGGAAGGGACTCCACACCATCGACTGCCACCAGCCGCACCCGCTGGCCGCCGCGCCATTGCGACAGCGCCAGCGGCGCATCGCTGCCGCAGCGGATCGCCATCTCCGGCAGCCGCAACGGCACTGGCCAGTTGCCATCGGCGCCGGCGCCGGCGCCACTGCCGGCGGACAGCGCCTTCATGTAGTCGATCAAGGCCCATGCCTCACGGTCGCCAGACTGGCTACGCAAGCCTGGCATGGTGAGCCGGCCGTGGCGGTCGCGCATGCCGGCGAGTACGTGCCAGAACAGTTCGCCATCGGCGCGGCGCGCGAGCAGGGGGCTGACCAGGGTTGGAGGCCACTGGGCGAGGGTTGCGGCCAAAGGCCCTTCGCCACGGCCATCGGCACCGTGGCAGCCGGCGCAGTGCTGCGCATAGACGCGCGCGCCGAGCGCGATCGCATCGACGGAAAAGCGGGTAGGGCTGGCGTGAAAGCTGGTCGGCATGGCAGGGCCGAGCAGCAGCGATGCCTTAGGCCACGGCGCCACCAACAGGGCCAACGCACCAGCCCCAAGCAGCACCACGCGCTGACGCCGCCACGCCAGCGCTACGCTGACGGCCAGCACGGCAAAGCCGATGGCGCAAACGCTCAGGCCGACCTGGCGGGCGAGGCCAAGGTCGATCAGCAGCGTTTCTCCGGCGATTCGCTGCGCCCACGGCCACGCCGGCTGTCCATGGCTGTCGCCGGTCAGGCCCAGGGCGTGCCACAGCGACAGCATGCCAAGCTGGCATTTCTCGATCAGCACAAGCAGCGCATTCAGCCATGCCTGCGGAGGCGGGCCGCTCATGGCGCGGCCCGCGGGGTAAAGCGATGGGGCATTACCAGCTCGCGTCCAGTCCCAGGTGGCGCAGCGCTTCGTGCCGCAGACCGGTCAGCCGCGGATCGCCGCGATGGCGCGGGTAGGGCAGGTCGACCCGGATCTCTGCCGTGATGCGTGCCGGACGCTGGCTGAAGATGATCACGCGCTGCGCCAGGAACAGCGCTTCCTCCACGTCGTGCGTGACCAGCAGCGCCGAGAAGCGCGAGCGTTGCCACAGTTCGACCAGGTCGCTCTGCATCGCCAGCCGCGTCAGCGAATCCAGCTTGCCCAGCGGCTCGTCCAGCACCAGCAGACGCGGATCGTTGACCAGCGCGCGCGCCAGCGCCACGCGCTGCGCCATGCCGCCGGAGAGCTGGTGCGGGAAGGCGCGCGCAAAGGTTTCCAGGCCCACGCGCCGCAGCGCGTCATCCACGCGCGGGCGCTGGCTTGCCAGCACGCCGCGCGCCTGCAGGCCCAGCGCGACGTTGTCCCATACGCGCCGCCACGGGTACAGCGTGGGGTCCTGGAACACCACGATGCGCGACGGGTCCGGCTCGGTGATCGGGGTGCCGTCCTGCAGGATCCCGCCGGAGGCGGGCTGGTCCAGCCCTGCCACCAGCCGCAGCAGCGTGGACTTGCCGCAACCGCTGGGCCCCAGCAGCGCGACGAACTCGCCCGGTGCGACGCTCAGGTCGACGTCGTCCAGCACCTGCAGCCGGTCGCCGCCGCTGCCGAACCAGTGGCTGACCTGATGGATGTCGATGCGGGCACCGGTCAGCGCTTCCGGGGCCTCGCTCCCCACGGCGTTGACTTCCCTCTCCCGCCGTTCTGCAACACTCACCATTTCACCGTCCCCTTCTGCCACGACAGCACGCGGTCACGCGCCACGAACAGCAGCGTGATCACGCCCGAGAACAGCAGCGCCATCACGATCAGCGCCGCATACATATTGACGTACGAAGCCCAGCCCTGCGCCCACGTCAGGTACCAGCCCAGGCCCGACTTCACGCCCATCATCTCCGCCGTCACCAGCACCGAGAACGAAGCGCCCAGTCCCATGAACAGGCCGACGAATACCTGCGGCAGCGCCGCCGGGATCGCCACGCGCAGCACCAGGAACCAGCCCGAGGCGCCCATGGTGCGCGCCACGTCGTAGTAGCTCTTGTTGACGCCGGCCACGCCTGACCACGTCAGCACCGCGACCGGGAAGGCCGTGGCCAGCGCGATCAGGAACACCGCGGCGGAATAGCTCGACGGGAAGAAGTAGAAGGTCAGTGGCAGCAGCGCGGTCGACGGCAGCGGACCCAGCACGCGCAGCACCGGATGCACCCAGTAGCCGATGCGGCGCGACCAGCCGATCGACACCCCCACCAGGAAGCCGGCCAGTCCACCATAGGCCACGCCCAGCCCGAGCAGCCTGAGCGTGTTCAGCACGCTGTCGCCCAGCCGCCGCCAGTCGTCGGCATAGACCTCGATCAGCGCCTGTGGCGGCGCGAAGAAGGGCGTGGGCAGGATGGCGGTCTTGGCGGTCAGGGTTTCCCACGCGGCCAGGGCCACGGGCAGCGCCACCAGCCACGGGCCGGCGGCGCGCAGCGCGGCCAGC
>JACXTT010013176.1_pt1 | contig 10915 bp, 11 predicted proteins | sample 9270951 | NCBI WGS metagenome assembly JACXTT01 (sample SAMN15532306, study PRJNA645909) | rock metagenome | isolation source: weathered quartz diorite | place: Puerto Rico | collected 2017-06-21 | reverse complement strand
CCCGTCGCCGTTGAACAACGTGACTTCGAAGCGGCGCAACGGCGAGTATTTCTTCCCGTCCGTAAATGTAACGGACCCAGGGACGCAACAGCTCATTGGGTACGACGCAATCGTTGTGGGACCGCGGACAACCTTTAAGGCCGACCAGGTCAACGGGAACATTGACTACAATTTCAGCCCACGGGACCGCATCGCAGGAAAGTATTACTACCAGAATGATCCAACGTATGCCCCGTTTTCGATTAGCCAGGCGGGTGGCTTTCCGCAGACTCTGAGCGCGGGCTCGCAAACGTTCTCGCTAGAGAACACGACCACAATTTCACCCAACGCGATTTGGACGCAGCACTTTGGATTCCTTCGCGAACGGGCGTTCGCTCACACTTCGGACGGTTTCAAGAACTCGGATTACGGAATGACCATATTTGGACTCGCGAGCGTCCCAGGTATTTCGATCACCCATCCCGATTTCAACTTCAATAACGGCTTCGCATTCGGCCCAGCGAGCAACTTCGCGAACGCCGGCATTTTTCAGAATAACTTCGAAGGCTCATCGAAATATTCCTGGACCATCGGTCGGCACGTATTGGCGTTCGGCTTCGGCTGGGACCATATGCAGCTCAATGTGCGCAACCGGAATAACGAGACGGCGGAGCTCAACTTTTCCGATTTTTCGCAATTTCTCACCGGAATGCTCTGCACTCCCGGCGCGTTTTTCTGCGGGGAAACTGGGCCTTCCACTTTTATCGGCGGAGCAACCAGTCGCCACTACCGGGCCAATCAAGTTGGTACCTTCGCCCAGGACACGATCCGAGTAAAGCAGAACCTGACGGTCACGATGGGCTTGCGCTGGGATTGGAACGGTCCACTGAGTGAGACCAAGGGCCTGTTAGCCAACTTCTACCCAAAGGATTACAGCTATATCCAGTGCACGGTGAACGGTGTTGCCAGCGATCCGGTCACCGCTGGAGCGCCGTGCGATTCGGGAACCGACGTCATCACCGGCACCGGCATTGTCGTGGCCGGGAACAATAGGCAGTTTGGGACCAAAGGCGTAAGCGATTCTACCCTTACCGGTCGGCAATGGGGATTGGCTCCGCGCATCGGCATTGCGTGGACACCGTCGTTCGCCAAGAACCTGGTGGTCCGCACTGGGTACGGTTTGTACTACGACCGCGGCGAGTACCTGACTGAACTCTCGCCTAGCGCCGGCGGCAACTACAACGGCCCGTTTGGAGTTACGGTCGAGCCACCGTTTGTGGTGCCGCTATTCGCCCAACCGGGCGCGACGTTCTCAGCTCCTTTTGCCGCCTATGGAAGCACGCCTCCCCCCGCGCCTAGCAGCCTGGCCGGAATTTCGTCGCTGCTGCCCAAAATTACCGACTTAGTTAACGAGACGACCCCGCTGTGCTCTTCGCTAAGCACGGCCAGCTCGTTCTTCTTTTGCTCGCCGGTTCAGTTCGCGGCCTATGCTCCCGGAAACAAGCTGCCCTACTCGGAGAATTGGATGCTCGATCTTCAGTGGCAGCCACTAAACGACTTGGTTATCACGCTTTCGTATGTGGGCAATCACGGACAGCACGAAAATATTCCGATCCCGTTTAATCAGCCTGGGATCGCTACTCCCAGCAACCCGATCCATGGGCAGACCTCGACATACGGTTACAACGTAACCTCGTCCGAAAACATTTTCTCACTCACTGAGGGCTTTCCGTCCGGTAACGTGGATCTCCGAGTGCCGTACATTGGTTTTGATCCGAACTCACAGTACAACGTGGCCGCGGGCATATCCAACTATCACGCTCTCCAGTTCAATGTCACGAAACGGGCCAGCCATGGCTTAACGCTTTCCGGTTCCTACACTTGGTCTCATGCGATGGATGAGGAAAGCGGCGAACAGCTTTTCTACAACGGCGACAACCCGTATAAGCTGCGCACGGGTTATGGGAATTCAGACTTTGACCGGCGGCATGTTTTTGCGATCAGCTACCAGTATGAGCTGCCCAAGATTAGCCGCTTAGGTGGTTGGGCGGATAAAATCGTAAATGGCTGGGGTACTAGCGGGGTCATCTCGGCAGAGAGCGGCCAGCCGTTCAGCGTGATCGATTTCAGTGGAGGCATCGCCAGCATCTTCTACGGCGGCGGCAACGATTTCGTGACCAACCCATTGGTGCCGGTTGGCGCGGTTGGTTCGACCTCGACCAAGCCGGTGCTGCAGGGAACAACCGGTTATACGGTGAGTGCCACCACTCCTTATCTGAATCCAGCGGCCTTTGGCATTCCGTTGCTTACGCCGAATCCAGCGACGAACGGAATCCCGATTGGAGACACTTACGAAACTGGATTCGGACCATCGAGTCGCAACATCTTCCTTGGACCATTTCAGTCTCGTGTGGACATGTCGCTTTTCAAGAATTTCAAGATCACCGAGCGGTTCCGGCTGAAGTTTGACGTTCAAGCTTTTAACATTTTCAACCATCCGAGCTTCGATACACCCAACAACAACGTCGAATTTAACCCATTCTTTGCGGATCCACCGACATACAACTACGACCCAAAGAAGGGATTCGTGCCGTTCCCGAATAGCAAGCCATGTACGGGTGTAGACGGCTTTGTTTGCCCCCCGGCCGGGCAACTTGGCATTATCCAGCACACCATCGGCAGCCCACGCTTCCTGCAGATGGCGCTGCACCTGACGTTCTAGCGGCCGACGGATGTTCCCTCTAAGGGCAATAAGCCGTTCTATCGCTCAGAATGAGGGGTGGAGATAACCCCCGGCGCCCCCACTCTTCGGGCAGGACCTAACCGGGAGGGTCGTTGTCACCTACCTTTCCTCGTGCCGAACGCATCCAACTAGGAGTAAACTGGTCGGATATCCGGCGCGTCTAAACGCTGCAAATGTCATTCAGAAGGGCTACTGCCACGAGCCAGGCTCAACCAAGCGTCCTGTCGAGGTTCCCTGTGCCTTATCAGCGCGTGGGCGAAGGTGTCCTCACGCGGATTGGCAACACGCCGCTGCTCCGCATCACCCGCGTTTCGGCGGATTTTCCACAGGCCGAAATCGCCGCCAAGGCCGAATGGTTCAATCCGGGAGGCTCGGTAAAGGACCGCGCGGCCCTCAGCATGATCGAATCAGGGCTGGCTAGCGGGGCATTGTATCCGGGCAAAACCATCCTGGACGCGACCAGCGGCAACACAGGTATCGCCTACGCGATGATCGGCGCGGCGTTGGGCTACCCCGTGAAGCTGTTTCTGCCGGAAAGCGCTTCTCAAGAGCGCAAGCGCATTCTCGAAGCCTATGGCGCCGAGCTGGTGATGACCCCGGGTGACGAAGGAACCGATGGTGCCATCCGCCGAGTGCGCGAACTGGCGGCTGGTCATCCGGAGCGCTATTATTACCCTGACCAATACAGCAATCCGGCCAACTGGCAGGCGCACTACCGTGGCACCGCGAATGAGATTTGGCGGCAAACGGATGGCCGCATCACGCATTTCGTGGCGGCCTTGGGCACCAGCGGAACTTTTGTCGGTACGACCCGCCGCCTGAAGGAATTGAACCCCGCCATTCGCTGCGTCAGCCTCCAGCCGGACGGCCCGTGGAACGGTCTGGAAGGCTGGAAGCACATGCCGACAGCTCTGCGCCCGGCCATTTATGACCACACGCTGGCCGACCTGAACCTCGAAGTTTCGACCGAGAGTTCCTACCGCATGGTCAAGCGGCTGGCGCGTGAGGAAGGCTTGCTGGTCAGCCCCAGCGCCGCCGCGGCGCTGATCGGCTGTCTGGCAGTTGCCGAGCGGATTCCGCGCGAAGATCCGGCACTGATCGTTACGGTTTTTGCCGATTCTGCGGCAAAATATCTGAGTGAGCGATTTTGGGACGAAGACTAGGAGCGGCGCTGGAGCGAGCGAAGGCACTCACGTAACCATGGCCGAGAATTTTCATCTATCGTTGGGCAACGAACTGGCCGACGGCATTCGCCGCCACGGCGCGGAGACGTTCCCGCACGAGTGTTGCGGGGCCCTCCTCGGTCGTGATGGAGCCGATGACGCTCGCGAAGTGCTGGCTCTGTTTCCGCTGATCAATCGCCGTGACGACTCGCCGCGCAACCGTTTTGCCGTCACTGCAGAAGACGTGCTCGATGCCGAAAAGGCCGCGCGGCAGCAAGGACTCGATGTTGTGGGCTGGTACCATTCGCATCCCGATCATCCGGCTCGGCCTAGCCAGTTCGACCGCGAACATGCCTGGCCGTGGTATAGCTACGTCATCGTAAGCGTTATGGGCGGCAAGCCGGCGGAGATGACTTCCTGGCGCCTGAACGATGATCGGCAAGACTACTCCCCGGAAACGATCGACTTCTGTTGTCGCGCAACAGCTTAGTTCGCGCCGCATTGCATTAAATTCCAACTAAATGACGGAGCAGAATATGGCAGTAAAAGTGATTATCCCGACCCCTTTGCGAGTGTATGCAGCGAAGCACGATTCCGCGGAAGTGCCGGCGCAGACCGTTGGCGGATGGCTGACTGGCTTGCCCTCGAAGTAAGGCGATTTGCGCAAGCACCTGTTCACCGACGAAGGCAAGTTGCGCAGCTTCGTCAACGTTTATTTGAACGACGAAGACATTCGCTACATGGCGAAAGAAGCCACGCCGGTGAAAGACGGCGACGTGGTCAGTATTGTGCCTTCGATTGCCGGTGGCGGCGGCTGACCAACCCGGCGGCAGGTGTGAGAAAATCTTGTAAGTGATGAATTGAGGCAGAAATTATGGCTGCGAAAACACAAACGCTGGGCGAGCAGGCGCCAGCTAAGACTTTATCCAAACAGGAGATCCTTCGCTACAGCCGTCACCTAATCATGCCGGAAGTAGGCATGGAAGGGCAGCTCAAGCTCAAGAACGCCAAAGTGCTGCTCATCGGCACAGGCGGCCTCGGCGCTCCTCTCGGTCTGTATCTTGCGGCGGCCGGCGTCGGCAGACTGGGTTTGGTTGATTTCGACGTTGTGGATTTCACGAACTTACAGCGCCAAGTGACGTTCGGCACCAGCGACGTCGGCAAGCACAAGAGCGAGGCGGCTCGCGCGCGTCTTTCCAATCTCAATCCCGACATTGAAATTGAAAGCTTTGAAACCCAGCTCACCAGCGCCAACGCGCTCGAGCTGTTCAAGGATTTCGACATCATCGTGGATGGTACAGACAACTTTCCGACTCGCTACCTGGTAAACGACGCCTGCATTTTGCTAGGCAAGCCCAATGTGTACGGCTCCATCTTCCGCTTCGAGGGGCAAGCAACCGTGTTCGGCATGCCGGAAGGTCCGTGCTACCGCTGCTTGTATCCCGAACCACCCCCGCCCGGCCTCGTTCCTTCCTGTGCTGAAGGCGGTGTGCTTGGCGTGCTGCCCGGTATCGTCGGCTCCATTCAAGCCATGGAAACGATTAAGTTAATTCTCGGCTCCGGCGACAACCTCATCGGCCGCTTGCTCCTTTTCGACGCGCTCGGCATGAAGTTCCGCGAACTGAAGCTCCGTAAGAATCCCGATTGCCCTATGTGCGGCAAGAATCGCACCATTCATGAGCTCATTGACTACTTCGAATTCTGCGGTGTCCGTGGCGAAGAGGCTCCCGCGCCCGATCTCCAAGTCCCCGAAATTGCTCCCCGCGACCTCAAGGCCCGTCTTGATCGCGGCGACGACCTTTACATTCTCGATGTGCGCGAGCCGCATGAGTATCAGATTTGCAATCTGAAGGGGCATTTGCTGCCGCTGGGCGAATTGCCGCGCCGCATGCATGAACTCGATTCTTCGCGCGAAATTGTGGCGCACTGCCGCAGCGGCAAACGCTCCGCCGAAGCGGTAGACTTCTTGCGCAAAGCGGGCTTCCGCAAAATCCACAATCTCAAGGGCGGCATCCTAGCCTGGTCGGATGAAGTGGACCCATCCGTGCCAAAATACTGAGCATGGCGAATCCTGCGACCGGCCGCGGCATGAATGTCTTTGATGAATTGATGGAACATAACCGCGACTACGCCAAGCGGTTCGAGCTCGGCCATCTGCAAACGCCGCCCGTCAAGAAACTGGTCATCCTCACCTGCATGGACTCGCGCATGGACCTCGAGCAGCTCCTGGGACTGCGGGTCGGTGATGCGCACATGATCCGCAACGCCGGCGGTCTCGCGACTGATGACGCCATTCGCTCGCTGATGCTTTCCACGCACCTTCTGGGCACGCGTTCGATCGCCGTCATCCAGCACACGCAGTGCGGCCTCATGTCGATTACTGACGAGGAGTTCCGCTGGCGGCTGTCGACAGAGACCGGCCGCGACGCGTCGCAACTGCAATTTCACGCTTTTCGCGACATTGACAAGAGCGTTGCGGAAAATGTCCTGCGCATCAGAAAAGATCCGTTCCTGCCCAAACAGATTCAGGTTCGCGGCTATGCCTATGACGTGAAGACCGGTGCGCTACGCGAAGTGGACGCGCCCTGAAGTTTTCAGCCATTTGGCAGCGTGCGGTACAATGGACCGCCGGTTCTCAGTGCCCGGGAGGGGCGATGCCTTCCACAAAGATCACCATCAACGACAACGGCTCAATTCGCGTCGAGGGCGACTTCGAAATCGTGGACCCGCAGGGCAGGGCATTCGGACTTGCCGGCCGAACCGTCGTTAGCCTGTGCCGTTGCGGAAACTCAAAGAACAAGCCGTTTTGTGACGGCTCCCACAAGATCGTGGGCTTTAGTGACGTGGTTGTTGCTCGTGATTTACCCCCTCCCAAGCCAAAGGTCTAGTAATCTCACGGCACCAGCAGGATTGAGATTGTCTCAACCTGAGACAAGTCACTGCCGCTTGTGGAAAAGTGTCTAATCCTCACCTAACTCTCACTGAACAAACAGCTTAAGAACCGCCAATGGTGAGACCGATCTCATGCCCCCCGTCTCGCCGCGGCGAAACGCTTGTCTCACCCGGTTTTCTGCGCCAATAACCATAATATTTTCATTCGCTTACGAGAGGGGATAACTCTTAGGGTTCGGCAACTGGCGTGCATTTCCCGAGGTTTCCATGGTTTTGTCGGCATTTGGGGGTTTTCTTGGGTAGTTTGTCCAATATCGCCGCACGTCTCCAGAGCAAGCCGTCTTTGCTGTGGGCCGCGGCGGTTGCTGTTGGCGCGTTCGCCTTTTTGGGCGGAATTGCTTACCTACGCGAAACCAACGTCTCAGGCAGCTACCAGACCTATCTTTACCTGGAAGTTGGCGGCACCCTGCTTAGTCTTTGCTATGCAGCGAACGCCCTGATCCGCTTTCGCGGAACGCATGACCGGACAGCACTAATTCTGTCGTTCGGATTCGTGCTCTCGGCGCTGATCGAAACGGCCGGGTATTTCAATTTCAGCCAGGTATATCACACTGGAGGCTCGGCTCTCCACGTTCCGCTGGGCTGGATGGTCAGCCGCACGCTTCTTGCCGTATTGCTGCTCTCGGCGCTGGCCGTGGAAAAATATACGCCGACGGCGCGCCAACCGAGCAAAGAAATTGCCGTGGCGTTGCTGGTCGTTGCTTTGGCCGCTTATGCCACAAGTGCGGCGTTCCTTGCCGCGCCCTCCTTGCCGACCGCGCATCCCGCCGAACTTTTCTCGCGCGCCTGGGATCTGCTGCCCGGCTTGCTGTTCTTCGCGGCGGCGATTGCCTTTCTTGCGCGCGTTAAGCTGAGTGACGGATCGCCTTCGGTTCACGACTACTCGCTCTTCCTGGTCGCTTCGCTGAATGTGGTTTGTCACGTGGCCGCGGTCTTTTCCCGGCGGTTGCTTGATGGTCCGTTTTTCCTGGCGGAACTCGCCAAAACCGCGAGCTATGTGGTGATGCTCTGCGGAGCGCTGCTGGATCAAGCTCGCCTGTTCGAGCAGGTTCACACGCTGGCCGTGAGCGACTCCCTGACGGGACTTGCGAACTATCGCCGCTTGATCGCCGTCATGGAAGCGGAGCTGGATCGTTCGCGCCGTACCCAGCGCCAGTTCAGCGTGGTGCTGTTCGACATGGACGGCCTGAAGGGCATCAACGATCAGTATGGCCACCTGACCGGTAGCCGCGCCATCGTGCGACTGGGAAAAATCCTTCGCAACCACTGCCGCGCCATTGATACCGCTGCGCGCTACGGCGGCGACGAATTTGCCATCGTTTTCCCGGAGGCGCAGCCCGAGATTGCGGCGCGCATCGTCGGCCGCATTCAGGAAAAGATTGCGGCAGACGGTGAAACTCCGAAGCTCGGCGCCAGCGCGGGAATCGCGTCCTACCCCGCGGATGGCGACAGTCCGGAAAAGCTGCTGGCTGCCGCTGACCGCGCTTTGTACCGCATGAAACACCGCAGCAAAGGGATTCAAAATCTATCGCGCATCGCCGCGTGCCTCTGAGGATCGGATTCGCTCATGCCCAACCTAACCAGCCAAATCCATCCTTTCCACCGCGCCGAACGCCGCATCCCCATGGAAATTAGCGTTTATCTCGAAGGCAACCGGCAGGCGCCGGGCGCCGAATCGACATTTACGGAAAACGTCAGCGTACGCGGAGCGCGAGTGGTCAGTTCACGCCGCTGGGAGCCGAACGACCGGCTCACCTTCGCTTCGCGTTCCGGAGAGTTTCGTTCCTCGGCCCGGGTGGCTTATTGCCAGCCGATGCAAGGCGACGGCTTTGCCGTCGGCCTGGAATTCCTCGAGCCGCGAGGACGATGGGTTGTTCAAAACGAAAGATAGCTTGGCCTGAGAGCCGGCGGAAGGGAGGGGAACGGACGAAAACGTTTTGAAGACAGATTACTAGCGCAAAGTTTTCTTGAAGTAACAGAACGCCGGACGGTTTGAGAAGGAGCCATCCGGCGTTTTGCTTTCGACTTCGCGATCCTGCGCTCGAGCAAGGCCTCCTCTTGGTCGGAGCGATTTGGCGAGTGGGAGACGTGAGCTGGCTGCTCCTGCATGGCGGCAGTCTATGGCAACGGTATATCTTCGGAGCTTGGCCTGGGTACGCCCAGATGTAGCGAGGCTTCGGAGGAACCGCCCAGATCCTGCCAAGCTTCGGCGATCACTTTGCACCCGACACCATGCACATCTTCATCGATGTGTTTGCTCGCTCTCGTCATTGTCGCGCTGCTGATCTACATTCGGTCTCTGGCCACAGGTTCGAAAGCTTTCCTTAATCGCTCTCAGGGAGCAACTGCTCTGGACCTCGCGGTTGGCGCATCTTTCTTGGCCGGCTGGCCCGGTTACCGCGGGGTTCTATTTCACTGTGCGTTTCTTTTGGGTTGGTTCTCGACGTTCTTACCAGGATTTTGGGACATCGCCTTAGCCGGCAACCTCACGATACAGCCGCAGAGTTTCATCGACCATGCGGTCCGCGGAGAAAACTTCCACGATGCGTTGTCGTCCGGCCTTCGCCAGCTGCGCTGAAAAATTGGGATCCCGCAGTATCTTTCCGATGGAATCTGCCAGCGCATCCGGATTGCGCGGTTCAACCTGCAAACCGCCCTTTCCGTCTTCGACGATTTCGCCCAGCGCACAGCCGAAATAGGTCACCGAAGGAACCGCGTGAGCCATTGCAGCGAGCAGGGAAGTGCCGAGCCCTTCGAACAAGGCTGGGAAGACAAAGACGTCAAGAGCCCGGTACACGGACTCGATATCGCGGACAAAACCGGCAAAGATTACCGCTTTCTGCAGATTCAATTCGCGTGTCAGTGCTTCAAGCTTAAGTCGGTTCGCGCCGTCGCCGGCCAGCAATAGCTTGCAGCCGGGGAATTCGTTGCGCAGCTTCGCCAGCGCGCGAATCACCCACTCCTGGCCTTTGTCTTCGAGCAGGACTCCGGCGCAGCCGAGCAGTGGCTCGTTTGTTTGAACTCCCCATCGCGCGCGGCAAGCTTGCCGAATCTCCGAGTTTACCGGCTCGGGAACTTCCACCCCCTCGTAAATGACTGTGAGCCTTTCGCGCGGCACGCCGGAAGCAACCGCCTGTTCCGCGACCCAGCGGGAATTCGCGATGATTCGCCGCGCGCTGTTGAATCTGGCGCGAGAGAAATAGTTCTGTCCAATCGGAAAGCCGACGCGGCGCGAAGTGAGCAGCGGAATTCTGCGCGGCGCGCCAGAGAGCCATACGGCAGTCAGTGCCTGCGACTCGTTCACATGGACCACATCGAAACGCTCATCGCTCGTCAGGCTGCGGACCTTGGCCGCGGCCGCGAGGCGGAAACTCCCTCGTGAGCAGTAATGCACGCACATACCGGCTTTGGATGCGCGATGCCCGAGCGATGAACCTTTGGCGGCGAGCAGCTCCGCAGCATAGCCCCGCTCGTATAAACCCTTCAACAGTAGAAAAAACTGATTTTGTCCGCCGCGCCATTCTGTTTCGAGGTCCACCAGCAGCGGAGTCATCACGCGGCCTTTTCCGTGGCGCGGGATTCCGCTATCAGCTGGCCCAGCTTGCGGTATTTGAGCCGCACCGTGCGAGCGGCCATTTGCGCGATCAATGCCCCGCGGTAGCCGTCCAGAAATCCCCAGCGCAAGACGAAATTTTGGAAGAACGTCCACGGCGCGCCGAGCCATACTCCGCCACGCCAGCTTCGTCTGCCGGCGGTAAACATCTGCTCGGCGGCAAGCGTGGAATATTTCTCCACGTTCGCCTGATGCTCGGAAAAGTCGCGAATCGTGTAGTGCAGCAGATCCCCTGCCAGCCGTCCGTGCTGCCCGTCGAATTGCAATGTTTCATGTAGGCTGCCGCCGAACTGGCCCGCCGCTTTCCGGTACAGCCTGGTCTTAAAGTCCGGATACCATCCCGAATGCTTAATCCATTTGCCCAAGTACCAGGTGCGCCGCGCCCCTTCGTAGGCGTCGTGCCGGGGCTTTGGTTTTTTCCATTAAACGATCGAAACATGCAAGGGGCCACTCAACTCCCTATCG
>JACXTT010013175.1_pt1 | contig 10915 bp, 9 predicted proteins | sample 9270951 | NCBI WGS metagenome assembly JACXTT01 (sample SAMN15532306, study PRJNA645909) | rock metagenome | isolation source: weathered quartz diorite | place: Puerto Rico | collected 2017-06-21 | reverse complement strand
CCAGGTCGCGGTTGGCGGTGAGCAGCTCCAGGAACTGCGGGAAGAAGCTCTCGTCGCCCAGGCTGGCCATGGAGACGTTGCAGAAGATGCCGATCTTGCGGTCCTGCTTGGCCAGGCGCCGCACGATCTGCACGCAGCGGAACAGCAAGAGGTTGTCGATGGCGGTGACCAGGCCGCCGGGCTCGGCGACGCTGAGATATTCCGCCGGCATCATCACCCGGCCGGTGTCGTCGCGCAGGCGCGAGAAGCTCTCGTAGTAGCGGGTCTTGCGCTGCGGGATCGCCACGATCGGCTGCAGATAGAGGTCGACCCGGTTGTCGGTGAGCGCGGCGCGCACGGTCTCCAGCAGGCCGCTCGACTGCTGCGCGCTGCCGCCGAGCCGGGCCGGGAAGGCAGGCGTCTCGCCCTGCTCATCGAGCCGGCGGCGCATCTGTTCGACGAGCGCCTCCAGCATGTGGACCTCGTCCACCAGCTCCTCGGAGCGGTGGGCGTCGTCTTCGACGGTCTCCAGGATCTCGCCCATCCGCGCGTCCAGCGCCTCGACCTGGGTGATCAGGATCTTGTGGGCTTCGCGCACGTCGTCGAGGTCGCTCTTGAGCGCGCCGGTTTCCAGCGCCCGCTCGATCAGGCCGTGGAAAGCGAAGCAGAGGCCCAGGCCGCCCACCAGGGCAGCCACGCCCGCGCCCCAGCCGCCGCCGTTGCGCCACAGGGTGAGCGACACAATCAGCGACAGGCAGAGATAGGTCGCACAGAGCAGGGCTAGAGTGAGCCGCCGCATAGTCCCCAACATCCGAATCAGTCGGGTTGAGTATCCGACGCGTCCGGCCGCGAAGTCGAATGTTTAACGGCCGCACCCTCTGCGCGAGTGTGGCGCTTGCATGCGCGCCAATAAGTGATCAGTGTTCAGTTAGGGAAGCAGGACAGGCGGAAGACCGATGTCGAACGACCATGTGGAAGTGCTGATCGTCGGCGCGGGGCTCTCGGGCATAGGCGCGGCGTGGCACCTGCAGGCCAACTGCCCAGAGCGCAGCTATGCGATCCTGGAGGGGCGCGAGGCGATCGGCGGCACCTGGGACCTGTTCCGCTATCCGGGCATTCGCTCGGACAGCGACATGTACACCCTGGGCTACGCCTTCAAGCCGTGGCGCGAGGCCAAGGCGATCGCCGATGGGCCCTCGATCCTGAAGTATGTGCGCGACACCGCCCGCGAGAACGACATCGAAAAGCACATCCGCTTCAGCCACCTGGTGAAGTCGGCGTCCTGGTCCACGCAGGACGCGCTGTGGACCGTCGAGGCCGTGGCCGGCGGCAAGACCCGCAAGCTGACCTGCAGCTTCCTGTTCCTCTGCGGCGGCTACTATTCCTATGAGGGCGGCTACACGCCCGACTTCCCCGGCGCGAAGAGCTTCAAGGGCGACATCGTCCATCCGCAGAAGTGGCCGGAAGCGCTCGACTACGCGGGCAAGAAGGTCGTGGTGATCGGCTCGGGCGCCACCGCCGTGACCCTGGTGCCGGAGATGGCCAAGACCGCCGCCCACGTCACCATGCTGCAGCGCTCGCCCACCTACGTCGTCTCGCGGCCGGCCGAGGACGCCATGGCCAACCGGCTGCGCAAGTGGCTGCCGGCCATGCTGGCCTACAACATCATCCGCTGGCGCAATGTGCTGTTCGGCATGTGGTTCTTCCGCCTGGCCCGCAACAAGCCCGACGTCGTGAAGAAGAACATCATCGACATGGTGACCCAGCAGCTGGGGCCCGACTACGACGTCGCGACCCACTTCACGCCGCGCTACAACCCGTGGGACCAGCGGCTGTGCCTGGTGCCGGACGCCGACCTGTTCGAGGCGATCAAGGCCAAGCGCGCCTCGGTGGTCACCGACCACATCGAGACCTTCACGCCCAAGGGCCTCAAGCTGAAGTCCGGCCGCGAGCTGCCGGCCGACGTCATCGTCACCGCCACCGGCCTGACGCTGCAGGTCATGAACGGCCTTTCGATCACCGTCGACGGCAAGGCGATCGATCCCGGCCAGACGCTTTCCTACAAGGGCATGATGTACGAGGGCGTGCCGAACCTGGCGTCGTCGTTCGGCTACACCAACGCGTCCTGGACGCTGAAGTGCGACCTGACGTGCGAATACGTCTGCCGCCTGCTCAACCACATGAAGCGCACGGGCCTGCGGCAGGCCACGCCGCACAACACCGACCCGACGATCGGCCGCGAGCCCTGGCTCGACTTCTCCTCCGGCTACGTCCAGCGGGCGATGGAGAAGTTCCCCAAGCAGGGCTCCCGCGCGCCGTGGAAGCTGCATCAGAACTACGTGCTCGACCTGATGGGCCTGAAGTACGCGAAGGTGGACGACGGGGTGCTGACCTTCTCCAACCCGCGGCCCACCAACGCCAGGGTGCGCCAGAAGGTGGCGGCCTAGCCCTTCCGGCCGGATCGTCGGCGCCGTCGTATTCGTTAGATATCGCTTGGTTGGTGAAGGTTTCCCCTGAGCGGCGATTTTCTAGCCAAATCAACGATTAAACGTGCCTATCTAGGCAATAGATGGGGCCATCCGCCCTCTATAGCGTCGCGCTCCTCATAGGGACCTCCAAGGCTCCCGGCATTGGAGATGAGCGACATGAAGACCAAGACCCGGGCCCTCCTGGCCCTGACCGCTTCCGCCCTTGTGGCCCTGATGGCGGCCCCGGCGTTTGCCGAAGGCTTCTGCGATTCCGAAGAACAGGAATGCCCGAGCGGCCCGCCCTCCGGCCCGCCGCCGCTGCCGAACCTGCCCGCCGCGCACAGCGTCAACGGCACGTATTCCGTCAGCCTCGGATCGATCCAGAACAGCGAGTTCCGGCAGGGCTACATTCAGGACGGCAAGACCACCTACTTCGGTGGCGGCCCCTTCCACAACATCGGCGGCGACGGCAGCCTGACGGTCGGTCAGACCAACAATACGGTGACGCTGACCCCGGTCCTGCCGCCGAACAACGCCTCGGTCACCGTCGCGACGGTCGCCACGACGCCGCAGGACCCGAACTTCCCCGGCTTCGATCTGGTCGCACGCGGCAGCCTCTCCCTCGGCTATCTGGTCGACCTGCACGCCAACAACCAGGCCGCGGCGGACGCCCTGGCCAACCTGCTGTCCACCAATGGCGCCATCGCCAACATCAGCGGGGCCTATAGCCTGCAGGCCACTGGGTCGGCCTGGGGCGGGGTCTCCGCCAGCACTGGAATCACCGGACTCGCGCAGAACCTGAACGGGTCCTTCTCGGCGGCCTGCTCGCCGATCAGCTATTTCGGCACGCCCGGCGCCTGCCATGACGGGACCTACAGCCTGGCGCTGAACTTCATGCCGGGGACGGCCTTCATCGACGGCAACCCGCTGGATTTCTACAGCGTGATCGGCCTCTCGGCGTCCTCGAACTCCGGCCCGCCGGATCTCGGCTGGGAGCCGGGGACCATGACGGCCTCCATCGACCCGACGATCACCTTCTCGTCGAAGCTCAACCTCAGCAACTACAGCCTGCAGGTCGGCGGGCAGGACGCGCAGCTGCAGGGCGCCGGCGGCGGCGGCGTGCCCGAGCCGGCGGCCTGGGCGCTGATGCTGGTGGGCTTCGGCGGTCTGGGCGCGATGCTCCGCCATCGCCGTCAGCAGGTTCTCGCCGCCTGATCTGACCGCTCCGATATCGCAAGACCTGAGCCCCGGCCTCGCAAGAGCGCCGGGGCTTTTCGTTGCGCCTGGGCGCGAGGCTTGCCAGCCCCGGGCGGGCCTCTAAGGTCGCGCTTCTGTCGCCTCGGGGGATTCTACGATGCTGAAGACTTTGGCGCTTGCCGCCGTGCTGTTGGCCGGTTCCGCGCCGGTCGCCATTGCTCAGGCCGCGCGCCCCGATCAGCTCGAGTTCCGCGCCCTCTACAAGGAGCTGGTGGAGACCAACACCACGCTGTCGTCCGGCAGCTGCACCCTGGCCGCCGAGCGCATGGCTGCGCACCTCAAGGCCGCCGGTATTCCCGACGCCGACATCCACCCCTTCGCCGCGCCCGACCATCCCAAAGAGGGCGGCCTGGTGGTGATCTATCCGGGCCGCGATCCCAAGGCCAAGGCGGTGCTGATGCTGGCCCACCTGGACGTGGTGGAAGCCAAGCGCGAGGACTGGACGCGGGACCCCTTCACGCTCGTGGAGGAGAACGGCAACTTCTACGCCCGCGGCGCCGCCGACGACAAAGCCATGGCCTCGATCTGGGTCGACACCCTGGTCCGCTACAAGAAGGAGGGCTTCAAGCCGCGCCGCACGCTGAAAATGGCGCTGACCTGCGGCGAGGAGACCAACGGCGCGTTCAACGGCGCGCAGTACCTGGCGGCCAACAAGCGCGAGCTGATCGACGCGGCCTTCGCGGTCAACGAGGGCGGCGGCGGAAATCTCGACGCCAACGGCAAGCCGCTGTTCCAGGGCATCCAGGTGGGCGAGAAGCTCTCGCAGAACTACACGCTGGAGGTCACCAATCCCGGCGGTCACTCGTCACGTCCGCAGCCCGACAACGCCATCTACCACCTGGCGAATGCCCTGGTCCGCGTGCAGGCCTACCGCTTCCCGGTGACCTTCAACGACACCACCCGCGACTTCTTCACCAAGACCGCCGCCGGCCAGCCGCCGGAGCAACGCGACGCGATCATGGCGCTGCTCAAGAACCCGCAGGACGAGAAGGCCCGCGCGGCGGCGGAGAAGGACCTCGATAACAACGCGATTCTGCACACCAACTGCGTGGCGACCATGCTCGACGCCGGCCACGCGACCAACGCGCTGCCGCAGCGTGCGCGGGCCAACGTCAACTGCCGCATCTTCCCGGGGACCAGCGTCGAGGCCGTGCGCCAGAGCCTGATCTCGGCGATCGGCGACCCGAAGGTTTCGGTCTCGGTGCGCGAGACCCGCAACGCGGTCTCCCCGCCGCCGCCGCTCGATCCCAAGGTGCTGGGCCCTGCCGAGAAGCTGGCCGCCGAGATGTGGCCGGGCGTCCCCAACGTCCGCGAGATGTCGGCCGGCGCCACCGACGGCGCGTTCCTGACCCCGGTGGGCATCCCGACCTACGGCATCTCCGGCGACTTCGGCGATCCGGACGGCGACGGCGTCCATGGCCTCAACGAGCGCATCCGCGTGAAGGTGCTCTACGACAGCCGCGACTACCTCTACCGCCTGATGAAGATCTACGCTGACCAGCCGGACTAGGGCGCCCTAGGCCTCCACGGGTATCCACCACTCCACCCAGGCGCCGGCCTTGTTGGGCGCGAAGTCGGGCGGATAGACCTCCAGGTCCGGGGCGCGCTTCAGCTTGAGGCCGCAGTTGGGCACCCGCTCGCCCCAGATCTCGCGCACGGCCGATTGCATCTGCGGATGCAACGGGCCGCCGTCCAGCACCTGGCGGAACACGACGTAGGTGGTGGCGGGCAGTTCGATCACCTCGAAGCCCTCGGGCTCCGGCGCGCTCTGCGACAGCTCCACGCCGGCAATGTAGTGCAGGCCGCCCTTCAGGCTCTGCTGGGGCCCGGGACCGGCGCAGCAGACACCGTAGGTCCAGCCGCTGGCCTGGCCCGGCAGCGGCAGGTGCGGATTGAGCTCGTCCCACAGCGCCGGGATGCCGGAGACGGTGGTCTCGTCGAAGTCACGCGATGCGCCGGCGATGCGGATGGCGGGCTTGCGGGCCGGGGCCGGCGCCTGGGTCAGGTTCGAGGCGGGCAGGTGGGCGGTGGCCATGACGACGTGATCCTTGCGCGGCGGGCGGTCGCCGGCCCGGTAGCGGCCGGGCGAGACCCCGAAGATGCGGGTAAAGGCGCGGGTGAAGCCCTCCTGGCTGTCGAAGCCGCAGTCCAGCGCCAGCTCGATCAGGCTGTCATGCCCGGCGCGCAACCGCTCGGCCGCGCCCTCCAGGCGGCGCGCGCGGACATAGGCCATGGGGCTGAACCCATAGCGGCCCGTGAACAGGCGCGAGAAATGATAGGGCGACAGGCAGGCGGCGTCGGCGATGTCGTTCAGCGACAGGGCCGAGCCGAGGTTGGCCTCGATCAGGCGGCGCGCCCGATCCATCGGGTCGCGGCTGGGCGGCGGATAGGCGTTCATGCGGGCATCATCGCCCGGCATGGCGGCCTTGTCTTGACCGGGGTTGCTCAGCCCGTCCGGGGTCGCGCCTTAGCGCGTGGGGACCGGAACTTCGCCGCGGTAGTCGTAGAAGCCGCGGCCGGCCTTGCGGCCCAGCCAGCCGGCCTCGACGTACTTGGTCAGCAGCGGACAGGGCCGGTACTTGGAGTCCGCCAGGCCCTCGTAGAGCACGTTCATGATCGAGAGCACCGTATCCAGGCCGATGAAGTCGCCCAGCTCCAGCGGGCCCATCGGGTGGTTGGCGCCCAGGCGCATGGCCGTGTCGATGGCCTCCACCGTGCCGACGCCCTCGTAGAGCGTGTAGATCGCCTCGTTGATCATCGGCACCAGGACGCGGTTGACGATGAAGGCCGGGAAGTCCTCGGCGTTGGCGGTGGTCTTGCCCAGCGACTGGGCGAAGCTGACGGCGGTCTCGTAGGTGTCCGGGCCGGTGGCGATGCCGCGGATGATCTCGACGAGCTTCATCAGCGGCGCCGGGTTCATGAAGTGCAGGCCGATGAACCGGTCGGGCCGGTCGGTGGCCGCCGCCAGGCGGGTGATCGAGATCGACGAGGTGTTGGAGGCCAGCAGGATCGAGTCCGACATGTGCGGCGCGAGCGCCTTGAAGATCGCCTTCTTGGTCTCTTCACTCTCGGTGGCCGCCTCGATGGCGAGGTCCGTGGCGCCGATGGTCTGCAGCTCCGGCGCCGGCTTGATGCGCGCCATGCCGGCGTCCATCTGATCCTGGGTGATGACGCCGCGGGAGACCTGGCGGGTCATGTTGCGGACGATCAGCCCCAGGCCGGCTTCCAGCCGCTCGGCGCTCACATCGTGCAGCAGGACGTCGTAGCCGCCGAGCGCCACCACATGGGCGATACCGGTGCCCATCTGGCCCGCGCCGATGACGCCGACCGACTTAATCTGAACCATTCAAAAGAGCCTCGAGAGCGGCCGCGATAGGACGGCCAAAATTTCTAAGTGGGCTTTCTAACATAGCGGCGCCGTACTGCCGCAAGGCTTTTGCTGCGACGCAGCGTGACCGTAGTTAGGCCGCCGCGCTCCGCCGCGGTTCCGCGCCGGCCGCTTCGGAGAGGAACCACTCGCGCAGGGCGCCGATCCGCTTGAGCTTGGCGCTGTCCGCACGCCAGACCAGGTGGAACCCCAGTTCCGAGGGGACCTCGATGTCGAGGAGCCGAACGAGCCGTCCGGACTCCAGCTCGGCCTCGACCAGGCTGTTGCGGGCCAAGGCCACGCCCTGACCCTCGGCGGCGGCCTCGTAGAGCATCAGCGAGTCGTCGAAGACCAGGCCGTCCGGCTGCGGCGTCGGCAGGCCGAAGGCGTCGAACCACAGCTTCCAGGGGCGGTGACCGTGATTGAGCAGCGGCGCCGACAGCAGGTCGAGCGGTCGGCGCACCCTCAGCCGCTCGGCGATCCGCGGGCTGCAGACCGGGAACAGAGCCTCGCTGAGCAAGAGCTGGGACGTCAGCCCGTCCCAGCCGCCCGCGCCGTAGCGGACGCCCAGATCCACGCCGTCGGTGATGAAGTCGGCCAGGCGATCGTCGACGCGTAGCTCGACATTGGCCCCGGCCGGCGAGGCCAGCAGCCGCGGCAGGCGCCTGGGCAGCCAGCGCCCCGCGAACTGGATGTCGAGGCTGGCGATCAGCGGCTCGCGCTCGGCCGACGAGGCGAAGTTCGCGACGGCGGTGTGCAGCAGCATGAACCCCTGGCGCAGGTCGGCGGCGAGGCGCCGCGCCTCCGGCGTCGGGATCATGGCGTTGGCGCGCCGTTCGAACAGCTTCACGCCCAGTTCGTCCTGCAGCCGGCGCATCTGCTGGCTGATGGCGCCGTGGGTCACGGCGAGTTCTTCGGCGGCGCGGCTGTAGCTCTCATGCCGCGCGGCGGCCTCCAGGGCGCGCAGGGCGAACACCGGGGGCAGGCGCTTCATCCTGAAGTCTGGGGTGTGAGTCATGCCGTTCCGCCTCTGAAAAACCTGCGCCTACCTCCGGAAGTGGGGGGATTGCACATGGGGTCGGCGCGGGCCGCCCGGTAGGTGGCGATCGCGACAACGAGGCGGGGCGATCGCACACATTTTGCCCGCGCGCCGCGCGAGAGCCGATTTGCCCGCGCGCCGCGCGAGAGCCGATCCCGGTTGTTAGCGCCGGTAACAGTGCGGTTGAGCAACCATCGTTCGCCCTGCGCCGGATCCCGGCCTATTTCCTTATTCCAACGTCGATATGTTTCGTCAGTAAAAACAAGGCAGTAAAGCTATGAAAGCGTCTCTTCTCCTGATTGGCGCCGTCGCGCTTCTGGCCGCCGGCTCGGCGTCCGCCGCGCGTCCGGCCGACAGCTACTCGCAACAATACGCCGAGCGCGCCAACGCCAGGGCCGCGAGCCTGCTGCAGGTCGCCGGCGTCGACGCCGAGGCCGCCACGGTCTCGGTCCGCGCCAAGGTGAGCCCGGACGGCAACGTCACGGGCCTGCAGGTCACCCGCAGCTCCGGATCGGCCGACACCGACCGCGCGGTCGCCGGCGTGCTGCGCAAGATCCTGCTCACCGACGCGCCGCTGGGCCTGCTGAACGGGGCGGTGACGCTCAACGTCGGCCACGGCGCGATGATCCAGGCAAACGGCCACTAGACCCTGCCCGGTTTTGATCGATCAAAACCGGAGAAGCAGGGTCGTCGCCTAAACCTACGAGCACGATTCAGCGTTTTGATGGTTTCCATCAAAACCCATCGTGCTCTGAGACCCTGCGCGACCCCAAACGCGCACGGCTCATGGAAAGGGGCGGCCCGCACGGCCGCCCCTTTTTTCATGGACGTTTGACGGCTGTCAGCGGCCGGTGGCGGCGACCTCGGCCAGCAGCCAGTCGCGCAGGGCGTGGATACGGGCCAGCTTGCGGCTGCCACGCGGCCAGATCAGGAACACGTCGACCCGGGCGGCGACGCCGTCGCCCAGCGGCCGGACCAGCCGTCCGGAGGTCAGCTCCTCGTCGACCATGCCGCCGACCACCAGGGCCACGCCCAGGCCCTGGGCGGCGGCCTCGATCATCAGCAAGGCGTCGTCGTACTGCTGTCCCGCCGGCGGCGCCGAGCCGCCGATCTGGTCGAACCAGATGCTCCACGGGCGGCTGCGCAGATGCAGCAGCGGCGCCTTCAGCAGGTCCTGGGGCGCGCGCAGGTTGAGGGCGCGCGCCACCTGCGGCGTGCAGACCGGATACATGTCCTCGGTGTAGAGGCGGTGCGAGCGCATGCCTTCCCATCGGCCGGGGCCGTTGCGGACGGCGGCGTCCACGCCTTCGGCGACGAGATCCACCTGCCGGTCGACCACCTGGATCTGCAGGCCCGCGCCGGCCGGGTCGGCCATCAGCCGGGGCAGCCGCGCCGGCAGCCAGCGGCGGGCCATGAAACCGCCGACGCTGAGCACCAGAGGCTCGAGGGGCGCGGCGCCGGTGAAGGCGGTGACGCCATCGCGCAGGATGTCCAGGGCGCGGGCGATCTCGCCGGCCAGGCGTTGCGCCTGCGCCGTCGGCTGCATGCTGTTGCCGCGCCGCTCGAACATCGTCGCGCCGAGCTCGGCTTCCAGCCGGCGGATCTGCTGGCTGACCGCGCCATGGGTCACGGAGAGCTCCTGGGCCGCGCGGCTGTAGCTGTGGTGCCGGGCGGCGGCCTCCAGCGCGCGCAGGGCCAGGAAGGACGGCAGGCGGGTCATCCGGGCTTGTTAGCCAGATTAACAACCGCGAGCAAAAGTTGTCGTTCGTGCCGGCTGCGCAGGAGGGCTAAACAGCCGCCTGTCGCGTCGTCGATTCACTAATCAAACCAAGGACTAAGGAACGTGAAACCGCAGGTTTTCGCGCTGAGCGCTGTCGGCATGTCGTTCGCCGTCTCGGCGACCTCGTCGGCCCCGAAGGAGTCGCAGCAATACGCCCGGCGCACCTATTCCAGGGCCAAGGTGCTGCTGCGGGCCGCGGGCCTCGGCGCCTCGCCCAAGCCCGCGGCGGTGCGCGCGCGGGTCGACGAAGGCGGAAGCCTGATCGGCCTGAGCGTGCTGCGCTCGTCCGGCTGCCCGGACACCGACCGGGCGCTGAAGACCGTCCTGCGGCGCATCCTCGACATCGACCCGCCGCACCGCCTGCGCAACGGCGCAGTGACCCTGAATATCGGACGTGAAGCCGCAGCCACGGCTGCGGTCCGTTGAGGCCCTGCGTTCCCCCAACACCGCATGGGTCAAAAGAGAAGGGGGCGGATCTGACGAGCCGCCCCCTGATCCTTCTTAAGTCCACGGTCGCTCGGCTATTTGCCGGCCGCGGCCGTTTACTTGCCCGCGGCGGTAAGCGCCGCCATCAGCTCCGGCACCGCCGCCTTGTAGTCGGCCACCAGGCCGTAGTCGGCGACCTGGAAGATCGGCGCGTCGGCGTCCTTGTTGATCGCCACGATCACCTTGGAGTCCTTCATGCCGGCCAGGTGCTGGATGGCGCCGGAGATGCCGATGGCGATGTAGAGCTCCGGGGCGACCACCTTGCCGGTCTGGCCGACCTGGTAGTCGTTGGGGGCGTAGCCGGCGTCCACCGCGGCGCGCGAGGCGCCGATGGCGGCGCCCAGCTTGTCGGCCAGGGGATCGATGACCCGCTGGAACTCTTCCGCCGAGCCCATGGCGCGGCCGCCGGAGACCACGATCTTGGCGCCGGAGAGTTCCGGGCGTTCCGACTTCACCAGCTTCTGGTCCACGAAGTGGGTCTTGGCCGGCTTGCCGGGCGCCGGGATCGTCTCGACCTTGGCCGAGCCGCCGTCCGCCGC
>JACXTT010013174.1_pt1 | contig 10916 bp, 10 predicted proteins | sample 9270951 | NCBI WGS metagenome assembly JACXTT01 (sample SAMN15532306, study PRJNA645909) | rock metagenome | isolation source: weathered quartz diorite | place: Puerto Rico | collected 2017-06-21 | reverse complement strand
GTCGGCCCGGCGCCCTGCGCGTAGTTGACGGCCTGCGTCGGCGCGAGCGCGTTCGGCGCCGCGGGATAGCCACCCGCCGCCGGATAACCGCCCGCCGCCGGCGCCCCCGCCGGGGCATACGATCCGCCCGCGGGATAGCCCGCCGCCGGGTAGCCCGCGCCGATCTGCGGCGCAGCGGCGTACCCCGTCTGCGGCGCGCCGTAGCCTTGCTGCGCCGGCTTCTTCTTCTGCGTCACCACCACCGCTGCGCCGACGCCGCCCAACACCACGACGCCCATCACCAGCCACAGCCACCATTTGCCCGAGCGGTCCTCGCCCTTGGCGATGCGATCGGCGCAGTCGCTGATGAGCTTTTGCGCGTCGCCGTGCTCGGGGAACAGCTCGACGACGTCGGCGAGCTCCTTCTTGGCGGCGCTGTACTCGTGCTTCCAGTAGTGCTCGAGCGCGCTCTTCCACTTGTCGTCGATCGGGCTCGGCTTGTTCTCGGCGCCGGCCTGGCGCACGAACTCCTTCGCGGTGTCGCTGGCCACCAGGTAGTGGAAGCGCTGATCCTCGACGCCGCCGACGCCTTCGCCGTGGAAGGTCGTCTGGCCGATCACCTCGCCCTTCTCGTTGAGCGCGGGCCCGCCGGAGTTGCCCTGCGAGGTCGCGGCGTTCATCTGCAGGAGCGGCGCGCCGTCGGTGCTGGTGACCAGCCGGTTGATCTCGCCCTGCGCCGAGGTCGGCTCGAAGTTGTCCTTCGGATCGATCATCTTCGTCTCGGCCGCGCCGGGGAAGCCGAGCGCCCACACCTTGTCGCCGACGCGCATCTCGGCCGAGGTGCCGAGCTTCAGCGTGGGGGCGTTCTTCACCTCGACCTTGAGCACGGCGAAGTCCTTGCCGACGACCATCTCCTTGGCGTCGCCGATCGGGTTGCCGTAGGCCTTGATCTCGAAGTTGTACGGCTTGCCGGTGTGGGTGAAGACCACCGCCTTGTGCTGGCAGCTCGCGCTGACGCCGTCTTGCTGCAGGAAGTTGTGCACGTCGCGCGGGTTCTTGTTGGCGCGCCGCGCGAGGTCCTCCACCACGTAGGGGTAGAGCTTCTTCATCATCGCGTCGTCGCCTTCCTTGAGATCGGACACGACGTGCGCGTTGGTCAGCACGTAGCCGTCGGGGCTGACGAAGAAGCCGCTGCCGTGCTCGCTCATGCCGGGCTGGCCGATGGTGCCGTGGCCGCGCCAGGTGAACTCGCACTGGAAGCCGATGTACACCATCACCACCGCCGGCGCGGCGATGGTCGAGAGCTTGGTGGACGCGCTCGGCTCGTCGTCGGCGACCGCGTGACACGGCGTGAGCGCCGCGGCCGTCGCCAGCGCCGCGGGCGCGAGCCGTCTCCACCACCTACCCGTTCGACCCTGCATCGAGGAGCCTCCGTCGGTCGCGATATTACATGATCTTTCGGGCGGTTCGACGGCGATCGGGGTGTGCATGGGTGCCTCCGAGCCCGCCCGGCAAGCGGGCTCATCCTGCCGTTACCCGGCGGGCGGCCGGACCTTTGGGCGGCGGCACGATCGCGCCGAGATCAGGCCTCTTTCAGCGCCTTGACCTTCTCGGTCAGCTCCGGGACGGCCTTGAAGAGGTCGGCCACCAGGCCGTAGTCGGCGACCTGGAAGATGGGCGCGTCGGGATCCTTGTTGATGGCGACGATCACCTTGCTGCTCTTCATGCCGGCGAGGTGCTGGATCGCCCCGCTGATGCCGATGGCGAAGTACAGGCCGGGCGCCACCACCTTGCCGGTCTGGCCGACCTGCAGGTCGGGCGCGCAGTAGCCGTTGTCGCAGGCGGCGCGGCTCGCGCCGATGGCCGCGCCGAGCGCGTCGGCGAGCGGGTTCAGCACCTGGTAGAACTGCTCCTTCAGCGCGCGACCGCCGCTCACCACCACGCCGGCTTCGGTGAGCTCGGGGCGCTCGTTCTTCACCTGATCGAACTTGACCCACGACACGCGCGCGGCCGCCTGGCCCGCGGGCGCGAGCGCGACCTTCTCCACCGGCGAGCTCGACTCGCCCGGCTCGGCCGCGGCGAACGCGCTCTGCCGCACCGTCACCACCTGCACCGGCGTGTCGATGGCGCACACCCCGAAGGCGTTGCCGGCGAACATCGGCCGGCGGTAGCGGAGCGACGCGCCCTGCGCCAGGAGCTCGGTGATGTCGGCCGCGTAGCCGGCGTCGAGCCGGGCCGCCACGCGCGGCATGAGGTCCTTGCCGAACGCGCTCGCGGCGGCGACGACCACGGCGTAGTCCTTGGCCGCGGCGGCGACCGTCGGCGCGAACGTCTCCGCCAGGTATTTCTCGAGGCTCGCGTCGTCGGCGACCAGCACCTTGGCCGCGCCGAGCTTGGCGAGCTCGTCGCTCGCGCCGCTCGCGCCCTTGCCGAGCACCAGGATCGCGTAGCTGCCGCCGAGCGCCTGCGACGCCTGCTTCGCGAAGGTCACCGCCGAGTGCGTCGTCTTCTTGACCTTGCCGCCCTCGAACTCCGCTACAACGAGTACGTTTGCCATGTGCGTCTCCCTCAGAGGACCTTCGCTTCGTTCTTGAGTTTGCCGAGCAATTCGTCGACGTCCGCGACCTTCACGCCGGCCTTGCGCTGCGGCGGCGGCTCGAACTTGAGGTAGCGGATCTTCGGCTTGTCGCCGGTGAGGTCCGCGAGCGACTTGGTGTCGAGCGGCTTCTTGCGCGCCTGCATGATCGCCGGCAGCGGCGCGAAGCGCACGCCCTCGTTGTACTTGAACGCCTTGTCGGTGGCGCTCGAGTACACGCTCTGCGGCGCGACGATGCGCAGGTCGACCGTCACCACCGCCGGGTACTTCACCCGCAGCTCGAGCACGCCGCCGTCGACCTCGCGGCCGACCACCAGGCCGCCGTCCTCCTGCCGGATGGTCGCGGCGAAGCTCGCCTGCGGCCAGTCGAGCAGCTCGGCGAGGATCTGCCCCACCTGGTTCGAGTCGCCGTCGACCGCCTGCTTGCCGAGCATCACCACGTCGGGCTTCTCGCTCTCCGCCAGCTTCTTCAGCGCCTTCGCGATCATCATGCCGTCGAGCTGGTCGTCGTTCGCCTCGACGCGGATGGCGCGGTCGGCGCCGGTGGCGAGCGCGCTCCGCAGGGTCGTCTCGGTGTCCTTCGGCCCGAAGGTCACCACCACTACCTCGCCCTTGCGCACCTTGGTGTTCTTGCCGTCCTCGGTGAGCCGCAGCGCCGTCTCCAGCGCGTACTCGTCGAACGGATTCGGCTTCCACTCCAGGCCGGTCGTGTCGATCTTGCTGCCGTCCGCGGGGATTTTGACCTTGTTGGCGTTGTCGGGATCGGCAACGCGCTTGAGGGCGACCAGGATTTTCACGCCGCTCAGCTACATTCCACGCCGCGGCGCGTCAAGGTGACCAGCCGGTCACAAGCCCGAGCCCGAGCTGCCCGTCCCGCTGCTGGTGACGGCGACGCCGGTCGTGCTCGGCCCGCCGCTGGTCACGACCACCACGCTCTTGTGCGCCGACGCGCCCTTCTGGCAGTCGCTCAGCGCTTTTTGCTGACCCTTGCACGGATCGTCGCCGGTTTCGGGGCAATCGTCGTCGCTCGAGCAGCCGATGGGGATGCCGTCGCAGGCGCCGCTCGCGCAGTGGCCGGGCTTGCGCGTGGTGAAGCGGGCCTGCGCCTCGTTGCACGTGCCGTTGTCGTCGATGCACGCGAGCCAGTTGGCGAACGCGCCGTCGCAGCCGTAGTCGTGCGCGACGTCCTCCTGGCCCTGCAGCTCGTCGCAGCTCAGCTTGCGCGTGTAGTCGTTGCAGTGCTCGCAATCGCACGCCCGCGAGCACAGCGACGAGACCGTCGATTTGCACGCCGGGACCATCGCGCCGAAGGCGAACGCCAGCACGGCAAAGCTGCCGAAGCGGAGGAGGTTTCGAGCCGTCATTTCATGCACCGGAAATAGGCGTGCTGGCTCGCGTTGCAGCTGGTGTTCTTCGGGTCGAGGCCGAAGTGCCCGAGCTGGCATTGGTTCGCCGAGCACGTCGCGCCGTACTTCGTGCAGTCGGCGTTGGTCGCGCACGGCAGCCCGATCGGCGTGCCCCGGCAGGTGCCCGAGTCGATCAGGCAAACGGTGTAGTCGTCGAACTCCTTCTTGCAGCCGACATCATCGGCTTCCTTGCGGGCGGTGCGCGCCTGGTCGATGCACGCCGCCTTGTCCTGGTCGTTGCCGCCGGCGCAGCTCTCGGTCTTGTCGCACAGATCCTTGAAATTCGGCGGCGCGCAGGCAGCGAGCGACGCCAGGACCACCAAGCACGAGCACCGAAGCACCCCCATCCCGTCCTCAAGGTAACGCCACCGCCGGGGCATGTCTCGCGGAAATCGCCGCGGCGAGGGGAGCTTTCGGGCGATCGGGCGTACAATGCGCCGATGAGCTCCGAGCCCGCCGGCCCCGATTGGGATTCCATCGCCGACCGCTACGCCGCCACGCCGAAGCCGGTGAGCACCGGACCGGCGATCGGCGACGCCGCCGGCGAGCACCTCGAGATGCGGCGCGGCAAGTACGACGCCTGGATCTGGGTCGGCATCGCGTTCCTGATGCAGATCGGCCTGGTCGGCAGCCTCGTCGGGCTCCTGCCCATCCTCTACTTCGGCGGCGACGAGATGCTCACCGTCGGGCTGTGCGTCGGCGGCGTGATCGGCCTGGTCGCCGCGTTCTTCACCTTCCGCGACCGCTGGCGCGTCAACGAGGCGTTCTCCAGCCGCTTCTGCTCCGGCCTGGCGAACCTGTCGCTCATCTACGTGCCGTGGATCGCGCTGGTCTACGCCAACATCCGCGGCCTGAAGAAGCTCCGCGGCGGCTGAGGGTCGCCGCTCGGGAGGCCATGCGGTAGGCTCCCGCCGTGACCGTTCGTACCGACCTGTTGGTCATCGGCAGCGGCATCGCCGGGATGACGCTCGCGCTCGACGCGGCCGATCACGCCGAGGTGGTCGTGGTCACCAAGCGCGAGCGGTCCGAGTCGAACACCAACTACGCCCAGGGCGGCATCGCCGCGGTGATGAGCGACGAGGACAGCGCCGAGGCGCACAAACGCGACACGCTCGTCGCCGGCGCCGGCCTGTGCCACGAGGTCGCCGTCGAGAAGTGCGTGAACGAGGGCCCCGAGCGGCTGCGCGAGCTCATCGCCCGCGGCGCGCGCTTCGACATGAGCGGCGCCGAGCTCGACCTGACGCGCGAGGGCGGCCACTCGGCGCGGCGCGTGGTGCATCACGCCGACGCCACCGGCCACGAGGTGCAGCGCGCGCTGGTCGCCGCCTGCGAGCGGCACCCGAACATCCGCTTCCTCGAGCACCACACCGCCATCGACCTCATCATGCTCACCGCCTTCGGCGGGCCCGACCACTGCGTCGGCGCCTACGTGCTGAACGGCGCCGCCTCGAGCGACAGCCGCCACGTGGTCGAGACGGTGCTGGCGCGCGAGACCGTGCTCGCCACCGGCGGCGCGGGCAAGGTGTACCTCTACACCACCAACCCCGACGTCGCGACCGGCGACGGCGTGGCGATGGCGTACCGGGCCGGCGCCGAGATCGGCAACATGGAGTTCTACCAGTTCCACCCGACGTGCCTGTACCACCCGGCGGCGAAGAACTTCCTCATCAGCGAGGCGCTGCGCGGCGAGGGGGCGATCCTCCGCCTGCCGAACGGCACGCCGTTCATGGAGCGGCACGATCCGCGCAAGGAGCTCGCGCCGCGCGACATCGTGGCGCGGGCGATCGACTTCGAGATCAAGCGCGGCGGCCTCGACTGCGTGCACCTCGACATCAGCCACAAGCCGGCCGAGTGGATCCGCGCGCGCTTCCCGACCATCGCCGAGAACTGCCACAGCTGGGGCATCGACATCACCGCGCAGCCGATCCCGGTGGTGCCGGCGGCGCACTACATGTGCGGCGGCGTGACCACCGATCTGCACGGGCGCACCACCATCCCCGGGCTGTCGGCGGTCGGCGAGTGCGCCTTCACCGGCCTGCACGGCGCCAACCGGCTGGCGTCGAACTCGCTGCTCGAGGGGCTGGTGTTCGGCCACCGCGCCGCCTTGCGCCTGCGCGGGCGGGTGGACGAGCTCCGCGGCGCGCCCTACCCCGACGTGCCCGAGTGGCAGACCGGCGCGGCGGTGCCGAGCGACGAGGGCGTGGTGGTCGCGCACAATTGGGACGAGCTCCGCCGCACCATGTGGAACTACGTCGGCATCGTCCGCTCCGACGCGCGCCTGCGCCGCGCCGCGCGCCGCATCGCCCTCTTGCAGGAGGAGATCCGCGAGTACTACTGGAAGCACCTCGTCACGCGCGATCTGCTCGAGCTGCGCAACATCGCCACCGTCGCCGAGCTCGTCGTGTCGTGCGCGGCGGTGCGCAAGGAGAGCCGCGGCCTGCACCACACCCTCGACCACCCCGCGAGCGACGACCGCTTCCTCGCCGACACCATCGTCAAGCGCGGCCTGCCGGCGCACCTGCGCGCGACGACGGCGACGAGCCTGCTGCCGCCGAGCGCATGATCGGTCCGCCCGCCCTCCCGTCGCAGCCGCCGCCTCCGCGCGAGGACGCGGTGCAGCCGATGCACGTGCTCGCCGCCTGCCTGTGGGTGATCGGCGCGACCATCGCCTTCTACCTGATCGCCGGGGTGGTGCATGGCGCCCGCGGCGACACCGTGCCCAACCAGACGGCGATGATCGCCTGCCAGGGGTGCGCCTATCTCCTGGCGCTGTTCGCGATCCTGCGCTTCTACGGGCCGGACAAGTCGATCGCCGCGTTCGTCGGCCTGCGCGGGACGCACGCGGGCTTCTACCTCCTGGCGATCGTGCTCGGGCTGTCGGCGACGTTCTGGACCGACTGGATCTACGACCAGCTCGCCCGCCGCCATCCGCGCGAGGAGCCGTTCCGCCTCGTCGAGCTGTTCTTCGAGGCGAGCCCGCAGGCGCGCGCGGCGATGGCGGTGGCGATCGCCGGCGCCGGGCCGATGATCGAGGAGCTGCTGTTCCGCGGCGCGATCTTCGCGCCGATGGCGCGGGCGCACCGCATGACCACGGTGATCGCCGCCTCGGCCGCGACCTTCGCGCTGGTGCACCAGGACTGGAACGCGCTGCCGCCGGTCTTCCTGCTCGGCCTGGTGCTCGGCTACCTGCGCGCGGCGAGCGGCTCGATCGTTCCGTCGATGCTGATGCACGTCGTCTTCAACGGCGTCGGCGTGGCGAGCTTCTACGCCCTCGACAAACCCCCGCCGCCGAGCGCCCCCGACGATTTGCCGCGCTGGCTCCCGCCCGCGTCCTTCGGCGTGTTCGCCCTCACCCTCGCCGCCACCGCCCTGCTCGCCCGCCACAGCCAGCACGCCGCCCGCGCCCGCCAGGCGAGCCTCGACTGCTGACGACCCTCCGCACTATCGTGGCGCCATGAGCCAGCCTTCGGCCGCCGTCCCGCGCGTGCAGCTCGCCGCCGGCATCGTCGGCGGCCTCGCCGCCTTCGGCGCGACCTTCTACCTCGCCGGCGAGGAGCACTACCCGGGCCGCTTCTTCGTGACGCTGCAGGCGACGTGGATGAACGACAGCTATTACCTCAAGCTCACCTGGCTCCTGACGCTGCTGACGTTGGTCGGCGCGATCGCCGCGCCGATCATCTTCGTCACGGGCAGCATCGGCTTCGTGCGGGCGCTGGCGCGCGCGCCCGTCGCCGCCCCGCCGGACTGGGACCTGACGACGGCGGGCCGGCGGGCGCGGGCGGGCGTGGCCTTCTTCCTCTTCTCGCTGTTCTGGATCGCCTTCCTCGGCGTGTGCATCGCCGCGCCCGAGCTGTTGAAGCCCCTCGGCTTCGTCGCCACCATGTTGCTCACGATCCTGCCGGTCGGCCTCTTCGCCGTCCCGGCGCTCCTGTTCGAAGCGCTCATCCCGCCGCGCTTCGTCGCCGGTCCGATCGACTCGCTCGTGACGGTCGAAAACCAGGGCCGCGTCTCGACCACCATCACCGTCGCCGGCGATCGCTTCCAGCCCACCCCCGATCAAGCCCGCGGCCTCCGCGAAGGCGCGCGCGTGCAGCTCCTCGCCAGCGGCTTCCTCAACACCGTGCTCCGCCTGGAAGCGGTCACGGAAACGACAGGGTGAGCACCCACTCTTCCCAGCGGCGCTGGAACGCCGCCATGTCGCTCTCGCCGAGGACTTCTCGCAAGGTGGCGTAGCCCGAGGGGTCGGTGGCGCGCGCGGCGAGGAAGGCGCGGTAGTAGCGCACCAGCAAGCCTCGCTCTTGCAGGAAATAGAGCAGGTAGCGCGCCTCGGCGTAGTTGGTGCCGCGGTTGTCGGCGTAGAAGGCGCGATCGCTCGTGGCGGTGAGGTCGGCCAGCGACGTGAGGCCGCCCTTTTGGATCGCCCGCTGCAGCCCGGCGAGGCGCCAATTCGTCAAGCCGATGATGTGGCCCGCGCGGCTGCCCGACTGCTCGTAGAGCGAGCCGAGGCCCTCGTTGAACCACGCCGGGCAGTCGGGGAAGTTCGCCTCGACGAAGGGGTGGACGATCTCGTGCACCAGCGTGCCGCCGCCGGTGGCGATGTTCATGATGAGCGCGTCGTGCTCCGCCGAGTAGTAGCCGTACGGCGTGTCCGGCTCGTCGTCGAACAGCGCGCGGGTGTTTGCGCGGTAGCTCTCCTCGTCCTTGAACAGCCACACGTCGAGGACGCGCTTCGGGTCGCGGCCGAAGTAGTCCTGCTTCAGCATCGTCACCGCCCAGCGCACGGTGCTCTCGGCGCGCCCGGCGAGCACGCCGCTCGGTTCGTCGCCGACCACCACGAACGGCGGCTCCACCACGAACGAGAAGCCCGCGGGCAGGCGCTTCTTCAGCGCCAGCACGTGCTGCGCCAGCTCGGCGCGGTCGTGCTCGGGGCGCGGCGCCGGCGCGGCGATCTCGCCTGGCTCGAGCCGCATGCGGATGACCGTCCACGCGTCGCTCGAATAGCGCAGCGGCCACAGGCGGAGGAAATCGCCGCGCGCCATGCGCCGGTAGGCGCCGTTCGCTTCGGCCGGCTCGTGGTACACGACCTCGTCGCGATCCGGGTCGTAGCCGAGCACCAGGCGGAAGTGCTCGCTCGTGTCCTCGCCGGGGCCGTAGTGCATGCAGACGATCGACGGCACCCCGCGCAGCAGATCGGCGTGGAGCTCGGCGAAGCGCCGCTCGAGGTCGCGCTCGGCGTCGGCGGCGCGGGCGGTCTGCCACACCTCGCCGACGCGGAAGCCGATCCGCTCGAGCGCCGCGGCGAGCTCGCGGGTGGTGTCGCCCATGCCGCGCGCCGGGTCCATCGGCGAGGCGTCGAACACGTCGCGCTGGTCGTAGCCCTTGCCGAGCGCGCCGAGGTACGACGCCGCCGCCGCCTCGCCGCAGAAATCGGGCTCCTGCAGCACGTGCGGCACGCCGGCGATGAACGCGCGCGAGTACGACGCGCCGCCGGCCGCCGCGCGCTCCGGCGGGTGAGCCTGCCGCGCCTTCGGCGCATTGCAGCCCAGCAGCACGACCAAGCCGATCCAAGCCGAGATTCGAGCCATCATCGGGACATCGCTTCGTTGCCCAAGAGTGTGACGCGCGGAGCCGCGTGGTAAAGCGATTCGCGGGATGGGACGCGTGAGATCGATGGGTTACGCCGCGCTGCTCGCGGCTTTGGGGTGCGACAAACCGCCGCCGCCCCCGACCCCGACCTCGACCCCGACCTCGACCTCGACCTCGACCCCGACCGCGACCTCGTCGTCGAATCCCGCGGTTTCGTCCGGTGGGGACGAGGCGAAAGCGTGCGCGATGCTAGGGGTGAGCTATTGCGCGCACGTGACCGTCTGCGGCGAGGCGTCACCCACCTTTCGCGTGGGCCAGCGCCGCGCGGAGTGCGTCATGATCTACATGACCTGGTGCCGCGCGGCGATGCGCCTGCCCGACTCCGGCCTCACGCCGGACCGCGCCGACGAATGCTCCACCGAGCTGCGCGCCTTGGCGTTGTGCAACAGCGCGTTCCTGCTCGACGACGTCGCGGCCTGTCATTTCGCCGGCAAACGGCGCGACGGCGCGGAGTGCGGCGAAGGTCCGCAATGCCGGGGCGGTCACTGCGGCACGAAGGACACCTTCTGGAGCACGCCCGGGCCCGACTACCGGGCGGGCCCGCCGCGCCGGGGCAAGTGCCGTTCGTTCGACTGGTGACGGCTCATTTCTCCTTCTCGTTTTCCTCTTCCGGCTCGGCGTCGGTCATCGACGGGTGGGCGTCGTGCAGGAAGAAGCCGCCGCCGCCGATCACCAGGCGGGCGTAGAAGGCGCCGAGATCCGCGCTCGGCAGGCCCGACTCGACTGCCGCGTCCTCGCGGCTCGCCCATGGGGTGCGCCCGAGCGCCGCGGTGTAGCCGATCTGCATGCCCGCCATCATCCCGCCGGCGCCGGGGAGCGCTCCGGGCTTCTGCTTGTGATGGAACAAGAACAGCCGCATCACGCTGATGCCGATGTCGCCGGTGAGGAAGCCCGACTCGAGCGCGAGGCTGCCGTTCGCCGGCACCACCTCGTTCGGCGACAGGCGCATCGGCTTCTGCGTGAAGTTGTTCACCGTGAGGGTGTAGCCGTAGCCGCCGATGCCGATGCGCGGGATCACCAGCCAGCCGTCGCGGTTCACCGCGGCGATGCCGATGTCGATGCCGCCGCCGCCGCCGCGCAGGCGCGTGCCGCCCGACGTCGTGTCGGTGGTGCGGATGAACGAGGCGCGCCCGCCGCCGCCGAGCCACAAAAAGCCCCACAAGAGCGAGCCGCCGCCGCCGCCCGCCTCGTAGCCCGCGGTCGCGGTGCCGTAGCCCGGGCCGAGCGCGTCCGCCGCCTGCAGCGTGCCGTCGAGCGCGCCGTAGCTGCCCATGATGAGCCCCGCGTAG
>JACXTT010013173.1_pt1 | contig 10917 bp, 14 predicted proteins | sample 9270951 | NCBI WGS metagenome assembly JACXTT01 (sample SAMN15532306, study PRJNA645909) | rock metagenome | isolation source: weathered quartz diorite | place: Puerto Rico | collected 2017-06-21 | reverse complement strand
ACTTGTCACTGAAGCCAACGGCGACCCCGCGGCACATTCGCGCAATGGGCCAGCCGCCCTCGTCGACGACACCTTCGCAGCCCGCGAAGGCCACGTCTCACCCTACGCACATTCGGCGACGCTGACTGAGGCACTGTCTCTACATGCGTACAGTCGGATTGATCGTCGTGGCGCTTCTCTTGGCGGCATGCCAGGCCGCTAGCGCGACGCCGCGGATTGGTGCCCAGAATGCGGCTCGCACGGCTGTCGCCGCGGCCGGCGGCGGGCCGGATACGAAGGTTGTGGGAACGCGGCTCTCGACCTTCGGAGTCGAGGCGCCGACAAGTGGCGTCGCCGATGGCTCGACTGTCGTGTGGGCAGTAAGCCTGTCTGGTCGGTTCGCGCCGCCTTCGTGTGGCCCTGCTCCGATTCCGCCGGCAACGCCTCGCCCTTGCCCCTCCCCCCACACGAGCCAGTTGGTGCTTATCGACGCGACGACAGGCGCCTTCATCATGGGTGAGCTCCCGGACCCGGGCGCCTCCGCCACGCCGTGAGTCAACACGTGACATTCCCCAACGCTGACTGATCGCGATGACAGGCCACGCGACCGTCTATGTGGCAGAAGACGGGACCTGCCGGGTGGTGCCACTGGACGTCACGACGGTAGGCCTACTGACCGCGCGTGAGGTGGCTGTCGTTCCGCGCGGGTCAACCGACGAGGAGCTTGGTTCTCGAGCGATCGACGCCATCGAAACGGCGGGCCGACTCGTGCAGCATCCGCAATCGCAAGCCGAGTGGTCGGCGCGGACCAAGACGTTTGTCCGTGCGATGGCTACCGCAGTCACCGCCAGCTGTGAGCGCAAATTCGGCCGTGGTCGTATCTGGCGACGGCGATAGCATCACTCTCGTCCCGACCGAGAACCAGGGCACCAGAGGGGGATATGCGCACCGGCCCGATCGCGCCCTGGTCGTCCGTGCTCGACCGCGAGACGTGGGCCAGGCGATCCGGGCTGTCGCGCGGCCCCTCACGTGACATTGCCGGACGCTGACTGAGAAGCGATCAGTGATCGTTGCGAGGGAGTTCGCGGACTAGCATGACCCTCCGAACAAGCCGAGTCACGCAGGAGGCGCGCCGTGGCAATCAATGTCGTCATCCAATGGTCGATCCCCGAAGGGCGTGAGGCCGATGTCGATGCAGCCCTAGTCGAAATCTCGAAGCACATCGCGGCCGCGCACCCTGGGATCACGGCGTGCCGGGTGTTTCGGCAATTCGCAGGCTCGGAGCCGCACCGCGCGTATCAGTGGTTCGAGGAATACGAGACCTTCTCTGCCCTCGAGAGCGAGACGATGACCGAGGAATGCGATCGGGTCTGGCAGCCAATCCGCGCCCTCGAGATTCCTGGCGCGCGGCGTCAGAGCGTCTGGACCGATGTTGGCAAGGCAGCCTGGTTCACGCGCGAAATGACTGCCACCGCGTGACATTCGCGAACGCTGAGCGATGGAAGAGTCGCACGCGCCCCAGGACCTCGTGGCTCTCAGTCCGCGGCAGCGTGCCATCCCAAACCCATAATTCGCGCCATGTCGGGCGAGGCGCTCCTCATTGGCATTGCGACCGTCGCCGTCGTCGTTGCCGGGTTCACCGGTGTGACCTCGACGCTCGTGCCGCCCGGCGGCTCTTGGCCTCAGGGGATGCGCATCCGCCAGCGCGCGATCGTCTCGACGGGCTTCAACGTGACGTTCGAATCCCTCGCCCCGTCGATCGTCTTCGCCGCAATCGGCGATCTTCGGACTTCCGTAGCGTTGGCGAGCGCCGGTGTGGGTGCGTACGCGACCGGGATCGTGATCTGGCGAGGCCGCCAGTTGCTCCGCGCCGGTGGACCGATGACACGCACGGCCGCCATTCTTTTCGCGCTCGGACCGACCGCGACCGTGCTCTTCTGGCTGAATGCCCTGGTCCTCGCCTCGATCGCGATCTATGCGCTGGCGTTATGCATCCAGCTCTCGGTCGCCGTCGTGAGCTTCTACTCGCTCGTCTCAGCTGCCCAGGACGCTGACGGGGGGCGCACGACGTGACGTTCCCGCAAGCGGACTGAGGAGAGCCGCCAGTGACGATGCTCATCCTGCTGAGCCTTCCGTTCTCTGTCCTCGGCTATCTATGGCCAAGCTGGCGCATGCTCTTCGTGCCGTACGTGGCATGGCTGGGTTTCGCAGTGCTCGAACGACTCGGCATGCTGCCGGGTGCTTCGTCAGAAGGTGCCGTGATCCTCGCAGGCAGTCTTGGAGCGCTCTGCGCAGCAGCCGGTGTGATGCTCGGTCGCACGAGACGCCCCGGCGGTGCAAAGTCTTGAGCTTGAGTGACCTTCGCACGGGCTTCGCGTGACATTCGCCGACGCTGACTGAAGGTCACATCGGACCGAAGGCGGACGTCCTCGGGTCGAACCCAACAGTCCCTGGAGGTGGACGAATGCCGAAGGCGAGTCGGCTAGCGCTCGCGGTCGTCTCTGCCATCCTCGCCGCGCCTGCTGCCCTGTTTTTCTTTGCGGCCATCGGCCGAACCCTGCAGCCGACCGCGCACGAGCCATCCCGGACCCTCGACACCCTCGTCACGTGGTTCCTTGGCACGGGAGGCCTGTCGCTCCTCGTGCTGCTCCTCGTCCTGCCATTCGTGGCGGTGCTCATGGCGATCATGCTGCTATTGCGGGAATGGGCGACCGACCCGACGCTCCGCTCCGACCTCGCGGCCGTCCGTCGTGCACTCCGCCCGATCGTGCGTCGGCCCGCCCTCCTTCTGGCGGTCCTCGTCGTCCTCTTCGGCTCCGTCTACTTCTCTGCCTTGGTGATTCATGGGCTCGTCGGCTGATGCGACAGCCCTCCGGGCCTTCCATATAACACCGCGCGACCCTGCCTGACCTGAAGGAGGTGGATCGAATGGCCTGGTTGCGGCACACACGTTCGGGAACGCATCGGCTGAGCTGGCAAGGCTCCTCGTCCTTCACGCGCCGGCCCTGGACGACTACTTCGCCGATCTCGACGCACTGTGGAGCAGGCCGAACCCCCCGTCCGTGGAAGAGGAGCAGGCTCTGATGGCGCGGTACGGAATGAAGCCAGGCTGACGGCGCCGCCGATCGGATCTTGACCGAGTGACGTTCGCCCAGGAAGCGGACAATCTCCCCTGATGCACGACGAGACGCTGCACCCCGAAACCGTTGCCGTCATCGCCGGCCGGCCGGAGCGCGGCGCAGGCGTTCCGCTCAACGAGCCGATGACGCCGGCGTCCACCTATCACGCAGGCATGCCCCTCGGCTATGGGCGTGACGGGAACCCGGGCTGGGAGGCCTTCGAGAAGGCCCTGGGCGAGCTCGAGCACGGCCATTGCGTAACGTTCGCGTCGGGCCTCGCAGCCGCGAGCGCGGTCCTCGACGAGATGCCCGTTGGCACACGGGTGATCGGCCAGCGCGCGCCGTACTTCGGAGTCGCCGAGATCCTTCGTGAGCGCGCCCGGCGCGGCCTGCTCGAGTACGAGCCGCATGACGCTCTGACCGTCGACGGGCTCGCCGGCACCATCGAGGGCGTCGGCCTGCTCTGGATCGAGTCGCCGACGAACCCGATGCTCGACGTCGTCGACTTGCCCGCGGTGATCGGCTTGGCGAAGAGTGCCGGCGCCTCGGTCATCGTCGACAACACGTTCGCGACGCCGGTCGCTCAGAACCCGTTGACGCTCGGGGCGGACCTGGTCATGCACTCCGGCACGAAGATGATCGGCGGCCACTCGGACCTCATGCTCGGCGCGATCGTCGCCGCCGATTCGGCGTTCCAGCAGCGCCTCTACAAGCGCCGTCACGACACGGGTGCGACGCCGGGCGTGCTCGAGGCCTATCTCGCGCTCCGGGGGCTGCGAACGCTGCCGATCCGGCATGCCCGAGCGCAAGCCACCGCCCGGGAGCTCGCCGGCCGTCTCGCGGCTCACCCTGGCGTCAGCCGCGTTCGCTACCCGGGATCGGGCTCGATGATCTCGTTCGAGACGATCGGGATCGGAGAAGATGCCGAGGCGGTCTGCGATGCGGTGCGGCTCGTCGTCCACGCCACGAGCCTGGGTGCGGTCGAGACGACGATGGAGCGCCGCGCGCGCTACCCGTCCGAACGGGCGGTGCACACACCTGAGACGCTGATCCGCCTGAGCGTCGGGCTCGAGCACGTCGAGGACCTGTGGCGCGACCTCGACCAGGCGCTTGGCAAAACGAGACAGGATCTGGCGGGTATCGGCGCTAGGCTCGGCGCATGACCGACTCGATCCTGGCCGACGCGTTCGAACACCACATCTGGGCCAACGATCGGCTGCTCGAAGCGTGTGCCGCCTTGACCCCGGAGCAGCTCGAGTCGGGGGTGACGGGCATCTACGGCCCCATCATCGATACGGTCCGCCACCTGATCCAGGGCGACAGCTACTACCTCTGGATCTTTCGCGGCCAGACGGGCGAGCTGATCCCGGACGAGAACGACCTCTCGGTGGCCGAGCTTCGAGCGGCAAACAAGGTGCACGCGGCGGAATACGAGGCGTTGCTCGCCAAGCCCCTCGATCCGGAGTCGATCGTGATCAACCGCGGCGACGGATCGGAGTTCCGTTCCAAGCTCGGGGTGCGCATCGCGCAGGTCGTCCACCACGGGACCGACCATCGCAGCCAGGTCTGCACCGCGCTGACGAACCTCGGCATCACGCCCCCGGACATCGATGTCTGGGCCTACGGCGAGGCGACCGGCCGAACCTGGGACTTGGTCACCGCATCGAGCTGATGCGCGGCCGCGCTAGGCCGCGAGCGCGCGCGTCAGCCGGCGATCGGCTGGCCTGCGGTGTGGCGTCGGATGAAGCGCAGGGTCCGGTTCCAGGCGTCGTCGGAGGCCTCGGCGAACTCCGCGGCCTTGCGGTCGAAGAAGCTGTGCGGGGCACCCGGGTAGACGACCGTCTCGTGCCGCTTGCCGGCCTTGTCGAGGGCGGCGTCGAACTCGTCGCGGACGCTCTCGGTGATGCCCTGGTCGGCGCCACCGTAGATGAGCAGGAGGTCGCACTCGATCTGCTTGGCGACGTCCGCCGGGGCGGGGGAGCCGGTTCGATGCGGGCCGAGGGGCCAGCCGTAGAACGGGATCGCTCCGGCCAGCCCGAGCCCGAGGGTCGTGGCGTCCGCGGCGAGCCGGCCGCCCATGCAGAAGCCGGTCGCGAACACCGGCCGAGGGGCGGGGGACTGCCCGCGGAGATGGGCGACGGACGCCTCGATGTCGCCCCGGATGTTGTCCCAGGACACGAGCTCGAGATGTGGCTGGTACTCGAAGTCGCCCGGCTGCCTGTCCGTCCCGGCCGTGCGGCCGAAGTAGTCCATCGCGAGGGCGGTGATGCCGCGCTCGGCGAATCGCGACGCCAGCTCCTCGAAGAATGTATGGAGCCCGCGAACGTCCGGCAGGATCAGAATCCCCGAGCCCGTGCCCCGCTCCGGCCGCGCGACGAACACCCGCAGGTCGTCGCCGTTGGCGCCCTTGATGATCTCGGGCCCCACGTCGATGGCCGCGCCGCTGATCGGCTCGATCGGGGGTCGACTGTCGTGGTCGGTGCACATCCGGGTTGCGCCTCCTGCTTGGGGGATAGGATGGCGGCTCGGGCGTAGCAGCGCCGCTTCTGCGGGTCGGGAGCACGAAAACGCCGCTGCTAGAATGCGCGCCCCCATGACCGGCCAGCTCGTCGTCCAGAAGTTCGGCGGCTCGTCAGTCGGCGACGCCGACCTCATCCGACGCGTCGCCCAGCGGATCGCGCGCGCCCGCGCCACAGGCGCGGATCTGGTCGTCGTCGTGTCGGCGATGGGCGACACGACCGACGAGCTGCTCCAGCTGGCCGCCGCGATTACGCCCGAACCAGACCCTCGCGAGCTGGACATGCTACTCGCCACTGGCGAGCACCAGAGCGCGACGCTCGTTTCCATGGCGCTCCACGCACTTGGCGTGAAGGCGATCTCGCTGACCGGTGCGCAGGCGGGAATCACCACCGATGAGGCCCACGGCCGAGCCCGAATCGCGAACGTCGAGCCGCGGCGCGTCCGACGCGAGCTCGACAACGGCAGCGTCGTGATCGTGGCGGGCTTCCAGGGCATGCGCCAGGGCTCGGCGGACGAGGACGGTGGACCGGGCGAGACGACGACGTTGGGCCGTGGCGGCTCGGACACCACCGCGGTGGCCCTCGCCGCGGCGCTGCGAGCCGGCCGATGCCAGATCTTCACGGACGTCCGCGGCATCTTCACCGCCGACCCCCGCCTCGTGCCGGAGGCTCGGCAGCTGCACGTGATCGGTTACGAGGAGATGCTCGAGCTCGCGCAGCAGGGCGCCCAGGTCATGCAGGTCCGCGCGGTCGAGCTTGGCTGGATCAACGACGTCGAGATCGAGGTCCTCTCATCGTTCGAGGATGCGCCGGGCACGCTGATCAGGGAAGATCCGCTCGTGGAGCAGCGCAACAAGGTCCGCGGGCTGGCCCATGACCGCAACGTCGCCAAGGTGACGGTCCTCGGCGTCCCGGATCGCCCGGGCATCGCGCGCAGCGTGTTCGGGCCGCTCGCCGACGCGGGCGTCATCGTCGACATGATCGTCCAGAACGTCGGCCACGACGGCGAGACGGACATCTCGTTCACGGTTCCACGGGTCGAGCTCGGACGCGCCGAGAAGGTCCTCAAGCCGGTGGTCGCGGAGATGGGCGCCCGGGGGCTGACGACGGATGCGACGGTCGCGAAGGTCTCGATCGTGGGCGCGGGCCTCCACAACGCGCCGGGCTACGCCGCCCGCATGTTCGGGGCGCTCGCCGACGCGGGCGTGAACATCGAGATGATCTCGACCTCGGAGGTCCGGATCACGTGCGTCATCGAGGAGGGCCGGCTGGCGTCGGCGCTCGACGCCCTGCACGGTGCGTTCGAGCTCGAGAAGCCGGACCCGGTCGATGCCGAGGCGGCACTGCCGCGTGCCGGCTGACGCGATGACACTCCAGCCCAGCGAATACGCCGCGAGCTGGCTCGCCCGCTACGAGCGGTTCGACGTCGTCGGCTCGACCAATGACGTCGTCGCCGGCTGGCTGCGCGATAGCACACCCGAGGTCTGCGTCGCCGTCGCCGACGTGCAGTCCGCCGGCCGCGGCCGCGATGGCCGAACGTGGCAGGCCCCGCCCGGGTCTGCCCTCCTGTGCTCGGTCGGCTTCCGGCCGACGTGGCTGGCCGTCGGGCATCTCTGGCGGCTCGGCGCGATCGTGTCGCTGGCGATGGCCGAGGCGTGCGAGGTGGCTGGCGGCATGCGCAGCGGCGCGATCCACCTCAAGTGGCCCAACGACCTCGTGATCATCGACCACTCTACCGGCGAGGTTCGGAAGCTCGCCGGGGTGCTCGGCGAGACCGAGGGCATCGGGACGCCCGAAGCGGCGGCGGTCATCGGCGTTGGCGCGAACATCGTCTGGGCTCGTGACCGCTTCCCGGTGGATCTCGCCGGGTCGATGACGTCGCTCTCGGAGCTGGCGCCGGGACGGAACGTGGATCGGGAGGTGGCGATCCACGTCTTCCTGCAGCGCCTGGAGAAGCTGGTCGGCGCGCTGCGCGAGGGCGACTTCCCGGCCGAGGCGTGGAGCCGCCGGCAGCTGACCAACGGCATGATCGTGCTCCTCGATCAGCCCGACGGAACGGCCGAGCGAGTATTCGCCGAGGACGTCGACACCGAGACCGGGGCCCTTCTCGTTCGCGCGCCGGACGAAGCCGGCCGGAAGCCCGTCGTCGTGGGCGAGATTCGGCATCTCCGCGTCGGCGGCGTGGTCTAGGCGCGGGTGTAACGAAGTGGCGCGACGTGCATTGTGGAGTTCGGGCGCGGCGAAGGACGCCGTCCCCCGGATCGCCCATCTCGACCGAGATCGACCCCTGGTCGAGGCAGCGCAGCGTGATCCGGCCCGCTTCGATGCCCTGTATCGCAGGTACCTCGCCCGCGTGTATTCGTACGCGTACTACGAGCTCGGTGACCATCACGCCGCGGAGGACGCAACCGAGGCGACATTCGTCTCGGCCCTGACGAACCTCCAGCGGTTCGAGGAGCGCGCGCGTCCGTCGGACGGCGAGGGCGCCTCGACCTTCCGTGTCTGGCTGTTCCAGATCGCCCGCAACGAGGTCGCCGGGGAGCGCCGACGCGCGCGCCGCCGGCCGGTCGAGCCGATCGGCGAGACCGTCGTGGTCGACCCGGTCGACCTTGAGTCCGCGGCGGTCCGGCGCGACGAGGCGCGGGCAGCATGGCAGGCGCTTGGTCGCCTGCCCGGCGAGCGTCGCCAGGCCATGGTCCTGCGCTTCGTCGACGAGCTGTCGACCGCGGAGATCGCGGGCGTGCTCGGCCGATCCGAAGGTGCGGTCAGGGTGCTCATCCACCGCGCGCTCAAGAGCGTCGCAAAGGACATGGGCGTTTCGCAGCGGATCGACGACGGGCGCGGTTCCGCGTCGTGAGCCTCATCCGCCGGGACGGCGGTGAGATCGAGGCGCTCATCACCGATCGCTACCTCGACTCGCTGCTCGCCGTCCAGCCGTCGCCCTCGCTCGCGTTCGACGGCGGTCCGCTGGGCTCCGACCCCTCGCTCGGCGCCGCGGTCCGCGCCGTCTCCCGCCGCCTCGCCACGGACCTGCCCCGCTTCCACCCGTCGTTCCGCTTCGAGGAGCGCCTCGCCCTCCGCCTCGCGGAGGTCGCCGCCTCGATGCGCCTGCCGCTCGCGGCGGGTGCGGAAGGCGGCATCGTCCCGATCCGCGACCTGCGGCCCGCGCTGCCGGACGACGACCGTGCCGATCCCCGCTCGCTCATCATCGGCGGCGCGGTGGCTGCCTCCGCGCTCAGCCTCGCCGGCGCGTGGCTCGCCTGGCGGCGTCGCACGTCGCCGATGGCGCGAGCGATCCGCGCCGCGCACTCGATGCGCCAGCCGGGCGGAGGCGCCTGACCGATGCCGATCAAGCTGCCCTCGTTCCGCGCCCGGCGCGACTCGTACCCGCCGGACCTGTGGACGAAGTGCCCGCAGTGCGGCGACATGCTGTTCAACAAGCAGCTCGAGAAGAACGACCGCATCTGCCCGACGTGCGGCCACCACTTCCGCCTCTCCGCGGAGGCGCGGCTCGCGATGCTCCTCGACCAGGGCACGTTCCGCGAGCGTGACGCGGGCCTCCAGTCGGTCGACCCGCTCGGCTTCGTCGACCAGAAGCCGTATCCGGAGCGCGTCGCCACCGCGCAGGCGCAGACGGGCCTCCGCGATGCCGCCGTCCGGGGCGTCGGCGCGATCGAGGGCCAGCCCGTCTCGATCTGCGTGATGGACTTCGGGTTCATGGGCGGCTCGATGGGCGCGGTCGTCGGCGAGAAGGTCGCTCGCGCCGCCGAGGACGCGCTCGCCGAGCGCATCCCGCTGATCGTGGTCTCGGCGTCCGGCGGCGCACGGATGCAGGAGGGCACGCTGGCCCTGATGCAGCTCGCCAAGACCGTGGCCGTGCTCGAACGCGTCCGCGCGGCGCGCGTCCCCTTCATCAGCGTCATGAGCGACCCGACGACGGGCGGCGTCTTCGCCTCGTACGCGGTCCTCGGCGACCTGAACCTCGCCGAGCCCAATGCCCTGATCGGGTTCGCCGGGGCGCGCGTGGCCGCGGGCACGATCGCGCAGGAGCTGCCGCCGGGCTTCCAGCGCAGCGAGTTCCTGTTCGAGCACGGCTTCATCGACCGCGTCCTCGACCGCCGCGCGCTCCGCAGTGAGGTCGCGGCGCTGCTTCGCTACATGCGCGCGCCGCAGCTCGAACCGGGGCTGGCCGCACCCGCGTCGTTCAACCCGCTCGGCTCGCTGCTCTCGGCGGTTGCTGGCGGCGGGAACGGGAATGGTGGCGAGCGTGGTTGACCGGCTGCTGGGTCGCCAGGGCGAGACGCGAGGCGACGGCAGGGGCAGGCGTGACGGCCAGTCGAACGTGAACGCCGCCGCGGCGGCGGACCTGAAGACCGCCGTCTGGAATCGCGTCCAGCTGGCGCGGAACCTCGCCCGGCCCCGGACCCTCGACCTCCTGGCGGAGATGGCCGACGAGGTCATCGAGCTGCACGGCGACCGAGGCTTCGGTGACGACCCCGCGCTGGTCGCCGGGTTTGCCCGGATCGACGGGCGGCGTATCGCGTTCGTCGGCCAGCAGAAGGGCGCCGACACCGACGAGAACATCCGGCGCAACTTCGGCATGCCGCACCCCGAAGGCTATCGCAAGTCGATGCGGGTCATGGAGCTCGCCGAGCGATTCGGGCTGCCGATCGTGACGTTCGTCGACGTGCCCGGCGCGCACCCCGGCCCGGAGTCCGAGGAGCGCGGCATCGCCGAGGCGATCGCCCGCTCGATCGGGCTGATGAGCCGCCTCCGGACGCCGATCGTCGCGGTGATCACTGGTGAGGGTGGATCGGGTGGAGCGCTTGCGATCGCGGTCGGCGACGTCGTGCTCGCGCTCGAGAACGCGGTCTACTCGGTGATCAGCCCGGAGGGTTGCGCCTCGATCCTGTGGCGTACCGCCGACGAAGCCGCGACTGCCGCGCTGGCGATGAAGATGTCGGCGCAGGACCAGCTCGAGCTGGGCGTCATCGATCGCGTGGTGCCCGAGCCAGGCGAGGGGGCCCACGCGGCGCCACGCGAGACCGCCCAGCGCCTCCGCGCGGCAATCATCGCCGAGCTCGACCGCCTCGCCGAGCTGCCGCTGGACGAGCTCGTCGAGCTGCGATATCGGCGGTATCGGGAGCTCGGCCCGTACACTGAGGTCGCGACGCCCGAGGTGGCGCCACCGCCCAGCCGGGGAATCGCCGATCGCCTGCGCGACCTGCTCGACCCGACACGGTGGTCGATGGGCATGCCGTTGCCGGGCTCGTCGAGACGCGACGAGCCGCCGGCACACG
>JACXTT010013172.1_pt1 | contig 10917 bp, 4 predicted proteins | sample 9270951 | NCBI WGS metagenome assembly JACXTT01 (sample SAMN15532306, study PRJNA645909) | rock metagenome | isolation source: weathered quartz diorite | place: Puerto Rico | collected 2017-06-21 | reverse complement strand
CTGGCCGCGATGGGCATCTATAGCGTGATTTCCTACGCGGTCACTCAGAGAACGCACGAAATTGGCATCCGCGTGGCACTCGGCGCAAGTCACCGGGACGTGACCAGCTTGATCGTCAAACAAGGATTAGTCCTGACGTTGATGGGTTTGGCGATCGGCCTATTCGGCGCGTTCGGGATAACCCGCTTCTTTTCCAGCTTGCCGTTCCAGGTTCGCTGGTTGTTGTTGTTCGATGTTCGCCCAACCGACCCAGTGATTTTTGCTGGCGTGTCCGCAATTCTTGCAACGGTTTCTTGGCTGGCAAGCTACGTGCCCGCGCGCCGCGCCGCCAAGGTCGATCCCCTGGTCGCGCTGCGGTATGAGTAGGAGTGAGATGAACGCTCTAATTCAGGACTTCATCTACGGACTGCGCATGATGCGCAAGAGTCCCGGTTTCACCGCTCTGGCGGTTCTCACACTCGCGATCGGTATCGGTGCGAACACCGCGGTGTTCAGCAACGTCAATGCCTTACTCCTCCGGCCATTTTCGTTCCCGGATCTTGATCGCGTCACGGTTGTGTACGAAACCGTGCCCAAACAGGATGCGAACGATGTCAAAGCGGCGCCCGCGAATTTCCACGACTGGACCGAGCAGAACAAGACTTTCGAGTATCTCGCGGCCTTTCACGGTTGGGATGCCAATCTTACCGGCGAAGGCGTGGCCGAACGGGTGGAGGGTTACCAGGTCACGTCTGATTTCTTCTCCCTACTCGGTGTCCGTCCGCAGATGGGCCGCCAAATCGGTAGCGCGGACTTCGAACATGGCGCCGCGCCGGTGGTCGTCCTGAGCCATGGTTTCTGGCGACGGCATTTAGGTGGCGACCGCGGCATCGTAGGCCGAAATCTACTCCTGAACGGACAGAAGTTTTCCGTCATTGGCGTCGCCTCTCCGGATCTCGATTTCCCGGCTGGAGTCGAGACGTGGACCCCGCTCGATCTCAGCTCCGCCAGCACCGATCGTGAGAACCACTATCTGCAAGTGATCGGCCGCGTCAAAGCAGGAACTTCGATTTCGCAAGCGCAGGCGGACGTTCAGGCCATTGCCAACCGTCTCGGCCAGCAATTGCCGAACACCAACGGCGGTCACGGCATCCGGATTTTGGGCTTGGTCGAAGACATGACCTTCGGGACGAAGCAGTTTGTTCTGGTGTTGATGGGCGCAGCTGTTTTCGTGCTACTGCTCGCGTGCGTCAACGTCGCCAACCTGCAGTTAGCCCGCATTTCCGGCCGGCAAAAAGAAATGGCGGTGCGAATTGGGCTTGGAGCGAACCGGTGGCAGCTCATACGACAGTTGCTCGTGGAGAGTATGTTGCTATCCCTCGCGGGAGCTGGCGCGGGAGTTCTGCTCGCCCGGTGGGGAATGAACCTTCTTCGCCAAAGCATCCCACCTTTCATAATGGAGCACATCGCCGGACTCAGGCACCTTGAGATCGATTCCCACGTGCTCTGGTTCACATTCGCGATCGCGTTGTTATCCGGAATTCTGGCGGGACTGGCGCCCGCACTGCGCTTTTCGCGCGCCGAACTCAGCGACATCCTCAAGGAAAACACCCGCTCCGCCAGTTCCGGTTCCGGTGCCGGACGCCTGCGCACTCTCCTGGTTGTGTCCGAAGTTGCTCTGGCGTTGGTTTTGCTGGTGGGAGCGGGGCTCATGGTGACAGGTTTTCGCAACCTGCTGACCGTGAAGATGGGCTTCGACCGCACGCGCGTCCTCACGTTCCACGTCGCCTTGCCCGGAGAAAAATACCAGCGAGCCGACCAGATTCGCGGCTACTACGATCGCTTAATCCGCGAACTGCAGTCCCTCCCGGGCGTGGAGTCCGTCAGCTGTGTCACCAGCCTGCCTTCCGGCTGGAGCTGGAACTGGACGGAATACACGGCAGAAGATCATCCCCCGACCTCGGCCAGTGAACGACCGTCGACCGTTTCACAGATCGTGAGTCCGGATTTCTTCAAAACTCTGCGCGTACCTCTGCTGCAAGGGCGGCTCATTACGGCAGAGGATGGCGCGGGCGCGCCTCCAGTGGCGGTGATCAGCGCCGCCATGGCGCGCGATAACTGGCCTGCACAAAATCCACTGGGTAAACACATCAAGCTGGGACGGTTCGATGGACCCGAACCGGAGCGCACCGTGGTTGGCGTGGTGGGAGATATTCGATCCTCCGGATTTGACGAGCACCCGGATCCGACCACCTACGTGCCCTTTGCGCAGATGCCGCAGGCTTCATCAATCATCGCCGTGCGAACCTCGTCCGATCCTTTGACGCTGTCCTCCGTGATGATGGCGCGCGTGCGCAGCGTTGATGCCGACGATCCCCCTTACGACGTGCGCAGCATGGAACAAGTTATCTCCGACAATGTCAGCGGCGTTCAGATGTCAGCCCGCATGATGATGGTTTTCGGTTTCAGCGCACTGGTGCTGGCAGCGGCCGGAATCTTTGCTGTCATGTCCTACTCGGTGACGCAGCGTACTCATGAGATTGGGGTCCGGATGGCGCTCGGTGCGCGGCGCTTCGATGTCCTGACGCTGGTGGTCGGCAAAGCCATCAGGATGGCGGCTGCGGGCCTCGCCATTGGTGTCACCGCGGCTCTCATTCTTAGCCATGCGCTCTCGAGCATGCTCTTTGGTGTGATTCGAATCGACGGCATTGTCTTCGCATTGCTGACGCTCATGTTGGCAGCAGTGGCTGCACTGGCCGCCTATATTCCGGCGCGCTGGGCGACCAAGGTCGATCCCATGCAGGCCCTGCGGTATGAGTAAGGGGGACGCATGAACAGGCTGTTGCAGGATCTCCGCTACGCAGTGCGGCAGTTACTGAAGTCCCCTGGATTTTTATGAGTGGGTTGTTACAGGATCTTCGCTACGCACTGCGCCAGTTTCGGCGCGCTCCCGGCTTTGCGGCGGCGGCCGTCGTCACGCTGGCGTTGGGCATCGGCGCGAACGCCGCCATTTTCTCCCTGGTCGATCAGGTTCTGCTAAAGCGTCTGCCGGTGGTTGAACCTGATCGCCTCGTCATGCTCAGGTACGAGGGATCCGACACCGGCAACACCAGTTCTTACGGCGGCGATGTGCAGCAGTATTTTTCCTATCCGATGTATCGCGATCTTCGCGATCAGAGCAGCGTATTTTCGGGAATGCTCACGATGTTTCCGGCCCAGGTCGGAGTCCAGTGGCGAAACGCGCCGAGTCTGGCTAACAGTGAACTGGTCAGCGGAAACTACTTCTCGCTGTTGGGCGTCAAGCCAGCGCTGGGACGCGTTTTCGTCTCCGAGGACAGTGCGATTCGTGGTGCTTCTCCTCTGGTTGTTCTCAGCTACCGCTACTGGAGGCAGCGGCTTGGGTCTGATCCTTCCGTGATCAATCAGAGCATCGTGATCAACGGGAATCCGTTCACCATCATCGGCGTTGTGCAGCCCGGCTTCGACAGCGTCATTGCCGGCACGGACCCCGATTTCTTCGTCCCCATCACCATGAAAGCCCGAATGACTCCAGCCTGGGACGACCTGGAGAACCACAGATCCAAGTGGCTGAATATTGTCGCCCGCATGAAGCCGGGGGTGACGACGCAGCAGGCCGAGGCAGCGATCAATCCGCTCTGGAAGTCACTCCGGGCCGCCGAGCTCCAGACCATTCCCGCGCGCACCCAGCGATTCCGCGAACAGTTTGTGGAGAAGAGCTATGTGACGCTGCTGGACGGCTCAAAAGGTTTCTCCCCTCTGCGCCAGATCATTCGGATGCCGCTACTAATCCTGATGGGAATGGTTGGCCTGCTCACGCTGATGGCGACCGCGAATGTTGGCAGCCTTTTGTTGGTGCGGGCCGCCGGACGTATTCGTGAAATATCCGTCCGCTATGCTCTCGGCGCTACCCGCGACCGCGTCACTCGGCAACTCCTGGTTGAAGGACTGGCTCTGGGTCTGAGCGGCGGGCTGTGTGGTCTCGCGCTTGCTCCCGTCATTGCAACTGGTCTGATCAGTTTCGTCAATCCCACGGCGACCAACACCGGAATGACTTCGCTGTCAGCTTCGCCCGACGCCCGCGTTTTACTGTTCTGTTTCGCGATTTCCGTATTCGCCAGTGTTCTTTTCAGCCTCGCGCCCATTCTTCAGTTCTACTGCCCGAAGGTGGCACCGGTCCTTAAGCAACAAACTGTGACTGCGGAAGGTGGGCACGCCAGGTTTCGCCGGCTTACGGTGGGCGTTCAAATCGGTCTCAGCATCCTGCTGTTGGTCGGGGCTGGCTTGTTCACGCGCACGCTGGCGAAATTGAAGTCGGTCGACGTTGGATTTGCCACAGACCACCTCCTTGCTTTCCAGATCAATCCGCGTCTGGCCGGCCATGAACCTGCCGCCATCGCTCCTTTATATAAGCGGCTCATCGAAACGCTCAGTTCTCAGCCCGGACTCCAGTCGATAGGCATGACCGACGACCCCGTGCTTGCGCAATCCGACAACACCTTCTCGATCGACGTCCCCGGGTATCAGCAGCAGGAAGGAGAGCGCCTGAGCTTCGAGTGGGAGCACGTGACGCCCGGTTATTTCGCCACGCTGCAACTTCCTCTCGTTGCCGGACGGGTATTCAATGACTCAGATGGACCCAACACCTCCAAAGTCGTGATCGTGAATGAGAGCTTCGTACGCAAGTTTTTCGGCAGCACCGATCAGGCGATCGGCCGAACGTTTTCAGAACGTGGGTCCAAGGACAAGAATCCTCTCGTGATTGTAGGTGTCGTTAAGGACGCCAAACATTTTGACTTGCATCAGCAGCCCCAGCCGATCTTTTACTCCCCCATATTTCAGGACGCGGCTCCTGGAGCGGTGGCCGTCTACGTTCGCACTCAGCAAGCGCCGGAAGACGCAGCGAGCATAGTCCGTAAAGCCATCAACGGCATCGATTCCAAGCTTGTGGCGGATTCCTTGCAGTCCATGCACGAACAGATAGATGGAACGCTCACTTCCGAGCGAATGCTCTCATTCCTGGCAATCGGCTTCGGGATCGTCGCGCTCGTGCTTACGGCGATCGGCCTATACGGAGTGCTGGCCTATTCCATCGCACAGCGCACTCGTGAAATTGGCATCCGGATGGCCCTCGGCGCTACCCAGGGCTCGGTCGTGAAAATGGTCTTGCGCGAGGTGGTGATACTAACCGGATTCAGCGTGGCCGTAGCGTTGCCGCTGTCGATTGCACTGAGTGCGCTCGTGAAGAATCAGCTGTTCGGAATCTCTGACCGCGATCCCGCCACGCTGTTGTTCGTCACGTTCGCGATTGGAACTGTCGCGTTGCTCGCCGCCTGGACACCCGCACGTCGCGCCACACAAGTTCAGCCGAGCACAGCCTTGCGCTACGAGTAGGAGATGGGAAAGCCATGACCGGACTATTGCCAGATCTGCGTTACGCCACCCGACAGTTTCTGAAAGCGCCGGGACTGACCGCTGTCGTCGTGGTCACTATCGCCCTCGGTGTCGGCGCCAACACGGCTCTGTTTTCCGTGGTCAACGGCGTACTTCTCAACCCGTTGTCCTATCCGCAGCCCGAGCAACTCGTCGCATTGCGCGAGAGCAAGCCGAATTTTGAGTTTGGTTCGATCCCCTATCCGAATTTCCGCGACTGGCAGAAAGACAATCGCACGTTTTCCTCGATGGCGGTTTGGCGCAACTCCGCCTTCAGCTTGACCGGAACTGGCGAAGCGGAGCAGGTAAGCGGTCAATTCGTATCGTCCGACTTTTTTCCCATTTTCGGCGTGAAGCCACTCCTGGGCCGGTCCATCGCGCCCGGCGAGGACGAAATCGGCGCCGCACCGATCGCATTGATCAGTGAAGGGCTATGGCGGCGCAAATTCAATTCCGCCGCGGACATTCTCGGCAAGGGAATCACTCTGGACGGAGATGCGTACGCGATCGTTGGAGTGGTCCCCGCCACCTTTCACTTCTCCATGGGAGGTTCCCCTACGCAAGAAGTGTTCCTCCCCATTGGTCAGTGGAAGAACAATCTACTCACAGCGCGAACGGCAGGATTGGGAATCAACGGTATTGGCCGACTCAAGCCCGGTGTGGCGATCGAGCAGGCCAGGGCCGACATGTCCACGGTCACCAACAATCTGGCTGCGGCCTTTCCCGATGCCGACAAAGGTACCGGTGCAAAACTCATTCCACTCAAGCAATGGATGGTCGGGAACGTCCAGCAGTTTCTGTGGATGCTTCTCGCCAGCGTCGGCTTTGTGCTTTTGATCGCTTGCGTCAACGTTGCCAATTTGCTGCTGGCGCGTTCGACCGGCCGGACTCGCGAGTTCGCCGTGCGCGCCGCATTGGGTGCCAGCCAGCGACGCGTGGTCCGCCAGTTGCTAACCGAAAGCCTCTTGCTGGCAATCGTCAGTGGCGCGCTGGGCTTGCTGCTCGCGGCCTGGGGAACCAAGGCAGCGCTAAGCATTCTTCCCGCAGCGTTGCCGCGCGCGGAAGACATTGGGCTCGATACCCGCGTGCTGCTCTTTACTTTGGCGATATCGCTGGTCGCTGGTGTTCTGTTTGGCCTGGTGCCGGCACTCAAAATGTCGAAGCCAAACATGCAGGAAACTCTCAAAGAAGGTGGGCGCGGTGTGAGTGGAGGCCGGCATCGTATGCAGGGTGTTTTTGTCGTCTCCGAATTGGCGATGGCCCTGGTGCTGCTGGCGGGATCGGGTCTCATGCTCCGCAGTTTGGCTCGCCTTTGGAGCATCGATCCCGGCTTCAATCCGCAGAACGTCATGACGGTCGGTCTTTCGCTTCCTCCTTCGATGATGGCCGCGTCTCCCGATGCAATCCGCAGCGCGTTTCGCGAATTCGACAACAGGATCGCTGCCATCCCGGGTGTGCAAGCTGTTTCTCAGACCTGGGGCGCTCTTCCTCTGGGCGACGACGACGAACGAACATTTTGGTTCGAAGGCCAGCCTAAACCCGCCACCCAGGGAGATATGAGTTGGGCCATCGACTACATCGTGGAACCTGGCTATCTGAAGGCCATGGGCATTCCACTGCAGAAGGGACGTTTCTTCACCGACCAGGACAATGAACGTTCGCCGCAAGTCGTCGTCGTTGATGACGTCTTCGCGCGCAAGTTTTTTCCAAACCAGGATCCGATCGGCAAGCGGATACTTTCGAATTCTTCCGCGGGTCCCGCGGAGATCGTCGGCGTCGTGGGCCACGTGAAGCAGTGGGGACTCGATGCGGACGACACCTGGCAGTTGCGCGCGCAGTTGTACATACCATGCATGCAAGTGCCGGACGCCTTCATCGCGCGGCAGCCTTCCGGGTCCATGGTAGTCGTGCGTTCCGACAAGGCCGCAACCGGCTTGCTGGATTCCATTCGTCACGTCAGTCAGCAGATGAGCAACGAGCAGGTCATCTTTAGCCCCCAATCGATGGACTCCGTCATTGCCGCCTCCCTCGCTGAACGCCGCTTCTCGATGATTCTTCTCGGAACGTTCGCCACGCTGGCGTTGCTGCTGGCCAGTATCGGGATTTATGGCGTCATTTCGTACGTCGTTGGCCAGCGTACGAACGAAATCGGTATTCGGATGGCCCTGGGAGCGCGCCAGCTGGACATCCTGCGCCTGATCATGTCTGGTGCCGGGAAACTTACCCTGATCGGCGCCGCAGTTGGTCTTGTCTTCGCATTGAGCCTTACCCGGCTGATGGCCAATTTACTCTACGGAGTAAGTCCGCGCGATCCGCTTACGTTCATCGCGGTTCCCACAATTCTGATTTCTGTAGCCCTGTTGGCCAGCTATTTGCCTGCCCGAAGGGCCACCAAGGTCGATCCGATGACTGCGTTGCGGTACGAGTGAGGAGCTTCTATGGAGACGACTTTTCAGGATCTGCGATACACACTGCGTCAACTCTTCAAGAGTCCCGGCTTTACCGCGACCGCCATTCTCACCTTGGCTTTGGGCATCGGCGCGAATGTCGCTGTCTTCAGTGTGATCAATGCCAGCTTGCTGAATCCCAGTGGCATCCCGCATCCAGACCAGATTGTCGCCGTACGCGCGAAATATTCCGTGGGAGACCTCAAGAACATCAGTATCTCTCCTACCGATTTTGGCGATGCCGTCACGGGAAAAGACATCTTTACCTCGGCTGCGGTGATGCAGAACATGAACTTCAACTACACCGCCAGCGGCACCACGCCGGAACGCCTCACCGGGGCATCGGTTTCGTGGCAGTGGTTTGATGTTTTCTGGGCTCGTCCGTACCTGGGTCGTGTGTTTCGTCCGGAAGAAGACCAGCCTGGCGCCAATCATGAAGTTGTCCTCTCGTATCTGGCCTGGAAGCGCCGCTTCGGCGGCGACCCCGGCATCGTCGGTCGCTCGCTTCTCCTGAATCAGGAGTCCTACCAGGTGATCGGAGTCACGACACCGGATTTCAATTGGCCGAATCAGGCTGAACTCTGGGTTCCGCTGGCCCTGGCTCCCAGCCGCTACTTCGATAACAAGGATCGCTACAACGAGTTTCTTTTTAGCGTTGCCCGCTTGCGTCCGGGAGTGACCAGCGCCCAGGCCAATTCGTACCTCTCACTTCGATCGTCGCAGCACATCGCGTCCGAGGGCCCGAGCGGCTTCGGTCAGGCATCCGGTTGGGGCATGTTCTGCATGCCGCTTGTCGAATTCGTTGCCGGCGATTTACGCAAGCCGCTATTTCTTCTTCTTGCAGCGGTCATGTCCGTTCTGCTGATTGCCTGCGCTAATATTGCGGGCCTGCAACTCGCCCGTGCTTCGGGAAAGCAGCGCGAAGTCTCGATCCAGATCGCACTGGGCGTGAGCCGCTCCCGGCTGATTCGCAGCGCCTTCCTCGAAAGCCTCATTCTCGCGGCAGGCGGAGTGATTCTGGGCATGATGATTGCATGGGCGGCAATTCCGTTGTTGCTCTTGCTGGCCCCCACCGCCCTGGCTCAAAACATCGCGATTCACCTCGGATGGCCTGTTCTTCTATTCGTAAGCGGAGTGGGCGCAGCCTGTGTGTTCTTCTGCGGGATTGCGCCTGCATGGCAAATGACTCATTCCCGCTGGTTCCAGGCCTTGCAGGAGAGTGGGCGTTCGGAAACATCGAGTCGTGCCCGGCAACGCCTGCGCTCTGCCCTTGTGGTCACGGAGATCGCAGTGGCCATGCTGCTACTGGTCGGCGCCGGACTCCTGGTCCGCAGTCTGCAACAAGTTCAGCAACTCGAAACCGGCTTCAATCCTCGGGGACTGATGTCCGCCTTCTTGTCGCTGCCTCCCACGATCTATAAGACCGAGGAGCAGCAGGCAGCCTTTTTCACGGCTGCGGAAGATCAGCTGAAAGACTCGCCCGGAATCACCAGTGCGGCGTTTGCTGATTCGCTGCCTTTCAGCAATCAGGGCGGATCCTCGTCCTTCACCATCAAAGGCAGAACCGTAGCCCCCAACGACCCCGGGCCTCATGGCAATATCCACCTAATTTCGCCCGGCTATTTTACGGTTCTCGGCATTCCGCTGGTGCGCGGCCGATTCTTCTCTCCCCAAGACCGGCTTAAAACCGAGCGGGTCGCGATGATCGATGAAACGCTTGCCCGCCAATACTGGCCCATCGAGGATCCGCTGGGCCAGCACATCAACTTTGGCGATAACAGCCCGTGGATGACGATCGTGGGTCTCGTCAAACATGCAAAAACGTCATCTTTGGAGGCCGACAACACGGAGGGCTTTTTCTACTTGCCTATTGCCCAATCTCCGCAGAACACAGCGGCCGTCGTTGTTCGCGCCACCAGTTCTCGGCCTGAGATGCTGGCTAGTTCCATGCAGGCCGCTATCCGGGCCGTCGATCCCAGCCAGCCGTTGTACGACCTTAAAACCATGGAGCAGCGTGTCGACGAGTCCTTGACCGGCCGTCGCTTCCTCGTAGTCTTGCTATCGATATTTGCAGGCCTCGCATTGTTGCTGGCGGCAGTCGGACTGTACGGCGTGATCAGCTACTCCGTCCGCATGCGCACCCGCGAACTCGGCATTCGCATGGCGCTTGGCGCCCAGCGGACAGATGTCCTGCGCCTGATCCTCGGGAAGGGCATGCAGCTTGCCGCCATCGGACTGGTGATTGGACTCGCAGGCACGCTGGCGGTCGGCAGAGTGCTTTCGAGCCTTCTGTATCGCGTGGACCTGCTGAATCCGATCACACTATTCGCGACTACTATTCTGCTGGCGTCCACCGTTCTGTTCGCGTGTTACGTTCCGGCGCGAAGAGCAGCCGCCCTCGAGCCCATGCGTACCTTACGGGAAGACTAAATCGACATGCAGCACTTAGGGACCAAATCATGATTCAACTCAAGAACGTCGAACGTAGCTACAAAACCGGCGCTGGCCAGACTTGGGTCCTGCGGCGCATCAATCTGGAAATTCAGCAGGGTGAATTCATCACCGTGATGGGACCGTCCGGGGCGGGGAAGTCCTCCTTATTAAATGTTCTTGCCCTGCTCGACGATCAGTGGTTGGGTGAATACTGGTTTCGTGATCAGGCCGCGCACACGATGAAGCGCGGGGGTCGCGCCGACCTGGCCAAGAAGAACATCGGCGTGGTCTTTCAGAGCTATCACCTGCTCGACGATCTCACTGTGCGCGAAAACATTGATCTGCCGCTCTCTTACAAGGACATTCCACGCCATCAGCGGCAGAGCCTGGTTGCGGACGTTCTCGACCGTTTCCAGATCGTCGCCAAGAAAGACCTGTACCCCAGCCAGCTCTCCGGCGGACAACAACAGTTGGTCGGGGTCGCGCGCGCGGTCATTCACAAGCCCGCGTTGCTGCTGGCCGATGAGCCGACTGGCAATCTCCATTCCACCCAGGCCGGAGAAATCATGGAACTCTTTCGTGAATTGAATCGCGAGGGCACGACGAT
>JACXTT010013171.1_pt1 | contig 10918 bp, 9 predicted proteins | sample 9270951 | NCBI WGS metagenome assembly JACXTT01 (sample SAMN15532306, study PRJNA645909) | rock metagenome | isolation source: weathered quartz diorite | place: Puerto Rico | collected 2017-06-21 | reverse complement strand
GTTAACTCGATAGGATGCAGGCCATCCTGCCAAAACTTATAGTCCTTTATTTTACTATTATATCGGGCAACATAGGCAAAGTGATTTAACAGCCATGCTTTGCGGCTTTCGTTGATCTCGCCGATAGCTTTAACAATGGCCTTTGAGGTGAACTTTTTAAAATCACGCATTACATCCGATAAGTTATCGGTTTCATGATCAACTGATGCAACCAGATGTAAATGACTTGGCATTAAGCACCAGGCAAAAATTTGCAGGTTTTTGTGTTGCTGGCAATAGTTTAAAGCATCAACAATAATCTGGGCCAACTCTTTGCGCGTAAAAACATCTATCCAATCAACAGCGGTAATTGTTAAAAAGTACATTTCTTTGCTATTGATAGTATATTTAAAGCCCATGCTTAAATTTACTTAGCTTTGTTGGGGATTGCAAATAGGTGTACGCTAATCTCAATGTTATTTTCGGATTGCAAATCCCGACCAACATAAAATCCCGACCAACAAAGTTTTTGTAAGCTACTGTATCTCCATCACCTCTTTCTTCTTTTTGTTGCGCATACGTTTAGGCACAAAATCGAGTATCTCGATTTTTAGGGCTTCAATCATCCGGCGTTTTAAAAAGTTTTTTTGGATCACAATGCTTACCTCGCGTACCGGCTCCGGGCTTTTAAAATAGCGCACTTTGTCCAGCTGTTTATCGTTCAGGTCGGATAGGGCAAGCTCGGGCAAAATGGTTGCCCCGGCGTTTTGTTCCACCATTCGTTTAAGCGTTTCAACACTGCCGGTATTGTATTCAAAATGCTGAAAGCCCTTAGTGGCCCGGCGACGCTGGCAAATGTTGAGTACCTGCTCGCGCATGCAATGGCCCTCGTTCAGTATCCATATCTCCTCCATATCAATATCATCTGGGGTGATGTTTTTCTTTTTAAACAGCTTGCTGCTTTTGGAAGCGTAGGCTACAAAATTTTCGTAAAAAACAGGTATCTCCAAAAGGTAAGCTTCGTGCAGCGGGGTTGATAGTATGCCGCAATCTATTTTACCCAATTTGATCTGCTGGATGATCTCCTCGGTGGTTTGCTCCCATACAATGAGTTTAACCTGCGGGTATTTTTCGATAAAGCGGTTGATGATGCGCGGCAACAGGTATGGCGATATGGTGGGGATGATACCGATCTTTAATTCGCCGCTCAGGTCTTTTTGCCTGTCGCTGATAATCTCTTTTACCTTTTGACTTTCGGACAGTACGACCCTTGCCTGGGCGATGATCTCGATGCCGATATCGGTTGGTACAACGGGCTGTTTACTGCGGTCGAATATTTTAACGCCTAAGGTGTCTTCCAGTTTTTGTATCTGCATACTCAGGGTAGGCTGGGTTACAAAACATTTTTCGGCCGCGCCAACAAAACTGCGGTAACTATCCAGGGCTACTATATATTCCAGTTGTACTAAAGTCATATATGATATAGTTAAAATCTAATTCAAATATAAAAAAATATCAATTTCTTCTATAATGTATTTGGGTGGAAATTTTTGATTGTCAGAATACGGTTTACCAAAGCATTTCCGGGCGAAAATTTGAGGGTATGTGGCTATCAGAAACAACAAAGCACAGACTATTATTGCCTGTGCTTAACTGTTGTTTGTAAATTGTTTATCAATTTAAAGCAGCGTATACAGCAGCTTTTTCGGCCATCAGTTCATTTATTTTTTTGATACTGTCGCCGTTGCGGTCTTTTTCCTGTTCGTTAACCGCGCTCGAAAGCAGAACACCTGTTTTGGCATCTATCAGGCTAACCTCGTAACGTACACTGTAAGCTTTAACACCCGGTGTGAACGACAACCCGTTTGTTGAGGTATTAACAACCGCGTCAAATATGGCTTTACCGGTATTGATGCCATGGGCCAACCCTTCGGACATGTAACGTGTGCGTACCATGCGTACTTTTAATACCAGATCGGCACCGCTGAGCCTGCCTAAACTATCGGGGGCCATTTTCCAGGCTGAGCGCAGATCGGGTACGGCGGTTTTGATACGGTCATTCACCTGGTTTGAGTTGATCATCTCTACGTGGTGCTGATATTTTTTTGCACCGTGGTTGGCGGTGTGCATCAGGTATGCTTGCTCTAACGCCGATTGCGCTTCCAGGCTGCTGGCTTGTTCTTCGGTATAGGTATCGCCTTTGGATGCGGGAATGCCCGTATAATACACCTCGACAGGCAGTACCGCTAATTTTTTGCCGTTAAGATCGTGTGATGATAAATAAGCATCGTTATTGTACACTTTTTTTGAACATGAGAATAATACGACCGGTAAAATTCCCAACAGTAGATAATAGGATAAAGTTTTCATACCGGTAAGACGATACCGGGCATAAATATGTGACGGTATTTTTTGTTAAATACTGTTAAATGCCTCTGATGCACGGTTGCGATCAGGGCAGTGCCAAGCTATTCGTTTAATAATAGTTGCAGTTTATCTAAAAATAAACCCAGATGGTAACCATCAACCAAGGCATGATGCACATGGATGGCGAAAGGCAGTAGTTTACGCTCGCCAACTTCCGTTAACTTACCTACAGCTACTTTAGGGCAACTGTCGTTTGCGGCCTTGTTAAATGCTTCGGATATATGGGTAAAGTTTACCCAGGGTAATGCAGAAAAGTGTATCACATTGGTAAGCGGGCCTGTGGTAAATAAACCGGTTGTGTTTTTGATACGTTCAATTTCGGCGGTTACTACCTGGTGAAATTCAATAACATCTGGCTTGAATTTGATATGCGAAAAGCCAAAAGTATGGTCGTCCCTCAAAATGGTTGACGATGCGTCAACCTGATCGCATATATAGACATCGTCGCCTTCAATGCGGTACTTAAAATTCTCGGTATCATTTATCGCGACAAGCGTTCTGTGCAGATAGTAGCTGTAAAATGAAACACCCAGTTTTTTACACTGGGTATAAGCACGGGTACAATCCAATTGAATAGTAACGCCGTAATACGGCTGGTCGAAAGTTTTAAAAAAGTTAAAATGCTCCTTTCGGTTCCAGGTCTCAACATTCAATTTCTGCCGCACAGCTTATCCGTATTATTCTACCGTTACCGATTTTGCCAGGTTACGGGGCTGGTCAACATTACAACCGCGCATCACCGCGATATGGTATGCCAACAATTGCAACGGTATGGTAGCTGTTAATGGTACAAAAGCTTCGTGCGTGTGTGGTATCTCTATCACATAATCGGCCATTTCTTTAACATCAACATCCCCTTCGGACACGATGGCGATCACTTTACCTTTACGCGCTTTTACCTCTTGTATGTTGCTTACCACTTTTTCGTACGAGGAGTTTTTGGTAGCTATAAATACTACCGGCATTTCTTCGTCTATCAAGGCAATAGGGCCGTGCTTCATTTCGGCGGCAGGGTAGCCTTCGGCATGGATGTAGGATATTTCTTTAAGTTTTAACGCACCTTCTAAAGCCACAGGGAACGAGCTGCCCCGCCCAAGGAACAAAAAGTTGGTCGAATCTTTAAACGTTTCGGCTATCTGTTTAACATGATCGTTGCATTTCAATGCCTCCTCTATCAGGTCCGGTATCTCGTTTAGTTCGGTAAGGTATTCTATCAGTTTACTTTGTGTAATGCTGCCGCGTTGTTGGGCAATATAAAACGCAATTAAGGTAAGCGCGGTTACCTGCGCAGTAAAAGCTTTAGTTGATGCCACACCAATTTCGGGGCCGGCATGGGTGTAAACACCTGCATGGCTGGTTCGGGGTATTGATGCACCTACCACATTACAAACGCCAAAAATAGTAGCGCCTTTTTCTTTAGCCAGTTCAATGGCGGCCATGGTGTCGGCTGTTTCGCCCGATTGCGATATAGCTATGACCAAATCTTTTTCGGTAATAATTGGGTTGCGGTACCTAAACTCCGACGCGTATTCAACCTCTACCGGTACACGGGCATACTCCTCTATCAGGTATTCGCCTACCAGGCCGGCGTGCCACGATGTTCCGCAGGCTACTATAATGATACGATCGACATTTTTAAGCTTTTCGGTGTACTCTTTAATACCACCCAACTGTACTTTACCTGTTTTAGGGTATATACGCCCGCGCAAACAATCGCGTACGGAGCGTGGCTGCTCATATATTTCTTTGATCATAAAATGATCATAGCCACCCTTCTCCAGCATTTCAAGTTTAAGGTCAAGTTCGTGAATGTAAGGCACCTGCACGGTATTATCTATGTTTTTTACCAGCAGGTCCTGGCGGGTTATGTAGCCTATCTCATTATCGTTCAGATAAATTACGTTGCGGGTGTATTCCACAATTGGTGTAGCGTCCGATGCTACAAAATATTCGCCTTTACCCACACCTATCACCAGCGGGCTGCCTTTACGTGCAGCAATGATGAGGTCGGGCTCATCGCTGCTCATAATAACAATGGCATACGCGCCAACCACTTTGTTTAGTGCAACGCGTACGGCTTCGCGCAGGTCGAGCCCGGTTTCATCCTGAATGTTCTCTATCAGGTGTATTAAAACCTCGGTATCGGTATCGCTTTTAAAGGTATGGCCCTGTGCGGTTAAAGCTTCTTTAATAACACCATAATTTTCGATGATGCCATTGTGGATGATGGTGAGTTTACGGTTGCCCGACGAATGCGGGTGCGAGTTACGATCGCTTGGGGCACCATGTGTAGCCCAACGGGTATGGCCCATGCCCAGCGAACCTTTTAATTCAATATCTTTTACAAAGTTTTCAAGGTCGCTAACTTTACCGGCTTTTTTGTATACCCGTAATTCGGTATCCAAAAGCGCTACACCAGCGCTGTCATAACCGCGGTACTCCAGCCTGTGCAGGCCTTTAATAATGATGGGATAAGCATCCCTGTAACCGATATATCCGACAATTCCGCACATAAAATAAGTTTATAGTTTAATTAAAAAAGCACCACAATGTTTTAACAAATGTGGTGCTAATATCTTAATTCCGGGTAATTAATATTTATATTGCCAATTTTATTTTGACACCTTACTGTAAATAATGTTCAGCTTTATCTTATACGGGGATGTTTTGTTACCACCAACAATTGCCCGTGCGGCAACTGATGATGTTGTTGCCACATTGATAAGCGCGTTTCCGGTTGACATACCTGTGGTATCGGCAGGGGCTATAAACGTTCCGTAATCAACAGTTTTGCCCCGCATCAGGTCTTCAACATAACCGGTAATAATGTAATTATACGTATTGTGGTATTTATCATAAAACCCGCCGAACGAACCGACAGACAAATAACGGGGGTCGGTACCAGAAGCATCGGGCAAAATAATGCGCTGCTGCGCAATGTCAAACCTGTACAAAGTTAACCGGGGGGTTGGCACATATGGCACACCGCTGCCAAGCGTTGGTGTAACAACCAACTCGGCACGGTTTAATACAATGTCGTTAACGGTTAAATTAGCAGGCAACAGATTTTTAAGATATGGGAAACTGATCTTAGCCCTCAGCCCGGATAAGCCCTGCAGGTACAGCGTGTTTGACGATACCGTAGGGTTACTTAGCTGGGTATTTATGGCGGCGTTGGTATAAGTATGCTTGATCTGCACGGCGTGCGGGTTACCCACACCTAATGTGGTTACCGTGGTGTCGATAGTGCCTGCATTGTTTACCCTGTAATAAACCTGAATGGAGCAATTGCCGCCGCCCATGCCAAAATACATAGTGCCCCCTGGGCCGCCTGTAGTTTGGGTTTGATTAAGGGTAATATACAAACCTTTAACCGCATTTAAAAACACCGAGTTGGTTGCCAGCTGGCTGCTTGTAGCGTTAAAAAAGTTATCGGTAATAAACTTATTGGTTATGGGTATACGCACCTGCGGGGCCACTATTTTATTGGTGTCGGGGCCGCCGGTAACGATATCTTTGATCAGGCGGCCAGTTTTAGGTCGTGCGGTAAACGATTGGTTGCCAATCAGGGTGCTGTTATCAAAACTCCAGGCCTTGGTGTTGTAATAAGCCTTGCCGGCAACCAGGGGTTCTTTTAACTGAAACACATTTACCTGGTAGCGGGTAGATACCGAGTCGCCATAAAAGCCATCGGCGTAAGGCAGAACCAATACGGCCGAGTCGATGGTAATAGTACCTGTTGGTACTGTAAACGATGTTCCGCCGGGTAAGTTTAGCGACGCAGCAATGTTAGCTTCGGTGGTCCCAAAATCGGGGTCTTTAAAGTACGACAGCGGTGTGCTCAAAATACTATTTGTAAGCACACTATCGTCGCGCATGGTGGTTGTATTAATGGTAGTTGTATCAACCAGTGTAGCCTGTACTGCTTTGTTTGGGTCGATACCCAGGCCAATGCCGTCCGGGTTTTTACAACTGCCTAAAATAAAAAGACTTATCAACAGGGTTAATAAGTCAATTCTGAAAAATTTCATATATAATCTTGTCTTATGCAACATGCACCAATTCGTCGTTGGTGATTTCGTCGTAAAAATTGTAATAATTTTCGAAATCTGAAGTGAATTCGTTTTCTAAAACCGATTTATGGCTGTTTTTAACATTATTTAACACATCCGCGTCGATATTAGCGCTGCCTAAAACAATACCATCCGAATAATGGATAGCACCCGCGTACAAAGCTGAGTTTGTGCCCGGTTTATAAACTTCGGTATGGGCTTCGGTCATGTCGGTCATTACGGCCTTGCGGGCAAAGTCAGCATCCAGCTGACCTTCAAAATCGTTCTCGTAAATAGAGTAAACTACTTTTGAGTTTTTAAACGTAGGGTCGTCTTTATACGTGGTTTTCAAATATGCCGGTACAAGCGCGCTCATCCAGCCGTGGCAATGCACCACATCGGGCGCCCAGCCTAACTTTTTAACAGTTTCGAGGGCACCTTTACAGAAAAATATCACGCGCTCGTCGTTATCGGCGTAAAACTTACCGTCTTTATCGCCAAACACATGCTTACGTTGAAAATACTCTTCGTTATCCAAAAAATACACCTGCATACGTGCTGTAGGTATCGAAGCAACTTTAATGATCAATGGATTGTCATTATCGTTGATAATAATGTTCATGCCCGATAGACGGATCACCTCGTGCAACCTGTTCCTGCGCTCATTGATATTACCGAACTTAGGCATCAGGATACGGATCTCGAACCCTTTATCCTGCATAGCTTGTGGAAGTTGTCTGGTAATTTCGGCAATTTTAGTGAGTTCTAAGAAAGGCGACATCTCGTGAGTTATGAACAAAAGCTTAGATTTAGCCATTACTTGTCAATATTAATTTTATGTAAAGAAGTCAAAAAATTTGAGTGTGCAAATATAAGCATTATCTTATGATATATCAATGAATTATGCAAGTTGTTTTTGGTAATATTTATTCTATTCCTAATCTTTGCCGTCTCAATAAAAACACAGCCTCTTGAAAATCTTCACCACCCGGCGCGAACTGCAAAATTATTTGTCAAAAAGCCGCTCCGACGGTAAAAAAATAGGTTTAGTGCCCACCATGGGCGCTTTGCATAATGGGCATATATCGTTACTGGCAACAGCAAAACGCTTTACAGACGAAGTTGTTTGCAGTATTTTTGTGAACCCTACGCAATTTAACGACCCCAAAGACCTTGAAAAATACCCCCGGCCTATTGAAACCGACATTGAAAAACTGCGCGAAGCGGGCTGCGATGTGCTGTTTAACCCGCCGGTCGGCGAAATTTATGGAGCCAACGAGCCGCATTGGCACCTTGACCTTGGCCCGATAGAAAACCTGCTTGAAGGCGAATTTAGGCCCGGCCATTACCAGGGCGTTACCCAGGTGGTTTTTAAGTTGTTTGATATTATTAAGCCCGACATCGCGTTTTTTGGACAAAAAGACTACCAGCAGGTAATGGTGATCACCAAAATGGTTGAGCTGATGCACCTGCCCGTTAAAATGGAAATGTGCCCCATAGTGCGCGAGGAGGGCGGTTTGGCCATGAGCAGCCGCAATGTGCATTTAAGCGCGGACGAAAAGCAACACGCCTATGTGTTATCGCGGGCGCTGGCGCAGGTTAAGGCACAATATGGCCAACAAAGCATTGCCGGGTTAAAACAGTTGGGTACCCAATTGGTGAACAACGAACCCGGCCTGAAACTGGAGTATTTTGAGATTGCCGATGGTGATACCTTATATCCCGCTACAGCGGATACCAAAAAAGTGGTAGCTTTAGTGGCGGCATGGGCAGGTAAAACCCGGCTGATAGATAATATGATCATCAAATAAATAATAACAAATTAGATAAATGATAGGTGGTTTTTGATTTGTAACTTAGTAATGTGATAGATATAGATCGATTAATAACAACACTCAACAATATCTCCATTTTGTCGCATCCGTTGCGGGATAAAATTCAGGATTGCTTAATTGAAGAGGCGTTTGTAAAGAAGAGCCTATTGCTCAAGGCCGGGCAGGTAGCGCATCGGATATATTTTGTAAAGAAAGGCCTGTTGCGATCTTACTTTCACCAAGGCGAAAATCAGTTTACTAACTGGTTTATGGGCGAAAACGAATTTATTATTTCGGTGTATAGTTTTTTCTCGCGTAAGCCTTCTTTCGAAAGCATTGAGGTTTTAGATGACTGTGTAGTTCAATCCATCAATTGGGATCAGCTTCAGTCAATATATCACCAATTTCCAGAGTTTAATAGGACCGGCCGCCTGATTACCGAACATTACTACATCCGAAGTGAGGAAAAAACAATCCAACTACAAACGCTTTCGGCAACGCAACGGTATCACAATCTGCTGGCTAATTACCCGGATATTTTGCAAAAAGCCAGCCTTGGTCAAATCGCATCATTTTTGAATATCAAACAAGAAACTTTAAGCAGGATAAGAGCGGCTAAGTGATTTTTTGATGTAGGTCAAATGATCGACGGTATTTAACAGGGACATTTGATTTACATTAAATCAATATGTTATGTTAAAAATCATTCTTATTTGCTTTGCAGTTTGTTTTATCATCGAAAAGGTTGTTCCCGGGTGGAAATTGCCACAAGTGCCTAAATGGGGCATTCGTGTATTGGCAATCAATTTTGTACAGTTGCTGATTGTTACCATTGCCGGATTTAGCTGGGAAAAATGGCTTTCAGTAAAATCATTGTTCAATCTCTCGCATATAATGCCCAACTGGCTTGGTGGTATAATTGCATACTTTACCGCTACATTTATTTTTTATTGGTGGCATCGCTGGAGGCATGAAAGCGACTTTTTATGGCGGCACTTTCATCAGATACACCACAGCCCCCAGCGTATTGAAGTGATAACCTCGTTTTATAAACACCCTTTAGAAATGTTTGTCAACTCTGTTATCGGCAGCTTGTTAGTGTATACGCTATTGGGCTTAAGTCCCGAGGCTGGTGCTATTTATACTTTATGTACCGCTTTGGGCGAATTTTTCTATCATACCAATGTTGCAACCCCTAAATGGGTGGGCTACATTTTCCAAAGGCCAGAGATGCACCGCATACACCACGAGTACGAAAAACACAGCAATAATTATGGTGATATTGTTTGGTGGGACATGTTATTTGGCACTTACAGCAACCCAGCCAAATTTACGACCAGTTGCGGCTTTGATACCGATAAAGAGCTGAAGTTGACGGACATGTTAAAGTTTAAAGATATTCACAAATCTGATTAGTTGTTGTTCAGCACGTATTTGGAGCGATTGAGTTTTTTAAAAATGCCACAGTCTTGTTGCTTTTCTGCTCAAAAATGCTTAAATTAGTAGCAGGAGGTACCTAATTTATCATTGCGATAATGATAATAGGAGGGCAAAAACTAATTTAAAAATACCCATATTTACCCATGTGTTTTGAAAATTGGTTGCAAATTTGACAATGACCGGTTGGTTTAAAGATATTCGCAACCGGTTACTAATTATTTCAAAAAACATTCGCCCAAACCGTACAAAAACCTATCTTTGCATCCCGAACGAAAGAACCGGGATCTGCCCGCTTTCGCGCATAGCAAAGTCATCCCTTTTTTGACTTTTGACGTTAAACTTTAGACTTTTTTACAAAAAGCCCTATGCCCAAAGATACCTCCATTAAATCAGTACTGATCATCGGTTCAGGCCCCATCATCATTGGCCAGGCCTGCGAATTTGATTACGCCGGCTCGCAAGCTGCCCTGTCGTTAAAAGACGAAGGCATCTCCGTATCCATCATCAACAGCAACCCGGCCACCATCATGACCGATAAGGTGATCGCTGATCATGTTTACTTGCTGCCGCTCACTACCGAGAGTATCGAGAAAATACTGCAGGAGCAAAAGATTGACGCAGTGTTGCCTACCATGGGCGGCCAAACCGCGCTCAACCTGTGTATTGAAGCTGATGAGCAGGGTATCTGGAAAAAATATGGTGTTAAAATAGTAGGTGTTGATATTGCCGCGATAGAGAAAACCGAAAACCGCGAGGCCTTTCGCCAGTTAATGGTGGATATTGGCGTAGGTGTTGCAACCTCAAAAATTGCCAATTCGTTTTTAGAAGGTAAAGAGGCCGCGCAGCAAATTGGTTTCCCGCTGGTTATCCGCCCAAGCTATACACTGGGTGGTAAAGGCGCAGGTTTTGTACATAAAAAAGAAGATTTTGAGGCGGCTTTAAGTCGTGGCCTGCAGGCATCGCCAACGCACGAGGTATTGGTTGAGCAGGCAGTTTTAGGCTGGAAAGAATACGAGCTGGAGCTGCTGCGCGATAATAACGACAACGTCATTATCATTTGCTCGATAGAGAACTTTGACCCGATGGGCATCCACACCGGCGACTCGATCACCGTGGCACCGGCCATGACCCTGAGCGACCGCTGCTACCAAAGTATGCGTAACCAGGCCATCAAAATGATGCGGGCTATTGGTAATTTCGCGGGCG
>JACXTT010013170.1_pt1 | contig 10918 bp, 1 predicted proteins | sample 9270951 | NCBI WGS metagenome assembly JACXTT01 (sample SAMN15532306, study PRJNA645909) | rock metagenome | isolation source: weathered quartz diorite | place: Puerto Rico | collected 2017-06-21 | reverse complement strand
GCTTCCGGCGCGACCACGGGCTGCGTTACGCCTACGTGGCAGGGGCGATGGCCAATGGCATCGCGTCGGTGGAACTGGTCGAGGCAATGGCGCACGGCGGGATGCTGGGTTTCTTCGGTGCGGCGGGGTTGTCGCTGGAACGAGTCGAAGGCGCTCTGAAGCGGCTGCAAACCGAAATCCCCGGGCTGCCGTTTGGCGTGAATCTCATCCACAGCCCGGGCGAGCCGGACCACGAGACCGCGGTCACGAATCTCTTTCTCCAGCGCGGGCTGCGGCTCATCGAGGCGTCAGCTTATCTGCGGCTCACGCTGCCGGTGGTGCGTTTTCGCGTGGCGGGCATTCATCGCGATGCCGCCGGCCACATCGTCACGCCGCACCGCATCGTAGCGAAGGTGTCGCGTGTCGAGGTGGCAACGCAGTTCTTCTCACCCCCACCAGCGGAGTTTCTGAACGAACTGGTTCGCACCGGCGAACTCACCGCCGAGCAAGCCGCGCTCGCCGCGCAAATTCCAATGGCGCAGGATGTGACCGCCGAGGCCGATTCCGCCGGGCACACGGACAATCGTCCGCTCGTCACGCTGCTGCCCACGCTGCTTTCACTCCGCGACCGGCTGCACGCGAAGTTCTCCTACACGCAACCACTCCGCGTCGGTGCGGCGGGCGGACTCTCCACGCCCTCGGGACTCGCCGCAGCCTTCGCGATGGGCGCGGCTTACGTCGTCACCGGCTCGGTGAACCAGGCCTGTGTCGAGTCCGGCTCCAGCGACGTCGTGCGTAAGATGCTCGCGCAGGCCGAGCAGGCCGACACCGCGATGGCCCCCGCCGCCGACATGTTCGAGATGGGCGTGAAGCTCCAGGTGCTCAAGCGCGGCACGATGTTCCCGATGCGCGCTGCGAAGCTCTGGGAACTCTACCGCGCGCATCCCAGCCTCGACGCGATTCCGGAAACCGACCGGGGGCAGTGGGGGAAGCAGCATTTCCGAACCACGCTCGACGAGGCCTGGCGCAGCACGCGCGAGTTCTGGCTCAAGCGCGACCCGAAGCAAGTCGAGCGCGCCGAGCGCGACGCCAAGCACAAGATGGCGCTCGTCTTCCGCAGCTATCTCGGCCTCAGCTCGCGCTGGGCCAACGCCGGCGAGCCGTCTCGCGTGCTGGACTACCAAGTCTGGTGCGGCCCGGCGATGGGCGCGTTCAACGAGTGGACACGCGGCACATTTCTGGAACAGCCGGAGCATCGCCGCGCCGAGGTCGTTGCGCTGAACCTGCTTTACGGCGCGGCCACGCATTTGCGCGCGCACGCGCTGCGGATGCAGGGAATTCCCTTGCTGCCGGGCGAGGCGGTTTGTGCTCCCATCGAGCCGAGCCGTCTGCACGAACTGTTGAACGCGAAGCCTGTTTGAATGTGATGAGCCAGTCCGCCCCCCTCGCCATTGTTGGCATCAGTTGCATCTTCCCGAAGGCGGACGACCTCCGCGCCTACTGGGCCAACATCAAGAACGGCGTGGACGCCATCACGCCCATCCCCGCCACACACTGGAAGGACGCGGATTTTTTCAACGCCGACCCAAAGGCCCCGGATCTCACTTACGCGCGGCGCGGCGGCTTCCTCCCGACGGTGAATTTCAATCCGATGGAATACGGCATCGCGCCAAAGGACATCGAGGCCACGGACACGACGCAGCTCTTCGGCATGGTCGCCGCGAAGCAGGCTCTCGCCGACGCGGGCTACGCGGACAAGCCCTTCAGTCGCGAGCGCACCAGCGTCATCCTCGGCGTCACCGGCGCGCTGGAACTTGTCATCCCGCTTGGCGCGCGGCTCGGTCATCCGCTGTGGCGGCGCGCGTTGAAGGAAGCGGGGGTCACGGACGATGTCGCTGACGATGTGGTGCAACGTATCTCCGACGGCTACGTGCCGTGGCAGGAGAATTCCTTCCCCGGCCTGCTCGGCAACGTCGCCGCCGGCCGCATCGCCAGCCGGCTCGACCTTGGCGGGACGAACTGCGTCGTGGACGCCGCGTGCGCCAGCTCGATGGCCGCGCTGCACCTCGCCGCGCTGGAGCTGGAGACCGGCCGCTCCGACATGGTCATCACCGGCGGCGTGGACACGTTCAACGACATCTTCATGTATATGTGCTTCAGCAAGACCCCGGCGCTCTCGCCGACCGGGGATGCGAAGCCCTTCGACAAGAACTGCGACGGCACCATCCTCGGCGAAGGTCTGGGAATGCTCGTGCTGAAACGCTTCGCCGACGCCGAGCGCGACGGCGACAAGATTTACTGCGTCATCAAAGGCATCGGCTCGTCGAGCGACGGCCGCGGCGGCGCGATCTACGAACCGCGTTCCGAAGGCCAGCAGGACGCGCTCTCCCGCGCTTACGCCGCTGCCGACGCGTCGCCAGAGACGATTGACCTCATCGAGGCGCACGGCACCGGCACGAAAGTCGGCGATGCGACGGAGCTGCGCTCGCTCACCGAAGTCTTCCGCGCCGCGAAGCCCGAGGGCACGTGGGCCGCGCTCGGCTCGGTGAAGTCGCAGATCGGCCACACGAAGGCCGCCGCTGGCGTCGCCGGCCTCATCAAGGCCGCGCTCGCGCTCGAACACAAAGTCCTCCCACCCACCATCAAGGTCACGCAGCCCCTCGACGAAGCCGCGCCCGGCTCGCCGTTCTACGTCAACACAACCAAGCGCCCGTGGCTTCCGCGCGCCGCGCATCCGCGTCGCGCCGGGGTGAGCGCGTTCGGTTTCGGCGGCACGAACTTCCACTGCGTGCTCGAGGAACACGGCACGACGCGCTCTGGAGTCGGCTGGGACGGCGACGTGGAAATCCTCGCATTCGCCGCCGACACCCACACCGACCTCCGCGCCCAGTTAGCCGCGCTGCCCCCTGAACTGCCATGGAACGAGGTCCGCCTCCGTGCCCACGCCTCGCGCCAAGCCTTCCGAGTGGAAGCGAAATTCCGCCTGCTCATTCCGTTGGCAAAGGATGCGCTGCTCGGCTCTGCGCGCGACGCCGCCCTCTCGACTCTCGACAAAGATGGAACCAAACCGAGCTGGTCCCTCCCCAACGGCACCACCTTCGGCTCCGGCCCCGCGCGCGGCCAGCTTGCCGCCCTCTTCCCCGGCCAAGGCTCGCAGTATCCGGGCATGTTCCGTGACCTCGCGTGCCAGTTCCCGGAACTGCTCGCCGCGCTCGCCGAGGCTGATGCTGTCTTTGCGCGCAAAAGCCCCGATGCTCCACAACGCCTCAGCGACTTCATCTACCCGCACCCGGCCTTCAACGACGAAGCCCGCCGCGCACAGGAAGGGGCACTGAAGGTCACGGAGATTGCTCAACCTGCGCTCGGAGCCGTGAGCCTCGGCGCGCTCGGCGTGGTCCGGCACTTCGGCGTGACGCCCGCTGCCACCGGCGGCCACAGCTACGGCGAATTGCCCGCGCTCCACACCGCCGGCCGCCTTGACACCACCGCGCTGCACCAGCTCAGCAACGTCCGTGGCCGCCTCATGGCCAGCCGCAACGGCCACAGCGACCGCGGCGGAATGCTCGCGGTCGTCGCGCCGGAGTCAACCGTCACCGAAGTCCTCGCCGCGACTGGCGCAAAGCTCGTCATCGCCAATCGCAATTCGCCCGGCCAGTTCGTGCTCGCCGGTCCGCGCGCAGACATCGAAAAGGCCGTCGCCGAGTTGAACCGCCGTTCCATTCGCAGCCGCGTGCTGACCGTTTCCGCCGCCTTCCACAGCCCACTCGTCGCTGACGCCAAAGAGCCGTTCGCCGCTGCGCTGGAGGACACCGAGTTTTGCACTGGCAACATTCCTGTTTACGCCAACGCGACTGCTGCGGCCTATCCGTCCGATTTGTCCCAGACCCGCGATGTGCTCGCGCGCCAGTTGGTCAGCCCCGTGGATTTCACGCGCCAAATCGAGGCCATGCACGCCGACGGTATCACGACCTTTCTCGAACTCGGCCCCGGACGCGTTTTGAGCGACCTCGTGCAAGCCATCCTGCCCGGTCGCGAGGTGGAGACCATCGCCGTGGACGCGTCGCGCGGCACCCGCAGCGGCACACTCGATCTCGCCGTCGCCCTCTGCCGCCTCGCCGCCCTCGGCCACTCCGTGGACTTGGCGAAGTGGGAAAACGCCCCGGCGCAACAGGCCGTCAACGGCAAGCCCGCCTTCACCGTCCCCCTCTCCGGCGCAAACTACCGCACCCCGCGCCCGCAACGTGCGCCGCGCGCAACCAGCCGGACAAGCAGCGTTCCTGCTGCCGTCCCGGAGCGCCAGACTCCGATTCGGAGCGAGGCTGCACAACCTTTACCGCGTCCTGAACCCACTTTGAACACGCCGCCATCGCCAACCGCCCGTGCCGGCGACTTGCAGTCGCCGTCCACCGTGCCCGTCATGCCCGGCGGCGATTACAAATCGCCGGCTCTTTCTCCCGACCTTGCCGCCGCCCTGCAAACCGCCCAGCAAGGCATGCTGGCGCTGCAAAAGCTTCAGGAGCAGACCGCCCAGCTTCACGCGCAATTCCTCGCCGGACAGGAGGCCGCGCGGCGCACCATCGAGAGTCTGCTTGGCCAACGCCGTGAATTGCTCGGGCTGCCAGTTCCCCCGCCGAGTGCGGCCGTTCCCCTCACGCCCGCCATCTCAACGGAGCGCGGCGCTCCGAGCCGCAGCAATGTTGTCACGCCACAAACACTGCCCATTTCCATTGCACAGCCAGCGAATCCCACCGCTTCCGCCTCTCTTGCCCCCACCGGGGGAGGAGGTCGGGGTGAGGGGGCCGCGACTGCGACCGCAAAGTCGGTTTCCACTTCTTCTGCCGTCGCCACCGCCGTCCTCTCTGTCATTTCCGAGAAGACCGGCTACCCCGTCGAGATGCTCACGCTCGACATGGGCCTCGACAGCGACCTCGGCATTGACTCCATCAAACGCGTCGAAATCATGGCCGCCCTCCGCGTCCGCCTCCCCGACGCGCCCGAAGTGAAGCCCGAGCACCTCGGCTCGCTCCAAACGCTCCAGCAGGTTGTGGACTTCCTCAGTGTCTCAAGTGGGGCAGGCTTCCAGCCTGTCTCTGCGGGCGTCTCGCCCGCGAAGCCTGCCCCATCCACTTCCGCGTCCGTCTCTGCCGTTGATTCATCCGAAGCCGCCCGTGCCCTGCTCTCCGTCGTCTCCGACAAAACCGGTTACCCGGTCGAGATGCTCAATCTCGACATGGGCCTGGACTCCGATCTTGGTGTGGATTCCATCAAGCGCGTCGAGATCATGGCTGCGCTCCGCACGCACCTGCCCAACGCCCCCGAAATCAAACCCGAGCATCTCGGCACCCTCCAAACCCTCCAGCAAGTGGTCGAGTTCCTCACCGCTTCTTCGGAGCGCCGGTCTCCGACCCGGCGTGAACCCGCGACAAATCAAACCGCCGGGCCGGAGGTCGGCGCTCCTGCCGCACTTGACCCTGCCACCGCCTCCCGCGCCCTCCTCGCCGTCGTCTCCGAAAAGACCGGCTATCCCGTCGAGATGCTCAACCTCGACATGGGTCTAGACTCCGACCTAGGTGTGGACTCCATCAAGCGTGTTGAAATCATGGCCGCGCTCCGCACTCACCTGCCCAGCGCCCCCGAAATCAAACCCGAACATCTCGGCACACTGCGCACCTTGCAGGAAGTCGTGAACTTCTTGTGCGCGGGGAGCGCACGCGTCCCGCGTGCCGAATCGGGCGTCGCGCTCGACTCCCTCGTTACTCAAACTTCTTCTTCGCCGACCGGAGAAAAGTCAGTGGAACCAAGTTCCCGGCGTGACGCCGGAAACCACACGCCGGAGGCGTGTGCTCCCCTCTCCCGCCAAATCCTCCGGCCCACGCCCTTCCCCGCTGCCGACACCCGCACGCTCATCGCGCTCCCATCTGGCTCCCTCGTCTGGCTCACCGACGACAACACCAGCCTCCCTGCCTCCATCGCTGCCAAACTCGAACAGCGCGGCCTCACCGTCCGCCGCGGCACGCCTGCCGAACTCCTCGCCGACCGCAACGCCCCGCTGCCCGCCGCGCTCGTCCTGCTCTGGCCCGCGGCGAACAGCGGCGATGCCTTCCTCAAGTCCGCCTTCCGCCTCATTCAGGTCGCCGCACCGTCGCTCCGCGCCGCCGGCCGCAGTGGAGCCGGTGTGCTCGTCTCCCTATCCCGCCTTGATGGCCTCTTCGGACTCGGCGTGATGAACGCCACCGCTGATGTCGTCAGCGGCGGCCTTGCGGGTTTCGTGAAGACCGCGCGCCACGAGTGGCCCGAAGTTCACTGCAAGGCCCTCGACCTCGACCCCGGTGCGGCCACTGGCACCGAACTGGCGGACCAAATTGCGGAGGAAATCTTCCGCGCCGGCCCGATTGAAGTCGGCCTCTTCGGTGGCCTGCGTTACAGCCTCGAAATCGAGACCGCCCCCGCGCTCGACAACCTCGCGCCCGCCCTCCAGCGCGGTGACCTCGTCGTCGTCACCGGCGGCGCACGCGGGGTTACCGCCACTTCCGTTCTCGAACTTGCCCGCCGCCACCAGCCGCGCTTTCTGCTGCTGGGCCGCAGCACGCTGCCCGACGCCGAGCCGCACTGGCTCGCCGGCCTCACGAGTGAAGCCGACATCAAGAAGGCCCTCCTCGCGCACACCGACGGTGACCGCTCGCCCAAGCGTCTCGAAGCGAAGTTCCGCGAAGTCATGGCCCAGCGCGAAATCCGCGCGCATCTCGCGGAGATTCGCGCCATGGGAGCGCTCGCCCACTACACGACCCTCGACGTCCGCGATCCCGACGCCGTCATCACCACGCTTGCCGAAGTCCGCGCCGCTCACGGTCCGATTCGCGGCCTCATCCACGGCGCGGGCGTGCTCGCCGACAAGCTCATCGAGCAAAAGACCGAGGAGCAGTTCGACCTCGTCTACGGCACGAAAGTCCACGGCTTCCGCAACCTCCTCGCCGCCACCGCCAGCGACGACCTCCGTCTCATCGCGCTCTTCTCCAGCTACACCGGACGCTTCGGCCGCACCGGCCAAGTGGACTACGCCGCCGCCAATGAGGTGCTGAACAAGATGGCGCAGGCCGAGGCCCGCCGTCGTCCGCAATGCCGCGTGGTCGCCTTCAACTGGGGTCCGTGGAATGGCGGCATGGTCACGGAAGGTTTGCGCAAAATTTTCGAGCGCGAAGGCGTCGGCCTCATTGAGCCAGACGCCGGAGCCGACTTCTTCACCCGCGACGTCCTTGCCCCCACCGGCGAAGCCGTGGAGGTGCTTGCGCTAGCAACCGCGCCGAGCGAAGTCACGCAACACGCAGCACGCAACACGCACTCCCCCGCGATCCACTCGCAGTCCACCGCATCCGGCTCACAATCCTTCTCCCCCGCCTTTGACCGCGATGTCTCCGTCCGCGCCCTCCCGTGCCTCGTCTCCCACGTCATGAACGGTCGCGCAGTCCTCCCCGCCGCGCTCATCATCGAGTGGCTCGCCCACGGTGCGATGCACGGCAACCCCGGCCTCGCCTTCCACGGCTTCGACGGCTTCAAGGTCTTCAAAGGCCTCGTCCTCGAAGGCGACGCCACCGCGCACGTCACCGTCTCCGCCGCGCCGCCGCAGCCGCGCGACGGACTGCTCGCCGTGCCCGTGCAGTTCACCAGCCGCAACGGCGGGAGCAAGGCGACCTTGCATGCGACGGCGGAAATTCTCCTCGCTGACTTCCTGCCCGCCGCGCCGAGCGTCACGCCTGCCGTGAAGCGCAACGGCATTTTGTCGCACTCGGTTTATGGCGATGGTCGCCTCTTCCACGGCCCCGACTTTCACGCCATCGAAGCGCTGGAGAACTGCACCGCTGGCACCGCTGCCGCGCTCGTGCGCTCCTCGCCCGCGCCGAAGATGTGGATTGCCTCGCCGCTGCGCCCCGCGTGGCTCGCCGACCCGCTCGCGCTCGACGCCGCGTTCCAGCTCATGATTTTGTGGAGCACCGCGCAACGCGCCGCGCCGTCGCTGCCGTGCGCGCTGCGGAGCTTCCGCCAGTTCGCCGCGTTCCCGAAGACCGGCGGCAGCCGCGTCGTCGCGCGCGTCATCTCGGCGGAAACGCCCGTGGCCGTGGCCGACCTGCAATTCTTCGACCGCGACGGCGGCCTCCTCGCGCTCGGCGAGGGCTACGAGTTCGTCGTGGACCCGAACCTCCGCGAGGCCTTCCGTCAGAACCACCTGCCCGCGTGAAGTTCGGCGAACCCATCGCCATCGTCGGCATGGGCGGCGTCTTTCCCGGCGCTCGCTCGCTCGACGAGTTCTGGCAAATCATCGCCACGGGCCGCGACACCAGCCGTCCCGCGCCACCCGGCCGCTGGCGGCTCAATCCCGCCGACATCCTCCACCCCACGCCCGGCACGCCCGACCGGGTCTATACCGACCGCGCCTGCTTCATCGAAGGCTTCGTGCTCAATCCCGCCGGACTGAATCTTGCACCTGAATTGCTGGCTCAATTCGACCCGGTCGTCCACCTCCTGCTCGCCGCCGGCCGCGACGCCTTCGCCAGCGCGAAGACAACTTCACTCGACCGTGCTCGCGTCGGCGTCACCCTCGGCCACATCGCCCTGCCTACGGAAAGTTCCTCGAAGCTCTGCGAGGAAATCCTGACACCGCTGCTGGAGCAGGCGACGTTCGGCAAAGCCACTGCGTCCGCTTTCAAAACCCATCCGCTGAACCGTTACGTCGCCGGCCTGCCCGCTGGCCTCCTCGCGCAAGCCCTCGGACTCGGCGGCGGCACGCGCACCCTCGACGCTGCGTGTGCCTCCTCGCTCTACGCCCTCAAGCTCGCCTGCGACGAACTTCACGCCGGGCGCGTTGACGCCATGCTCGCCGGCGGCGTCTCGCGCCCCGACTCGCTCTACACGCAGATGGGTTTCGCCCAGCTCCGCGCGCTCGCGACCACGGGCCGTTGCACGCCCTTCGATGCGGCGGCCAGCGGCCTCATCGTCGGCGAAGGCGCAGGCGTCGTCGTGTTGAAGCGCCTTTCCGATGCCCTTCGCGATGGCGACGAAATCTACGCGCTCATTCGCGGCATCGGCCTCTCGAACGACCTCGACGGCAACCTCCTTTCCCCCGCCAGCGAAGGACAGCTCCGCGCCCTCCGCCTCGCCTACGCTGCTGCGGGTTGGGAACCCGAGAGCGTCGAGTTCATCGAGTGCCACGCCACCGGCACGCCCGTCGGCGACGCCGTGGAATTCTCCAGCTTGAACCAGCTCTGGTCCGGCCGCCCGTGGCAGCCCGGCCAATGCACCCTCGGCGCGGTGAAGGCCAACGTCGGCCACCTGCTCACCGGCGCGGGCGCGGCGGGCCTGCTGAAAGTTCTCCTTTCGCTGCGTCACAACACGCTCCCGCCCGTCGCCAATTTCCAGCGTGCGAGCGACAAAATCCCGCTCGCCCAAAGCCCTTTCCGCGCATTGACCACCAGTCAACTTTGGCCGCACCGTGCCGATGGTCGTCCGCGCCGCGCCGCCATCAACGGCTTCGGCTTCGGCGGCATCAACGCGCATGTGCTCATTGAAGAGTGGACTGGGCAAGCGGAACGCCGGTCTCCGACCCGGCGTGAACCGCCCCCTGCAATTGAGCTAAACGCCGGAGCGGAAACCGGCGCTCCAAAGTTAGTTCCCATCGCCATCATCGGCTTGGGCACGCACATCGGCCCTTGGAAGAATATCCGCTCATTCGCTGCCCGCGTCCTTGGTGCCGACACCGACACGCAACCCGCCGCCCGCCCCGATTGGCGCGGTCTTCACCCGGACGCCCTCGTGCAACGCCCCGGCTACTTCGTTGACGACCTTGCGATTCCCGTCAGCCGCTATCGCATTCCGCCGCGCGAACTCGCCGAGCTTCTCCCGCAACAGGCTCTGATGCTCGAAGTCGCCCGCGACGCCCTCGCCGACGCCCGCGTGACCGAGCCGAATCCCACGCGCACCGGTGTCTTCATCGGTCTCGGCCTCGACCTCCGCACGACCGACTTCCACTTCCGCTGGTCCATGCTCGACCGCGCCAGCGACTGGGCGAACCGCCTGCCCGCCGGCTTGAGCGAACGGGAGCAGGCGGCGTGGGCCGCCCGCGTTGTCGAGGCCGCCAACCCGCCGCTCAACGCCGACCGCACGATGGGCGCGCTCGCCGGCACCAACGCCAGCCGCATCGCGAAGGAATTCCGCATCGGCGGCCAGAGCTACACCGTGTGCAGCGAAGATACGAGCGGCCTGAGCGCCTTGGAAATCGCCGTGCGCGCCTTGCAACGCGGTGAACTCGATCTCGCGCTCGCTGGCGGCGTGGAACTCACGGGCGATTTGCGCACCCAACTCGCCAGCACCGCACCCGGCGATGACGCAATTCCCGGCGAAGGAGCCGTGGCTGTCGTGCTGAAACGCCTTGATGACGCGCGCCGCGATGGCGACCGCATCTACGCCGTCATTTGCGGAATTGGCACCGCCAGTGCCGGCGACTTGCAGTCGCCGGCACATACGCTCGCCACCGCCCACGCCACTGCCGAAGCCGGCTTTGAAAACTCCGTTTCAATCCCCGGGGCCACCGCCGAAGTCGGCCACGCGGGCGCTGCTTCCGGCTTGGTGGATTTGGCAAAAGCCGTGCTTGCGCTGCACATCGAAGTCCTTCCGCCCGGCGACGGAACCATTCCACAACACTGGCTCCGAGACCGCATCGACGGCCCCCGCCGCGCCGCCATCACCAAGACCAGCGTGGATGGAAATGCGGTTTGCGTGTTGCTGGAAGGATGGGAAGAACGCGCGGCTGGCTCGGACCCAGCGCGGGCTGCGTTTCCCCCTCTCCCAGCGGAAGAGGGCCGGGGTGAGGGGGAGCGCGTGGTTGCGGCAAAAAGGAGCCGAAGCTTCCTCACATCGGCTGCTACGAATCGTAACGTAGCCCTCTTCA
>JACXTT010013169.1_pt1 | contig 10918 bp, 5 predicted proteins | sample 9270951 | NCBI WGS metagenome assembly JACXTT01 (sample SAMN15532306, study PRJNA645909) | rock metagenome | isolation source: weathered quartz diorite | place: Puerto Rico | collected 2017-06-21 | reverse complement strand
CACACTCCGAGGGATTCTGGACTTCCAGCGACACATCACCATCCTCAAGTTTGCCGGCAATATGTTGTGGGCCTTTGGCGCATGGACGATTGCCCCGATAATCCCTCTTTTTCTGTTTCTCGCGCTGCGGGGCGCCGATCGTCATATGGTTCGAAGTTCAGCATGGCTAACGGGTTTCGCGATTTTGGCGATCGTAACCGTGGGTTATTATGGTGTTTATCTAACCACGCCGGCCGATCTCGATTATCATCTCAAGTCCTCACTGGACCGTCTCATGATCCAGCTCTGGCCCTCGTTCCTATTGCTTCTCGGCCTGGCTGCACGCCCGTTGTAAGATTGGAGCGTAATGCCGATTATTCGCACCGAAAAGATCTCCAAATGTTTCCGAATTTACCGCCATCCTTCGGATCATCTGAAAGAGCTGTTGACGTTCGGCAAGCGGCGTTATCACGAGCCTTTTTGGGCCGTCAAGGATGTGGATGTCGAGGTCGAACGTGGATGTTGCCTTGGAATCATCGGCGAGAATGGTTCCGGCAAAAGCACGCTGCTTCGGATAATCGCAGGCGTCCTGCGTCCGACCGAAGGCAACATCAGTATTGGGGGACGGGTCTCAGCTCTTCTCGAGCTGGGCGCCGGTTTCAATCCGCACTTCACCGGACGCGAGAATATTTTTTTGAATGCGTCGATTCTCGGATTTTCCGACGCTCAAACAAAAGAGCGCATTCCCTCAATCGAAAAATTCGCGGAAATCGGAGAATTTGTCGATCGCCCCGTGAGGACGTACTCGAGTGGTATGTTCGTCCGCCTTGCTTTTGCCGTGGCGATCCACATGGATCCCGACATACTCATCGTTGACGAGGCGCTTTCGGTCGGCGATCTCTTCTTCCAGCAACGCTGCATGCGCCGGATTCACCAGCTCAAGCAGCAAGGCGTGACCATCGTCTTTGTCTCGCACGATCTCCAAGCCGTCCGGACGCTTGCAGACCGGACAATATGGATGGATCACGGCAGAGTGCATCTCGAAGGAAAAACCGAAGAGGTTGTCTCGAAATATTTAGCAGCGATGGTCACACGCGGGCGGAAGGAAGTGATGGCCGAAGAGCCTCTAGGTAAGCCGTTGGTGACCTCCGATGAATTGAATATATCCGAAGAGGCGCTGGCGAAAATTCCGAGCTTTATTACGCATTTGCCGAATATCGACCACCGCTACGGAAACGGAAAAGCTCAAATTGTGGGGATTGGAATTTACGGAGCTACGGGTGAGTCTGTTAACGCCATAGCCCAGGGTGATCGCGTGTGTGTGCGAATCTCTGTGGAGTTCGAACAGGAGGTTTCACATCCCAACGTTGGTTTCATGCTCCGCAATCGCTTGGGGCAAGATGTCGCAGGAACAAACGTGATGCATGAAGGGCTGCAATTGCCGCCCGCCCGCCCTGGCGAACGGCTGTCGGTGGATTTCATCATGGATCTACCGTTCCTGCAGTCGGGTTTCTATCACTTCTCTCCTGCAGTGGCCGATGGCGGTTTGGATCAATACGAGATGTGCGACTGGGTCGACAACGCCACCGCGTTGGAAGTTATCCAACGTACCTCGACATACGGCCATCTACGCATTCCCACGCGCGTGCGCGCGATGACTGTTCTGAATAATCGATTGCAACCTGTTCTCGAATAGCTCGGGCGAACACTCTTCTTGAATTCGCTCGATTCCGGCTCGGCGTAAGCGATTCCAGAGCACCTCATCGGAGTGGAGCTCCACGCATCTCGCAGCAAAAGTCTCCGCATTCCCGCCGATCAATATCGGAGAGCCTTCGGTCCAACCCAATTGTGAGGCGAGCAGTGGAGTGGCAACTATGGGTAACCCTCGCGCCGCCGCATCGTGAACTTTTTGCGGTATGCCGGCCGAGTATCGCGTCGGCGCGATAAACACTCGAGCGGAGTCGTACAGATCGGTAATTTCCGGAAGCTGACCTGTGATACGAACCGACGGCCCGGCTAGCTGCCGCACGCGTTCCGACTTATTGGTGCCGGCAATCGTCAACGGAATTGGGCCAAGCTTCGCCTGGATTTTTGGAAAAATCTGTTCCAGAAACCAGATGATCGAATCGCCATTCGGGCTTACCTCGTCGTAGATGGCGCCGACAAACAAGAGCCCTTCCCGTTGGCTGAAACCACGTGGCGTCGGAGCCGGAGGAACACAATGCCCTAGAACATGAGTCGATGCAATTCCGTGTCTCTCGAATTCCTTCCGTTCCGGCTCTGATACCGAGATCACACGATCTGCTGATGCTGTGAGTGCGATTTCTTCTCGGAGTAGTTCTTCGGCTTCTTGTGCAGGCAAGGGATCGCCGGTTAATTCGCGCAGTGTGATTTCGCGCGTCGCGAAGAGCGCCTCGGCGTCATAAATAACTGTCGTATCGCGGAACCATTCCGGATGTTCCGAAAAAAACGGTTGCAGGATCTTCATATTGTGCGGCCTGCTGACGAAGATCATGTCGTAGTACGCGAGCCGATGCCGTAAGAACGCCTCGAGTAAAGGCGGTCCATAGCCCATCATGAATTCAATCTCGTTCGGCATGTTCGAGTAGACCGAACTCCAGGGTTCGTTGAATTGGGTCATCGGGTAAAACGTCACGAAGAAGCCTTGCTTTACCAAAGAGAGCAAAATACTGCGCGCCCGCGGAAAACCAGAGCCAAGCCACGGATGGGGCACCCGGTCCTCAATCAATAGGACGCGTTTGGATTTCGTGGGTGTGCGAGCAAGAAGTATGGCGTCTGCATCCTGCTCGTGATGCTTTGAAAGCCATTGCTGATGACTCGACGCGAAGATCGTTTGATGTTCACCCTGAAGCTCAATTGCCTTCGCCGTATCTTTGGAGCTGCCGAACTCGTAATGCAGGACTACGGCCTGTGGATCGTAAACCACACGCAATCCATGCTCCCACAATCGAGCGCAGTAGTCCGAATCTTCATAGTATGCGGGTTTGAACGCTTCATTGAATCCGCCCAGCTTTTTCCATATTGCGTGCGGTGTCAGGAGAAATGCGGCGGAGCAGTAGTCCACATCACGGCAGAACATATACATTGGCGCGAATGGATTGTCGCCGCGGCCATATCCCAGGCACGATCCGTCCCGCCAGACAATGCTTCCGGCTTCTTGCAGGCTCCAGTCGAGAAGAATCAGACGGCCTCCGGCCGCTCCAATGTCCGGGCTGCTTTGGATCGTGCGCATGGCGGAGTGCAGCGTGCCGGTCAAAAGTTGGGTATCGTTGTTTAAAAGCAAGATGTATTCCCCACGAGCTTCGACGGCTGCCTGGTTTACGGCTAAAACAAAATTGCGATTTTCGGCGTTGCGAATGATCCGTGCGCCGTCAACGAGGTGAAGCAACTGTGGGGTTTCATCGGTCGATGCATTGTCGACAATGACGACTTCCAGGTCTGAGAAGCCCTGATCGGCAATGGAGCGTAGGCATTGCAGCGTCAATTCCGCGCGGTTATACAGAACAAGGATGATCGAAATAATTGGAGTCGTGCTTTCGGGCAACCGCAAGCGCATTGACGAAGAGAGCAAGTTCTGCAGAGTCGCTCGATGTGTCGAGGTCAATACCTCCTTGAGCTGAGGCAACAAACCCTCTCCCTGTGGGAGAGGGTAGGGTGAGGGTCTCAGGATTTGCATCTCGGCAGCCTTGTGACCCTCAGCCTGCCATCTCCCAGAGGAAGAAGGTTTCACCCAATCCCGCACCCTGCGCGCCTGCTTCGCCGCCCAGCGGATTGGAAACGTTATTCGCCAGGAAGGCGATTCCAGAAACCGCTCAAACAACCATTTCTGATCTGCGAGTTCCCGTTCGGTCGCTTCGAGCTGCTTGCGAAGGGACTGAAGCAGTTCATTTTGTCCGGCCACGTTCGTAATCATACCGAATTTGGTAGACTTGGCCCGTCATGGAGTTCACAGGAGAAAGATACGTCCCCACGCTGGAAGGGCGAATCCGGCACGAACACCTGCATCGCTACGCCCTATGTTTGGAGTTGGTCGCGGATAAATCCGTCCTGGATATTGCTTCCGGAGAAGGATACGGCGCAGCTTTACTGGCTTCGACTGCCAAAACCGTGATTGGAGTGGATATTGACGCCGGCTCTGTAGAACATGCCAGAAGCGCTTACAACAAACCCAATCTCAACTTCCTAGTAGGACGTTGCGAGCAGATTCCCCTTCCCGACAGCACGTTTGATGTCGTCACGTCATTTGAAACGATCGAGCACCACGACAAGCATGAAGAGATGCTCGACGAGATCAAAAGGGTGCTCCGTCCCGGCGGGATACTGATCATTTCATCCCCAAACCGCCTTACGTATTCGGATGAGCCTGGATACAAGAATCCATTTCATATTAAAGAGCTCTATTACGATGAGTTTCACGAACTGCTTCGCCGCCGTTTTAAGTCGGTTCGCATGTTCGGACAACGGCTTGCGGCCGGTTCTTTCGTGTTTCCGCTCGGACGTTGGAAAGATTCTCAAGTGAAACCGCTTCTCGGTGAGACAGACAGCGTTAAAACCAGTTTTCGTGAACTGCCTTCGCCGATCTACTTCGTGGCGATTTGTTCAAACATCGTGAAGGGGAACATCAGTTCGGTTTATCTCGACCGCACGGACGATTTGTTCAAAACGCTGGAACGCGAACGCGTCGGCGATGTTCGGAAAATGCAGGAGCAGGTGCGCCGGACTGAGGAAGGTTATAAAGCCGAAATTGCGCGGCTCCACGAGGTCATTCGGTCGTATGAAAGCCAAGCTGTCAGTCAGCTCCACGCACTGAACGATGCAAATGAGGAATTGCGGCAGCGTGATGCCATAATCGCGGACCGGGATCGAGCGGTCCTTCAGAGTGATGATGCGATTGCCCAGCTCAGAGCACACTGGGCTGCATCGGAGAAGAACGTCCGAGATCATGTTGCGAACGCTCGAAGTTACGAACAGCTATTGTCGCAAGCCCAGACGGAACTGGGGCGGCACATCGAAGTTTTGAATTGGATCTATGCATCGCGTTCGTGGCGAATGAGCAACAGACTTCGACTGATCGAGCGTTTGTACGAGCGCCACTCGCGGGCGACTGACGTTTTCAGGGGGCGATTGGAAGCGCCGACATCCGTTCCTTTTGATTTCCTCGAGATTCGCGGCTGGGTGTATTCGCTAAAAGCGCCCGTCGTGCTGGTTGAAGCCTTTCTGGATGACATCTATCTGGGCAGGATCCGTTATGGAGAAGAGCGTCCCGACCTTCCGGGTGGAGTTTCCAACTGCGGATTCAGCGACCGAATCTCTCTTCACGGTTTCAATATGGCTGGAGAACGCACTCTTAAGATTCGTGTATACGATCAGAAAGGCAACAGGCAGGTTTTTAGGCGTTCTTTGACCGTGAGTGGACGTCCTCAAACCGTTGGCGAAACGCCGGCCACTTTAGAACTGTTTAGAAGAGAGTTGGAGTTTCCGGACGATGGGAGCTTCGCTTCCGCTGCAATACAGATCACTGGTTGGGTGTATTCCAAAACCGGTCCCATCATATTCATCGAAGCATTCCTGGATGACTCTTATTTAGGTCGGGTTTTCTACGGAGTGGAACGGCCGGACGTCCTGGCAGCGTTTCCGACGGAAGCACCGGTCAGCTGTGGTTACGATCAGGTTTTTTCGCTGAAGGATCAGAGGGCTGCGGGACAGAAGAAGCTGAAGCTTCGTTTTTATGATGCGCAGGGGAATATCGACGTTGTCGAGCGAGCGATCACAATCGAGCGGTTGGCCTCATCGGCGGCCGCTGCCGGTGACGAAGAAGTCAACTCCCCTCCTCAGCTCAGGAGGGGAGGGCTGAGGCGCAGCCGAGGCTCGGGTGGTGCTGGTCAAGAAATTGAATCGATCGGTGCCTCGCTCCTTCCCTCCTTCCACCAACTCATCTCGAAAGTCCAAAGCCGCAGCGGACATGATCCCTCGATATTGGACTGGGATTCAGGATTCAACCTCGCGGGATCTTTTCCCGGCTCGCCCGTGTTCTCTCCGCCCGCTAACGGCTCCCGAGAAAATAAACTTCCGTATATGGATCGCACCATCGACATCGTCGTAACCGCTTCCTTAGATCCGATAGCCATCGCGGAAGCTCGGCGTGTTTGCTCTGCCGCAATGGTCCGAATGGTTGCTCCCAATTCAATGGATGTCGAATGGCAACAGGATCGCGACGAAAGACCGCTCGAGACTGTCTCCATTGTCATTCCTGTCTACAACGAGCTGAACTACACGCAACTTTGCCTGGATGAATTAAGAAATACACTCCCACACAATTTTCGCGGCGAAATCATCGTGATCGATGATGCATCGACAGATGAAACGTCAGCGGCGTTGCAAGCATTCGCAGTCCAGGATCCTCGCATCAAGGTCTTGCGGAATTCCGAAAATGCCGGTTTTATCGCAAGTTGTAACCGGGGGGCCGCGGAGGCTTCCGGTGAAATCCTGGTTTTCCTAAACAATGACACGCTGCCCAGGCCGGACTGGCTTCCACCGCTCTTGCGAGTTCTCAGAGAAAAAGCGGATGCCGGAGCAGTCGGAGGCAAACTCATTTACCCTGATGGAACACTGCAGGAAGCCGGTGCGGTGATTTTCTCAGACGGTTCCGGGTGCAATTTCGGGAAGTATGACAAGGCAGCGAATGCGCCACTTTATAGCTTTTTACGGGAAGTCGATTATTGTTCCGCGGCGCTGCTTGCAACACCTCGCAGTTTGTTTCTGGAGTTGGGTGGCTTTGATACCCGTTTCCAGCCTGCTTATTACGAAGACGCGGATTATTGTTTCAGCCTACGAGTAAGAGGTTATAGGGTTTACTACCAACCAGACAGCGTCGTTGTTCACTTTGAAGGGGCTTCGTCCGGTACAGACATCAACAGCGGCATAAAGAGCTATCAGGCAGTCAATCGGGCCAAATTCGTAGAAAAATGGCGCGAAATATTGTCGAATCAGCCTTCACCGCCGCAACAGTACGATCCCGCCACGCTGCAGGCTTTAGCCGTTTCAGGACGCCGTGATTTGTGACCCCCACGCGCCGGCAATTTGGGCGCATTTGGTAGACTTCGTGACATGAGAAGACGCGTGTTGGTCTGTGCGCCGCTCATGCCGGAATTTGATCGCGAAGGCGGTTCGCGCCGTGTCTTTCACTTCCTGGAGTTTTTTCAGCAAGCCGGCTGGAGTGCCAGTTTCGCTGCCGATAATGCTGAGGGGGGCGAACGTTACGCGAAAATGCTTCAGCAAATGGGAATACCCGTCTACGTTTTTCACAAACCGCCGGCCACAGGCAGGGACACGCTGACGAATCCCAGTGAGTTGTTCAAGCATGGCCGCTTCGATTTAATTCTCATCGCGTTCTGGGATTGCGCCGAGCCGTATATTCCGCTGATTCGCGGTTTATCGCCCTCAACGAAAGTAGTCGTCGATTCCATAGATATCCACTTTCTGCGCGAGTCTCGGCGTGTGTTTTGCAGGGAGCAACCGAACGGTTATTCTCACATGCTCGATTTGCAATATGCGCAAGAGATGCGTCGCGAGCTGAACGTCTATGCATCGACCGACGCGGTCCTGACGGTTTCACAAAAGGAAGCCGATTTGATCAATGATCTTGTCGGCAGGCGGCTGGCTCACGTAGTTCCTGACAGGGAGGATGTACGCACTTCCGAGATACTGTTTGCGGAAAGAGCAGGGATGCTCTTTGTTGGCAATTTTCGCCATCCGCCCAACGTCCAAGCCGTCGAGTATCTTTGCCGCGAGATATTGCCGAATGTTCCGGAACAAGTCCTTGCGGACCATCCTGTGTACGTCGTCGGGAACGACCCCAACGAGACGGTGATGAAGTGTTGTCGAGATACCAACGGCGTTCGTTTGGTCGGTTGGGTACCCTCCGTACTTCCGTATTTGCAGCGTGTGCGGCTATCTTTGATTCCGCTGCTTTATGGCGCCGGAACGAAGCGAAAACTGATGCAGTCTCTGATGGCCGGCACGCCCGCGGTCTCAACGTCTATTGGGATAGAAGGATTTGGACTCGAAGCGGACCGGCACGTACTTGTAGCAGATAATCCTTCGGCTTTTGCTGCCTCAATCGTCCGACTGATCCATGACCAGGACCTTTGGTGGCGCTTGGCCAGAGAAGGGCAGGAATTTGTCAGAACCAGGCACGGAGGTGACGTGGTGCTCGCAAAGTTCAGTCGCGTGCTGGCGGAAATAATGAATCCACTTTCAGTCCAGCCGATCTTCTTCGAAGAGATGCAGCCTGGTGGCTCCTCGCGTTTCGACTACGAACTCGACAATACAGTGCGGCAGCAGGCTGTGCGGCGGGGCCGGATCAAAGGATTTTGCAACATCTCGGGACGTTCGACGGAGTTCGTCGTTTCGTCGGACAACCTTCGTGAGAGTCTCGTTTCGACGATTTCGTCTTCGATCAACCGTCATCGCCAGCTGATCTGCACTTTATCGACGACGATCTTTGGACATCCCAATGCATCTCTCGCGTCAATCGCTGCGCATATCAATCAAAAAAAGTGGAAAGTTTATATAGCGGAGGCAAACTCCGTCTTGGCGGACTTTCTGAAGCGAAATTTGAACCGGGATCTGTTCGTTTGCTCCGAGTACTTTGGGCCCGATCACATCTCCGGCGAAGTAATAAACGGAGTCCTCCACGAAGACCTGCAGCGGACGTCGTTTGACGACGAGACATTCGATATCATCATTACTTCTGAAGTCATGGAACACGTGCCGGATGCGCCGGCAGCGGAAAGAGAGTTGATGCGCATCCTGAAGCCGGGCGGAATTTATTGTTTCACCGTTCCATTTCTACCGATCGGCGAACACGATCAAATCCTGGCCGATATCGATGAGAACGGTCAGATGAGACACTTCGCAGAGCCGCAATATCACGGCGATCCTATACGTCCGAGCGAAGGCATTCTCGTTTACCGGCTTTTTTCATATAACGACCTGAAGCAACGATTCGAGTCCATGGGGCACCAATTCAAGAGCTACAGGTTCTGGTCGGAGTCATTAGGCATTTTGGGCAGCGATTGCTGGGCTCATGCCGTAAGGAAGAGTGAAAAACTAGGCAAGGCAGTCCGTTCGGCCGAAATTATTCGAACCGCAACATCCTGAGCAACATCCAACGTTGTGCACTGCAAATCGGCAAAGCGATACTTTGCGGCGGCTCTTTGGGCGTCTGTTATGCTCTCCCTGACCCCGGCTTGCAGCCGAGGACCTTCGACCCGGTTTTCCGGAGTTCCTGCAGGTTTTCGCGTAAAGGGAACCTACTATTTCCAGCCGAAAGCACCCGTGAACAGTTTTTGGAGCTGGCTGAATATCGAGCGGGCAAAATCGGATTTCCGTCAATTGAGGGACGATGGCTTCAACACCATCATTCTGATGGTACCCTGGGGGCTTTTCCAGCCCAGCATTCACCCGATTACATACAACGGCAAGGCATTTCATGATCTGAATGAATTGCTCACATTGGCGAATTCCTCCGGTCTCAAAGTGATCTTGAGATTAGGCAGTCATGACTATATTCCGCGTGGAGCTGGAGGCGTTCGCTGGGCCGCAGCAACCGTATTAACGAATGAAGAAGAATGGGCCGCCTACCGCGAGTTGTTTCGTGAAGTCGCAGGTCGCGCGCGTTCTTATTCGAATGTTCTCGCGGCGTTCTGGACCTTCGAGGATGCCGGCTACACGCCCGATGTCTGGCTGCACCGATATCCTACGAACGTAACCGCCTTTCGCCAATGGTTGCGGCGCAAGCCACTAATCTATTGGAATGGGCTTTGGGGAGAAAGCAACGCCGGTTACGATGCAATTGAAGCTCCCGACAGAAGCGAGAACTCCAAAAAACTTTTCTCTTTTGCCCAATTTGGCGATGAATTGATAGCGAACCGGATGCCGGACGTCTGTGCAGCCATCGCAGACGCGAATCCAGCGTTACTCGTCGGTTTCCAGCCACGTGCCGAAGTCGAGTTCGGATACGATTACGCACGCCAATTTGAGTTGCCCCGCTGCTACGGATTCGTGACGACCTGGTTTTCACCCTATCAGGCTTACATGTTTGGTTATGCTCCACAGAACCTCAGTGGAGACCGAGTGGCGAACTATGTTCCAGATTATGTGGCGCGAACCGCGCGATTGAGCCATGGTATGCCGGTGTTAGTCGATCAATTCAACTTCCGGCATTTTGGAGGCATCAAGGGAGAGTCCGCCTTGGGCAGCGAAGATGAGGAACTGAAATTCGTCTCAACTGCATTGCCGAGCCTGCTCCAGATGTCGGCAGGTTACGCGCTCTGGAACTACCAAGACTATTATTTGAGCATCATCTACAACGGGTCGTTCCGCTTCGGATTAGATGAGTGGGAAACATCACCCGCAGGAGTGCAGGTGGTGGAAACCGGGCGGGGACAGTCCGGCGTCGAAATTCAGCCCCGCAGTTGGATACGCGAGCAAGTCTCCGTTTCTCCAGAACAGGAATACACTCTGGAGTTCGACGCCGAGGGCGAAGGACAGACAATCGAAGTGGGAATCCATTTTCCAGTTACCCAGCAATCCACGGAGAAGTCATTCCGCCTTTTAAAGGAAAGGCAATCTTTTCAGTGGAAGGTGAAAGCTCCTCCCGCGGAAGCTAACGCGATCGTTACTTTTATGTCAGGAAGATCAACCGGCTCGATTCGGATCCGAGATATTCTTATGTATCCGTGGATCGACACCGGAGGGATTTACACAATAGATGGGCATCCGCGTGTAAGGCTGAGGGATCTTTTTCGAAAGATCAATCTTGAGATGGGAAACTGACATGCTCGAGTGGACAGGCGAACGGTACGTGCCCTGGATTCAAGCTGCGGAACTCGGATACGAGCACCTGCACCGCTAT
>JACXTT010013168.1_pt1 | contig 10919 bp, 6 predicted proteins | sample 9270951 | NCBI WGS metagenome assembly JACXTT01 (sample SAMN15532306, study PRJNA645909) | rock metagenome | isolation source: weathered quartz diorite | place: Puerto Rico | collected 2017-06-21 | reverse complement strand
CTCGCCGCCAGGCCCATCGCCGCGGCCTCGCTGCCGCTGATCTCCTCGCCGGTGAGCATGTGTGCGAGCGCGCGCTGGCGCCCCACGAGCCGCGGCAGGCGCTGCGAGCCACCGCCCGCGGGGAGCATCGCGTAGTTCACGTGGTTGTCGGCGATCCGCGCATCCTCGGCGACGATCGCGAAGTCGCACGCCTGCATCAGCTCGAAGCCGCCTGCCATCGCGCAACCGCGCACGACCGCGAGCACGGGGAGCGGCAGCTGTTCGATCGCCTCGCACGCGCGCGCAAAGGCCTCGAACAAATCGCGCGTCGCGTCTGGCCCCTCGCCGAGCAAGCGTTCGAGCTCCTTGTAATCACCACCGACCGAGAAGTGCTCGCCGGCGCCGGCGATGAGGACCACGTCGGCGACGTCCGCAGCCGCGCACAGCGCCGCGTCGAGCTCGCGCGCGAGCGCGACCGTGATCGCGTTCATCGCGTGTGGGCGATTGAGCGTGATGCGCGCGATACGCCCTTCGACTTCGGTGCGGACGACCTCGCGCTCGCGGCTCACGCGCGCCATGATAACTTCCCAACGTACTGTCCGGACACACTGTCGGAACCTGACCAAGTTGAGCGCGCACGGCGAGGACGTCGACTTTCTCGTGATCGGTGCCGGCGTCGGCGGTCTCTGCGCCGCGGCGCGACTCGCGCACGCCGGCCGCAGCGTCGTGCTCGCCGAGCGCTCCGACCGCGTCGGCGGGCGCGCATCAACGTTCGAGCTCGATGGCTTCAAGATCAACACCGGGGCGATCGCGATCGAGACGGGAGGCGCGTTCGAGCAGACCTTCGCCGACGTCGGAGCGAGCCTCGAGCTGCGCTGCCCGGACCCCGCAAACGTCTTTCGCGTGAGCGGGCGGACGATCAACCCCACCAAAGGCGGATGGGCGTTCGTGCTCGATCAGGTCACCAAGCGGGGCGCGCGGCTTCTGCACGAGCTCGCCGACGCGCGCGGCGGCGCGATGCCCGAGGAGCAGCTCACGCTCGAGCAATGGCTCGAGCGCGCCACGTCGAATCGCACGGTGCACCGCCTGTTTCGCAACCTCTCCGCGGCGATCTTCGCCGCCAACGCCGATGAGATCCCCGCGCGCGCGTTCCTCACGTACTTCATGCGCAAGGGCGCCTTCCGCCAGTTCGGATTCCACCCCGACGGGACGATCGGGGTCTGCAGCGTGCTCGCCGACGCGTTCGTGCGCGACGGTGGCCGGCTGTGGCTCGACAGCGAGGTCGCGCATCTACGCGCCGACGCCGGGCGCGTGACCGCGGCGGAGATCATTCGCGCCGGCGAGGCGATCGAGCTGCGCTGCGCGGCGGTGGTCTCGGACGCTGGCCCGGTCGCGACGATCGCGCTCGCCGGGGAGGAGTCGCTGGGCGAGGATTACGTCGCGTCGATCCGCCGCCGCGCGCGCCCGAGCGCGAACATCATCATCCACATCGCGAGCCCGGAGCCGCTCATCGACGCGCCCGGCTTGATGGTCTTCTCCTCGACGGAGCGGATCTGCAACATGGCGAACATGACCGCGACCTGCCCCGAGCTCGCGCCCGCGGGCTGGCACCTGTCCGTGGTGTACGCCGTGCCCCGCCCGGCGGTCGGCGACTTCGACTCCGAGCGCGAGCTCGAGCTCGCGTTGCAGGAGCTGCGCGCGGAGCTGCCCGCGGTTGCCGACGCGCGGATCCTCGACGCGCGCGTGATGCGCGGCGAGTGGCCCGCGCAACGCGCCCTCTCGGGATACGAGCTGCCGCGCGCGACTCCGCTCGAGAACCTCTTCAACGTCGGCGACGCCTGCCGCGAGTACGGCGACGGCGGAACGCAGGCCTGCGCCGTGACCGCCAAGCTCGTCGTCGACGAGCTGCTCGCCGCGTGAGCCGGCGCCCGCCGAACTAGCCCTCGCGCAGCGTCATGCCGGCGTTGGAGAGCACCTCCGTATCACGCTCGCGCGCGCGCGCCGCGAGCGTGACCTCGCGGCCGTCGCGCCACAGGGAGACCTCGATCGTCTCGCCGGGGTAGACGACGCCCGCGAACCGCGCGCGGAACGACTCCACCTGCTCGACCGCGCCCCCGAGCACCGCGTCGACGGCCGCCTTGCAGGCGATCCCGTACGTGCACAAGCCGTGGAGGATCGGGCGCTCGAAGCCGGCGCTCGCGGCGAGATCGGGGTCCACGTGCAACGGGTTCTTGTCGCCGCTGAGCCGGTAGAGAAGGCCCTGCTGCGGCATCGTCGGGCACGCCACCACGTGGTCGGGCGCGCGCTCGGGCGGCACGTCGCCGCGAGCCGGCCCGGACTCGCCGCCGAAGCCGCCCTCGCCACGGATGAACGCTCCGAAGCGGTTAGTGAGCAGCAGCGTCCCCTGATCCGAGCGCGTGACCGCGTCGACCACCACGACCGCCGCCTTGCCCTTGTCCCACACCTCGCTCACCCGCGCGCTCGTCGTCACGCTCGCCGCCGGCGGCAGCGGCTCGTGCACGATCGTCGCCTGCTCGCCGTGCAGCAGCTGCCACAGCTCCACCTCCATTCCCGGCAGCTCGAGCAACCCGCGCAGCGTGCCCAGCGCCGGAAGCACTCCGTAGCTCGGCAAGACCTTCAGCTCGCGCTCGTAGGTGTATGCGAGCTCCGCAGGGTCGGTCGGGGCCGAGCCGGCGCCGAGGCCCAGGTGGTAGAGGATCACACGGTCGGCGTCCCACGAGGCGCGGACCGGTGGCAGCTCGGCTCCCTTCACGCGCGACACGTCGATCGGCATCGCGCGAGCTTACCGGACGTTGCGCCCGGACACTATGTCCGCTATGCTCGCTCGCCGTGGAGGGCGTCGTCAGCTATGGCGCGTACGTGCCGAGGCATCGACTCGACCGCGCCGCCATCGCAGAGACGCTCGGCCAGGGCTCGGGGCGCGGATCGCGAAGCGTAGCCGGCTATGACGAGGACTCGACTTCGATGGGCGTCGAGGCCGCGCGCGCGGCGCGCCGGAACGGCGCGAGCCCGTGCGGGCTGCATTTCGCGACGACCGCGCCGGCATATGCGGACAAGACCAACGCGACCACCGTCCACGCGGCCCTCGGGCTTTCGCGCGAGGTGTTCGCGACCGACCACGGAGCATCGGTGCGCTCCGCGATCGGGGCCTTTCGTGCGGCCGCCGCGGAACGGGGCATCGCGGTGCTCTCCGACGTGCGCACCGGCCGGCCCGGCTCCGGCGACGAGTCCGGCGGCGGCGACGGCGCGGCCGCGTTCGCGTTTGGCGAGGGCGACGCGGTGATCGCCGAGATCATCGGCCGAGCCTCCGCCACCGCCGAGTTCCTGGACCGCTGGCGCGCGCCCGGTGAGCTCGCGAGCTCGACCTGGGAGGAGCGCTTCGGGCTCGGCGAGTACCTGCCCTTGGTCGAGGACGTCGTCGGCCGCGCGCTCGCCGATGCCGGCCTCGCGCACTCCGATCACGTAGTGATCTCCTCTCCTCATGCTCGCGCTCGGGTGACGGCCGCGAAGGGCTTCGGAGACTCCGCGCTCGACGAGCTCGAGCCGCGCCTGGGCTATCTCGGCGCCGCGCACATCGGCGTGCGCCTCGCCGACATCCTCGACCGCGCCTCGGCGGGCGAGTCGATCCTGCTCGTGAGCGCCGCCGACGGCGCCGACGCACTCGTCCTGCGCACCACGGACGCGTTGTCGAAATCCGAGCGCCGGAGCGCCGTGCGCGAGCAGATCGAGCTTGCGCGCGAGGTCGACTACGCGACCTTCCTAACCTGGCGCGGCGTGCTCGAGCGCGAGCCTCCCCGACGCCCGGACCCGATGCGCCCGGAGGCCCCGCCGGCCGCGCGCGCGACCGAGTGGAAGTTCGGCTTCGTCGGCACGCGCTGCAAGGCGTGCGGACGCGTGCACGTGCCGCCGGTGCGCGTGTGCGCGGGCTGCGCCGCCGTCGACGAGATGGAGCGCGTCTCGCTCGCAGACCAGCCGGGGACCGTCTCGACGTTCACCGTCGACAGGCTCGCGTACTCCCTGTCGCCGCCGACGATCGACGCGGTCGTCGACTTCGACGGCGGTGGCAGGTTCACGTGCGAGCTCACCGATTGCGACGAGCGCGACGTCGCCGTCGGGACCCGCGTAGAGCTGACGTTCCGGCGGATGTACACGGCGCGCGATGTGCACAATTACTTCTGGAAGGCGAGGCCGGCCGTGGAGGATGCGAATGGCAAGTAACGGAATCCGCGACAAGGTCGCGATCGTGGGCATGGGCTGCACCAAGTTCGGTGAGCACTGGGACCGTTCGATCGACGATCTCTTGATCGACGCCGTCGAGGAGTGCTGCGCCTCGGTCGAGGGATTCGAGCGCTCCGACGTCGACGCTTACTGGCTGGGGACGCTCGGCTCGGGCGCGTCCGGGCTCACGCTCTCGCGGCCCCTGAAGATCGAGAACAAGCCCGTCACACGCGTCGAGAACTTCTGCGCCACCGGATCGGAGGCGTTTCGCAACGCCTGCTACGCGGTCGCGTCGGGGGCGTACGACTGCGTGATGGCCGTCGGCGGAGAGAAGCTCAAGGACTCCGGCTACTCCGGCCTCGTGGTGTCCTCGCGCGCGAGCAATGACGGCACCGCGCCGGAGATGTCCGCGCCGGCGATGTTCTCGCTGCTCGCGCCCGCGTACTGCCGCAAGTACGGCATCTCCGAGGAGCAGCTCAAGGAGGTAATGACGCGCATCGCGTGGAAGAACCACCGCAACGGCGCGCTCAACGAGCGCGCGCAGTTCCGCAGCGAGGTCCCGCTCGAGAAGATCGCGAACTCGCCGCGCGTCGCCGGGACGCTCGGCATCTTCGACTGCTCCGGCGTGTCCGACGGCGCCGCCGCCGCCCTCATCGTGCGCGCGCAGGACGCCTCGAAGTACACCGACCGCCCCGTGTACGTGAAGGCGCTCTCGTTCGTCGCGGGCAGCGCGCAGGGGCCGGTCGACCCCGACTACGACTTCACGAGCTTCGGCGAGGTCGTCGCCACGGCGCAGGACGCTTACGCGCAGGCCGGGGTGTCGGACCCGCGCGCGCAGATATCGCTCGCCGAGGTGCACGATTGCTTCACTCCAACCGAGCTCGTGCTGATGGAGGACCTCGGCTTCTCCGAACGCGGCGCCGCGTGGAAGGACGTGCTCGGCGGCGCCTTCGACCTCGACGGCGAGCTCCCGGTCAACCCCGACGGCGGCCTGAAGAGCTTCGGGCACCCGATCGGCGCGAGCGGCCTGCGCATGCTGTTCGAGTGCTGGCTGCAGTTCCGCGGCGAGGCCGGTGAGCGCCAGCTCCCGGACCCCAAGCTCGCGCTCACGCACAACCTCGGTGGGCAGCCGGGCGCGTGCGTGTCGTTCATCTCGATCGTCGGACCGGAGCTCGGCGAGCCCGCGGAGTCGAGCCGCGCGGCTGCCGCCGCGTAGCCGACATGGCCACCGACGTGCTCGCGCTGCCGGAGCCCGGCGAGGTCGCCCCCGGCGCCGCGACGATGTGCGAGGCGTTCCAGGCAACCGCCGAGCGCTACGCCGACGCGGTCGCGCTACGGACGGCGGACGGAGCCGACGAGGTGACGTTCGCGCAGTACGCCGCGCGCGCGCGAAGCCTCGCCTCCGGACTCGCCGGCGCCGGCATCGGCCGCGGCGACACGGTCGCGCTGCTGATGTCCAACCGCCCCGAGTTCCATATCTGCGACACCGCCGCGATGCATCTCGGCGCGATCCCCTTCTCGATCTACGCGACCTCGTCCGTCGAGCAGATCGCCTACCTGCTCTCGAATTCGCGCAGCCGCGTCGTGATCGTCGAGGAGGCGCACGTCGAACGGATGCTCGCGGCCATCGCCGCCGCGGAGGACGGCGGAGTCGAGCGACCGACCATCGCGTGCATCGACGGCCGGCCCGAGGGGACGATCACGCTCGAGGAGCTCGAGGCCGGGGCAGCGGACGACTTCGACTTCGAGGCCGCGTGGCGCGCCGTCGACCCGCAGGACGTGCTCACCTTGATCTACACCTCGGGCACGACGGGGCCACCCAAGGGCGTCGAGCTCACACACGCGAACATGCTCGCGGAGTGCCGGGCGCTCGGCGAGATCTTGCCCTTCCGCCCCGGCGCCCGCGCGACCTCCTACCTCCCCACCGCGCATATCGCCGATCGCTGGTCCTCGCACTACAGCCAGATGCTGTACGGGATCCAGATCAACTCGGTCGCCGATGCGCGCATGATCGCGGTCGCGCTCGTGAACGTGCGCCCGACCGCCTGGGGCGCCGTCCCGCGCGTGCTCGAGAAGCTCAAGAGCGCGCTCGAGACCGCTATCGCCGCCGACCCCGACGCGGACCGGCGCGCGGCGGCCGAAGAAGCGATCGCATGCGGGCTTCAGAAAGTCCGCCTCGAGCAGGCCGGCGAGGCCGTGCCCCGAGGGCTCGCAGAACGTCACGCCGCGCTCGACGCGACCGTGCTGTCGAAGCTGCGCGAGAAGATCGGCCTCGATCAGGCGGAGTGGCTCGTCGTCGGCGCCGCGCCGCTGCAGCTCGACGTGCAGGAGTACCTGCTCGCGCTCGGCCTCAAGCTGACCGAGGTATGGGGGATGTCCGAGGCGTCGTGCTGCGCGACGTGCGCGACGATCGAGGCCGCCCGGATCGGCACTGTCGGCCCGCCGGTCGCGGGCGTCGAGCTGCGTCTCGCCGACGACGGTGAGCTGCTCATGCGCGGGCCAACCGTGATGCGGGGATACCGCGGCGATCCGCAAAAGACCGCCGAGGCGATCGACTCCGAAGGATGGCTGCACACCGGCGATATCGCGACCATCGACGACGACGGCCACGTGCGCATCGTCGACCGCAAGAAGGAGCTCATCATCAACGCCGCCGGCAAGAACATGTCGCCGGCGAACATCGAGGCGACGCTCAAGTCCGCCCACCGCCTCATCGGCCAGGTGTGCGTGGTCGGCGACCGCCGCCCGTATAACGTCGCGCTCGTCGTGCTCGACCCCGATGCCGCATCCGCATACGCCTCCACGAGCGGGAGGGCCGAGGCGACCACTTACGCGCTCGCGCGCGATGCGGCGGTCGAAAGTGAGATCGCCGACGCCGTGCACGCGGCCAACGAGCGCCTGTCCCGCGTCGAGCAGATCAAGCGATTCGAGCTGCTCGGCGAGGAGTGGCTCCCGGGAGGCGACGAGCTGACGCCGACGATGAAGCTCAAGCGCAAGCCAATCGAAGCGAAGTACGCGGAGCAGATCGAGCGGCTGTACTTGCCGTAATGTAGGGCCCGAGCCGAGATGCCTGGAACGGAGAGCGGGCCGAGCACGCGCGAAGACAACTCCGCCACCGATCGCGTTGTCGTGCTGATGGACGCGCGCACCACCACCGAGCGGCGCCTGATCGCCGAGTGGGCGCGCACCGCGCACCCGGCGGCCGAGCTCCTCGCGACCGGGGACCCGGCGCTCGAGGAGCGCCTTTCGGCCGCTGCCGACGCGCGCGTTGTTCCCGTTCGCGTGACGTGGCTTCCACGCGAGCGCGGAGGCGATCGACGCGTGCGCAGTGCCGACCTGCTCGCGCTGATGAACCCGCATCGGCCATGGGCGCCCGTGCAGCCGCGAATCGTGCAGCGCGACGGCGACCGTGCGCGCGTCACCGCCGGCGAGGCCGCCACGTGCGCAGAGCTGCACACGCGGTTTCGCAAGGAGATCGGTCCCAAGCGCAACGCGAACGCGTTCGCCGCGTTCGTCTCGCGACAGGCGACGCTCGCGCTGGAGCGCGCCGAGCGCGAGGTGATCGGCGATCGCTACAAGATCCCGCGCCTGGTCGCCGAGCAGATCGCCGAATCGGCCGACTTTCGCACGCGCCTCGCCGCGCTCGCCGACGAGCTCGGGCGCCCGCGCGAGGACGTGCTCGAGGACGCGATCAACTGCCTGCACGAGCTCGCGGCCGTGCAGAGCCGCCTCGCGATCGACGTGTTCCGCACCGTCATGGGTCCGCTACACAAGCGCGCGTGGACCGTCGACGTCGACACCGATGGTCTGGAGCGGCTGCGCGAGTTCGGCCGCCGGCACGCGCTCGTGTTCCTGCCCTCGCATCGCTCCTACGCCGACCCGCTCGTGCTCGCGCAGGCGCTCGACGCGCACGAGTTCCCGCGTAACCATGTCGTCAGCGGCGGCAACATGTCGTTCTGGCCGATCGGACCGCTCGGCAAGCGTGCCGGCCTCGTGTTCATTCGCCGCAGCTTTGGCGACGACCACGTGTACAAGTTCGCGGTGCGCGAGTACTTCGGGTACCTGGTCGCGAAGCGCTTCAACCTCGAGTGGTACATGGAGGGCGGGCGCAGCCGCACGGGCAAGCTGCGGCCACCGCGCTACGGCCTGCTGCGCTACCTTGCCGACGCCCTCGGCGACGCGCGCGCCGACGACGTCTACCTCGTGCCCGTGTCGATCACCTACGAGCAGCTCGAAGAGGTCGGCGCGATGGCCGCCGAGCAGGCCGGCGCGCGCAAGCAGGCGGAGGGTCTGCGATGGCTCGCGGGCTACGCGCGCGCCCAGCGACGCAACGTCGGCTCGGCGCGCGTCCGTTTCGGCGAGGCGATCTCGCTGCGCGACGCGCTCGATCTCGCGGGCCCCGGTCCGGCTCAGCTCGAGAAGGTCGCCTTCACGATCTGCGACGGCATCAACCGCATCACCCCCGTGACCGCGAGCTCGCTCGTGACGTTCGCTCTGCTCGGCGTCCGCGACCGCGCGCTGACGCTCGACCAGGTCACGCACGTGACAGCGCCGCTGCTTTCGTACTTCCACCGGCGCGGCATCGCCGGACCGCTCAGCGGGCTCGCGAGCCCGAGCGGGATCAAGCAGGCGCTGGACGCGCTCGTCCGCGCCGAGGTCGTCAGCTGCTACGGCGACGGCACCGAGCCCGTGTGGTCGATCAGGCCTGGCCGCCACCACGTCGCGGCCTTCTACCGCAATGGCGCCGTGCACCATCTCGTCAATCGCGCGATCGTCGAGCTCGCGATCATCGGGCTGCCGGAATCCGCGAGCGAGGCCGGGCTCGTCGAGGCCGCCGAGGAAGACGCGCTGCGGCTCCGCGACCTGCTCAAGTTCGAGTTCTTCTTCGCCGACAAGGCGCAATTCCGCGAGCAGCTCGCGGACGAGCTCGACCTGCTCGACGGCGAGTGGCGCGAGCACGTCGACACCGTCGAGGCCGCCACCGAGGTGCTGCGAGGCGCCGGCATGCTCGTCGCGCACAGGGCGCTGCGCTCGTTCTTCGACGCCCAGCTCGTCGTCGCGCGCCGGCTCGCCGCGCGCGAGCCGCGGCGCGCGATCGAGCGCGAGGAGTTCATCAACGAGTGCCTCGGCGTCGGACGTCAGATGCTCCTGCAGGGCGAGCTGCACGGCCCCGAGTCGGTCTCCGCCGAGCTCTACGGGGCCGCGATGAAGCTCGCCGCCAACCGCGATCTCATCGATCCTGGCCGCGAGACCGTGCGCGTCGCGCGCGAACAGTTCCTCGCCGAGGTGAGCAGCACCGTGCGCCGCGTCGCGCGCGTGGGCGTGCTCGAGACGTCGCAGGTCGAGGAGGTGATCCTCGCTGGCCTCCCTCGATGAGCTGCTCGCCGCCGTCCGTGCGGGACCATCGGGCCCGGACGTCGCCGCCTGCTTCGACTACGACGGAACGGTGATCGACGGCTTCTCCGCGGGAGCGTTCTACAGGCACCGGTTGCTCAAGCTCGACATCGGTCCGCGCGAGCTCGTGCGCACGCTGTGGGCAGCCTCGCGCGGGATCCACGGCGAGGAGGACTTCACGGCCTTCCTCGACCTCTCGCTGAGCGCGTGGACCGGGCGCAGCGAAGAGGAGATCCGCGCGCTCGCCGAGCGTCTGTTCAAGCACGAGATCGCGGGCCGGCTGCACCGCGAGACGTGGCGGTTGACGCAAACGCACAAGGCGATGGGTCACACGCTCGTGCTTGCCTCCTCGGCGACGCGCTTCCAGGTCGAGCCGATGGCGCGCGAGCTCGGCGTCGACCACGCACTGTTCACGCCCGTCGAGGCGCGCGACGGCGTGATGACGGGACGCAGGGACGGTCGCCCATTGTGGGGAGAGGCGAAGGCCGATGCCGTGCGGGCGCTCGCCGCGGAGCACGATCTCGACCTCGAGGCGGCGTACGCCTACAGCAACGGCGACGAGGACATCCCGTTCCTCAGCATCGTCGGCAACCCCGTCGCCGTTGACCCCGAGTCCAAGCTGCGCGCGCACGCCGAGCGACGCGGCTGGCCGATCCTGCGCTGCGCTTCACGCCCCGCGCTGCCCGATGCGACCGCGCTCGCACGCACGGCGGTGTTCTACGGCGGCATGACCGCCGGCATGTGGGCGGGGATCGGCGCGGGGTTGTTGAACCGCTCGCGCCAGACGCTCGTCGAGATCGGCGGCGACGTCGGCTCGGAGCTCGGCCTCGCGCTCGCCGGGATCGACGTACGCGTCCTGCGCGGCGCCGAGCACCTGTGGTCGGCGCGACCGTGCGTGTTCCTGATCAACCACCAGAGCAAGCTCGACCCGATCATCGTCATGCGCCTGCTGCGCGGCGGCTTCACGGGCGTGGCCAAGAAGGAGGCCGCCAACGTGCCCGGATTCGGGCAGTTCTTCCGCCTCGCCGGCGTCGTGTTCGTTGATCGCGGCAACACGCGCCAGGCCAAGGAAGCGCTCGCGCCCGCCGTCGCGAAGCTGCGCGATGAGGGCGTCTCGCTCGTGATCGCGCCCGAGGGCACACGCTCGGCGACGCCGCGCTTGGGCAAGTTCAAGAAGGGGGCCTTTCACATCGCGATGCAGGCCGGCGTGCCCGTGGTGCCGATCGTGATTCGCAACGCCGGCGAGGTCATGTGGCGCGGCTCGCAGACGCTGCACGGGGGCACCGTCGAGGTCGAGGTGCTCGACC
>JACXTT010013167.1_pt1 | contig 10919 bp, 12 predicted proteins | sample 9270951 | NCBI WGS metagenome assembly JACXTT01 (sample SAMN15532306, study PRJNA645909) | rock metagenome | isolation source: weathered quartz diorite | place: Puerto Rico | collected 2017-06-21 | reverse complement strand
AAGCGGCCGCGAAGGATTCGTTCGCGCGAACGAGGGCGTTCTTCGACCAGCGGCTCCAGCACTGAGCCGCGGAGTGGTGTCGCCATGAGCCATGAGCCGTCCGACGCGCTGGTGTTCTTCGGGGCCACCGGCGATCTCGCCCACAAGAAGATCTTCCCGGCGCTGCAGGGTCTGGCCCGGCACGGCCATCTCGACCTGCCGGTCGTCGGCGTCGCGAAGGCCGGCTGGACGCTCGATCAGCTGAAGGCCCGCGCGCGCGACAGCGTCGAGCGCGGGGGCGGCCTGGACCGGGAGGCGTTCGCGCGCCTGGAGCGCCGTCTGCGCTACATCGACGGCGACTACGCGGATCCGGCGACGTTCAAGCGTCTGCGCCAGGAGCTCGGCGGCGCGAAGCGGCCGACGCACTATCTCGCGATCCCGCCGAGCCTGTTCGAGACCGTCGTGCGGCAGCTCGGCGAGTCGGGCTGCGCGGACGGCGGGCGCGTCGTGATCGAGAAGCCCTTCGGACGCGACCTCACCACGGCGCTGGCCCTGAACGCCGTCGTGAACCGGAGCTTCCGCGAAGACGACGTGTTCCGCATCGATCACTATCTGGGCAAGAACACCGTCCAGAATCTCCTGTTCTTCCGCTTCGCCAATTCGTTCCTCGAGCCCTTGTGGAACCGGCAGTACGTCGACAGCGTGCAGATCACGATGGCCGAGAGCTTTGGCGTCGAGGGCCGCGGCAAGTTCTACGACGAGACCGGCGCCCTACGCGACGTCGTCCAGAACCACCTCTTGCAGGTGCTCACCAACATCGCGATGGAGCCGCCGCCCGGCCTGGACGCCGAGCTCCTGCGGGACGAGAAGGCGAAGGTGCTGAAGGGCATTCGCCCGCTCGCCCCGGGCGACGTCGTCCGCGGCCAGTTCCGCGGCTATCGCGACGAGCCGGGCGTCGCGGCGAATTCGCGCGCCGAAACGTTCGTGGCGCTCCGGCTCGAGATCAACTCGTGGCGCTGGAAGGGCGTGCCCTTCTACATCCGCGCGGGCAAGCACCTGCCGGCGACGATCACCGAGGTGCTCGTCAAGCTGCGCCAGCCGCCGCCGGTCTTCTCGGAGGTCACCCCGCCGGCCAACTACTTCCGCTTCCGCGTCACCCCCGACCTGATGATCGCGGTCGGCGCCCTGGTCAAGAAGCCGGGCGAGGCGATCGACGGGCAGCACGTCGAGCTCGTGATCGCCGAGGCCTCCGATCCCGCCGAGATGGGCGCGTACGAGGAGCTCTTGTTCGACGCCATGCGGGGCAACTCCGCCCGCTTCGCGCGGCGCGACTACGTCGAGGAGGCGTGGCGGATCGTCGATCCGGTCTTGCGCGGCGATCTCCCGGTGTACGAGTACGAGCCGGGCGCGTGGGGACCGTCCCAAGCCAGCGCGCAGATCGCGCCCGACGGTGGGTGGTTCGATCCGACGACGCGACCCTAGCGGAGGAGCCATGGATACCCCGAGCCCATTCCCACGCCCCTGGGACCTGACCCGCGTGGTCCTCGGCGTGCTGACGATCGGGGGGCTCGCGCTGGCGAGCTTCTGGGTGCTCAGGCCGTTCCTGCTTGCCGGGATCTGGGCCACGATGATCGTGGTCGCCACCTGGCCCACCTTGCGCGCCGTGCAGGCGCGGCTCTGGGGCAGGCGCAGCCTCGCGGTCGTCGTCATGACCCTGGTGATGCTCCTGATCATCGCGGCGCCGCTGGCGACGGCCGTCATCGGCGTGGCCGAGCGGGCGGACGACATCGCGGGGTGGTCGCGATCGCTCGTGACGTACGTGCTGGCGGGCCCGCCCGAGTGGGTGGCGCGGCTGCCGCTGCTGGGCCGGAGGCTCGCCGAGCGGTGGCAGGCGATCGCGCTGGCCTCGTCCGAGGAGCTCACGACCCAGGCCGCTCCGTACCTGAGGGACATCGCGCGCTGGGTCCTCGGCCAGATCGGAACCGTCGGCACGCTGCTGATCGAGATCTTGTTGACGGTGATCATCGCGATCATTCTCTACGCCAACGGAGAATCGGCCGCCGCGGGTGTCCTGGCGTTCGCCCGGCGGCTGAGCGGGCAGGCGGGCGAGCGCGCCGCGGTGCTCTCGGCCCGCGCGATTCGCGCCGTCGCGCTCGGCATCGTGGTCACCGCGCTGATCCAGTCGGTCATCGGCGGCATCGGCCTCGCCGTCACCGGCGTGCCCTATCCGCTGCTCCTGTCCTCGATCATGTTCCTGCTCGGCATCGCGCAGATCGGCCCCTTTCCGGTGCTGCTCGGCGCGGTGATCTGGGCCTACTGGGCCAACGGAACCTTCTGGGGCACGGTGATGCTCCTGTGGGCGCTCGTCACCGGGAGCCTCGACAACGTCCTGCGGCCGATCCTCATCAAGCGAGGCGCCGACCTGCCGCTGCTCCTGATCTTCGCCGGCGTGATCGGGGGGTTGTTCGCGTTCGGCCTGATCGGCCTGTTCGTCGGCCCGGTGGTGCTCTCGGTCACCTACACCTTGCTCGAGGAGTGGGTGGCGCAGGGGCCGCCGCGGCCCGACGACCGGGCTACCGCCGCAGCGCGAGCGGATCTTCCGGGTGCAGCTGGCCGGTCCACCTGAGCCCGATGCGCGACAGATCGGCGGCGAGCACGTCCTCGCCGGCCGGCCGCACGCCGCGCTCGATCCACGCGACGAGGTCGTCGAACGCCTGCTCGCGCATCTCGCCGTCGAAGCCGCAGTGACCCCCGGCGCGCAGCACGCGCTGCACCAGCAGGTGATCGGTGCCGGCGGCGATCGTGCGGCGCCGGTACGACTGCTCGAGGCTCAGCGGCACCCACGCGTCGCCCGTCTCGTGGAGCGTGAGCAGCGGAACCTTGATACGGCCGGTCCGCTCGGCGTAGACGGGGTTCGTGATCGGTGAGCGGGCGTCCTTCGCCGGCTGTATGCGCCGGACACGCGCGTTCAGCTCGTCTTCGGTGAGACCCAGGCCGGGATCGATCCGGTACCGGATGTGAGCGGTGCTGGCCGCGCGCCGGCCGGGATTCGGGTCGTTCTCGACGTCCCGGGGGCGATAGTTCATGTTCAGGAGATATCGCCGCCGGAGCCCCTGAAGACGCATCGGGAGGTCGTTGCCGGCCCGATCGGCGCCCATCAAGTACTTCACGACGCTGTCGAACTGCCGTCCGCGCGCGGTGTACTCGCCGGGCAGGCCGAGGGCGGGCACGACGCGCTCCTTGAGCATCACCGCGAAGGCTTCGGCGTCCGGCGCATCGAGTATCGGGACGCCGGAGATCAGCTCGGCCGCGGCCGTGTAGGCGGACAGATAGTCGGCGATGCCGATGCCGTCGACGAGCCCGCATTCCGCCAGCCCGCCTTGATAGAGCCCCGGGTGAAGCTCGAGCGACGCGACGACGATGTGGCCGCCCATCGACTGGCCGTAGATGATCGTCCAGCGCGGCCGGCCGACGTCCCTCACGAAGAGCTCGCGAAGCGCGTTCGTGTCCTCGACGAACAGGTGGGGCTGGTAATCGCGCGCCCGGTACCCGGACGCGGCCCACGCGTGGCCCTTCGAGAGGATGTGGCCGCCGATCGGCGGCGCTCCGACGGCGCCCGGCCCGGGACCCCGCTGGATCCCGTGCGCGAACACGACGAGCCCGCCTTCCCACCTGGACGGCGCTTCGATGAGATAGCTGGCGCCGCCGAGCACGCCGCTGCGGCTGATGGCGGCTCGGTCCGATTCGGCACGCGGCGCGCCGGACCACGGGACCCGCGGCGCGATCAGCGCCAAGCCGAGGGCCATGAGTGCAGCGAGAACGCGTCGTGTCGACCCCATCGGTACCTCGCGCCGTGATGTGGCTGCGAGTCTAGCAGAACAGAACTATCGAGGTGCGACGCTTCGTGCCGAGCCGCGCTAGCGTCCGGCGAACGCGCGGTTCTCCAGCCGGCTCAGCAGCCGCACCACCGGCCACAGCATCAGGAAGTAGAGGACGGCCGCCACGACGATCGGTGTCGCGTTGTACGTGAGGCTCTGCGCCTGGCGCGCCTGGTAGAGGAGCTCCGGCACCGCGACCACGCTGCCGAGCGCGGTGAGCTTCACGACCTCGAGCGTGTTGGACAGGAGATCGGGCAGCACGTTGCGCACCGCCTGCGGCAGCACGACGTAGGTCATGGCCTGCAGGCGCGAGAGGCCGGTCGAGCGCGCGGCCTCGATCTGGCCGCCGGGAATGGAGTCGATCCCCGCCCTGAGAATCTCGCCGTAGTAGGCGCCGGTGTTGAGGAAGAAGGCGATCGCCACGCAGACGAAGCCGCCGAGCTCGAGCCCGGCGAACGGCAATCCGGCGAACAGCAAGATCAAGAGCACCAGGGGCGGGAAGGCGCGGAAGAAATCGACCCAGGCCATCAGCGGCCAGCGGATCGCCGGGTGCTTCACGCTCGCCAGCAGCGCCAGGATCAGCCCGCCGAAGAGGCCGAGCGGCACCACCAGCAAGGACAGGAGCACGGTGTTGAGGAGCCCGGCGCGCACGATCGGCCACGAGGCGGCGATGATCTCCGGGTTGAAGAAGCTCTGGATCATCGCTTCCACGCCAGGCGCGTCTCGACCCAGCGCGCGGCCACCACGACCGGGAAGAAGAGCACGATGTAGGCGGCGGCGCCCATCATGAGCGGCGAGGGATTGTAGGAGTTGGACATCGCCGAGCTCGCCTGGCCGAGGATCTCCGTGACCGCCACGACGGTGCCGAGCGCCGTGCCCTTGGTGATGGCGATGGTGCGGTTGGTGAGCGGCGGAATCGTCAGCCGGACGGCTTGCGGCAGCACGACGTGCATCAGGGTCTGGCCGAACGAGAGCCCGGTCGAGCGCGCGGCCTCCCACTGCCCGCGGGCGACCGAGGTGATGCCGGCCCAGAAGATCTCCTCGGCGAACGCCATCAGCACGAAGGCCAGCGAGAGCCACGTCGAGACGAAGCCCGAGGGTGAGACGTTGACGCTCGGCAGGCCGAAGTAGATCAGCACGATGACGACCAGCGGCGGCAGCGAGCGGAACAGGTCGACGACGCCGACGATCAGCCAGGTGAGCGGGCGGATGGCGAGGCTTCTGAGCAGCGCCAGCGCCAGCCCGGCGGCGATTCCGGTGACGACGACGAGCAGCGCCAGCTCGATCGTGACCACCACGCCGGACAAGATATCCGGCAGGTACCTGGCCATGACCTTCGTGTTGAGGAACGTCTCGACGAAGCGTGCCCAGCTCGACATGGCCGCTCAGTGGCGCTGGATCTGGCTGATGAAGGCGCGCGTGCGCTCGTGGGCCGGGCTCGCGAAGATCGCGGCCGGCGGTCCCTCCTCGACGATGGCGCCCTCGTCCATGAACACGACGCGATCGGCGGCGTTGCGGGCGAAGCCCATCTCGTGGCTGACGACGATCATCGTCATGCCGCTCTCGCGCAGCGCGCGCATCACCTCGAGCACCGAGCCCACCAGCTCGGGATCGAGCGCGCTGGTCGGCTCGTCGAACAGCATCACGCGCGGCTCCAGCGCGATCGCCCGCGCGATCGCCACGCGCTGCTGCTGGCCGCCCGAGAGCTGGCCGGGCGTGTGGTCGGCGCGATCGCCCAGCCCAACTCGCTCGAGCGCGGCCCGTCCGAGCGCGTCGGCCTGGGCGCGCGACTTGCCGGCCACCTTGCGCAGCGCCAGGGTGACGTTGCCGAGCGCCGTCATGTGCGGATAGAGGTTGAAGGACTGGAACACCATGCCGATCCGCTGGCGGGCGTGGTTGATGTCGGTGCGCGGGTCGAGCATGTCGATGCCGTCGACCACCACGCTGCCCGCCGACGGCTCTTCGAGCCGGTTGAGACAGCGCAGCAGGGTCGACTTGCCCGAGCCCGACGGCCCGATCACGAACACCAGCTCGCGCTCGGCCACCCTGAGGTCGACGCCCTTGAGGACGTGCAGGGCGCCGAAGTGCTTGTGCAGGCCGCGCGCGTCGACGATCGGGCCGCTCATGCCCTCGGAGCTAGTGGCAGTGCAGCTCGTGCGGCGTCGGATCGTAGCCCGGCATTCCGGGCGGGCCGTAGCCCGGCGTGATCACGACCTCGAGATCATCCGGCGCCGGCTTCTTGCCGAACCACTTCTCGGAGAGCTTGGCGATCGAGCCGTCCTTCTTCATGCAATCGATCGCGTCTTGCAGCTCGGCGCGGAGCTTCGGGTTGTTCTTGGGTACCGGCGCCGCCCAGTGCGCGCGCGTGTCCTTCAGCTCGAGGTCGGCCACGAACTGCGGGTTCTTCGACGCGGCGTAGCGAATGGTCGTGTTGCCCCCGAGCGTCGCGTAGGCGCGCCCCGACAGCACGGCCTGCGTGGCGTCGGGCTGGGTGTCGTAGACCTGCACCGTGAAGGCGAGCTCGGCGCCCTTGGCCTTGGACAAGGTCTCGTAGGGCGTGCCCTTGTTGACCGAGACCGACTTGCCCTTGAGATCGGCCCAGTCCTTGATCGGCTCCGAGCCCTTCTTGATGCCGAACTGGTAGGCGGTCCACAAGTAGCCCGCGGTGAACAGCATGTTCTCGGCGCGCTCCTTGGTCACGGTCGTGGGCGCGGCGATGAAGTCGTAGCGGCCGGACTGCATGCCCGGGATCAGGGTCGAGAAGCTCACCGCGTCGATCGTGATCTCGCGCTTCATCCGGCGCGCGACCTCGGTGAACAGATCGATCTGGAAGCCCTCGATGCCGCCGCCCAGCTTGGGCATGGCGTGCGGAGCGAAGGTGCCGTCGACGCCGGTTCGGAGCGGCGGCAGCTTTTCCTGGGCGAGCGCGGGGGCCGCGCAGAAGAGCGCGGCGGCCGCGACGGCGGCAAGGCGACGTCGGATCATGATGAGCCTCCTGGGGACTCGTGGTCTTCGTGCGTGCGCGGCCCCTGTGGCAGGGGGCCGGCGTGACGGGCGTGTCTCGTCGAGTCGGCGAGTCAAGCGCTCGCCGATCCTGTCAGAGCGCGCGCGACAAGTCAAACTCGAAGCTCCGTCGAGATCACCGCCAAGTTAGGTCCGCCGGGACGGGCGCGGCCATAATGAACGCGAGCGGAGCATCGGGGAGGCGCACGGATGACGAAGCGGTGGAGATTCGGCCCGCTGCACGGGTTCGGTGTTCTCATCGCACTGGCGTCCGGGGCGTGCGCCGCAGCGCTCCCGATCGAGCGGCTCCGAGATACCACGCTCCCGGTGGAGAGCCTCGGCAGCGTCTATCTCATCGACGCGTCCGGCGAACACATGACCCGAGTGCTCGAGCGCAAGCAGACGCGAGACAGATCCGAGCGGCGGGCCGAGCTCCACGATGAATACTTCGAGCCGAGTCTATCGCTGGACGGTGGGCACATCGCATGCGTTCGGGTGCGTAACAACGCTCACTGGGGAGATCTCGACGAGCCGAGGCTGCTCCAGTCGAGCGAGATCATGGTCGTGCGCGTCAGCGATCTGTCCGAGCGCGTCATCATGTCCGTGCCGCGGAGCGCGCCCGCTTGGAAGATCCTCTCGCCGGTGTGGTCCGCCGCCGGCGACCAGATCTTCTTCGCGGTCGACGGGCGCGTATGGTCCTATGCCCCGGCCAGCGCGCGCCTCGATCCGTTGCTCGACCTGCCGACCAGCTATGCTGGAACGTTCGCGGAGTACCACGGACACGGAGCGTATCTCCGCGTTTCCCCGACTGGAACCAGGCTGTTCGGACTTTTCAAGGACCAAGGCCGCCGCATCCCGTCGGACGACGCCATCGTCGAGATCGACCTGACAGGCCGAACGCTGAGACCGTTGTGGTCTGGCCGGCTGAGTACCGGCTTCAGCAACCAAGTCGACCGGCCGTTTCCGGACCAGATCGACGACGAAGCCGCGCAGGCGTTGTTCGGATCGAGAGAATTCCCGGTGTTCGCGCCGCGCCACTCCAGGGATCAACGGTTCTACTTCTTCGGCCGGACCGAAATGGGGTTGCTTGGAAGAGCCTGGGTGGCCGGCTACGATCGTGAGACACGGCGAGAATTCGAGGTCCGCACGATGTGGCGGACTCTCATCTGGAAATGAGCCTGTCGTCAGTCCTCGCGCTACCAGACGAACGGGACCAGCCGCTGGCGGACCCGCCGCCGATACTCGGCGTATCCCGGTAGGCGCTCCGTGAGCATGCGCTCCTCGTCGAAGAGTCTCCAGATCAGAAAGGGCGCCATCGCGGCGAGTGGAACCAGCCCCCAGTACGAGCCGAGCGCCAACGGCGTGCCGGCGAGATACAAGAAGGCGCTCGCGTACATCGGATGCCGGACGATCGCGTACGGCCCGGTCGAGACCACGCGCTGATTCTCGGCGATCTCGATTGTGGCCGACGTGAAGGTGTTCTCCCGATAGACCAGTACGATGAGCGCGAATCCGACCAGGGCCAGGACGTCGCCGGCCACGACCACGGCGAGCGGCGCCGCCGACCAGCCGTAGCGATGGTCGAGCCCGGGCACGACGAGCAGCGCGGCGAAGCCGACCGATGTGAACCACATGATCATCTTCTGAGCCGGCCGCTTCTCCCCGGTCGGCCCTCCGTGCATGCGGCGCTCGAGCAGCGCGCGGTCGCGCCGAAGGAGATAGCGCGTGGTGAGACCCGAAGCGCCGAAGAATAGCGCCAGGTAGACCCAGGCCTGCCAGTAGCTGACGGTCCCGGCCGGCACGAAGAGCAGCAGCGCCATCGCCGCCGCGAGCACGACGAGCGCGAGCCAGGCCCTGGTCTCGAGGCGCTTCATGGCCGTCTCTATAGTAGGATCGGGCTCAATCTCCGCCGGAGGGTTTGCCGATGCGTATGGCCGGGAAGATCGGGATCGTGACTGCCGCCGCCTCGGGCATGGGCCGAGCCGGCGTGCTGCGCTTCGCGCGCGAGGGCGCGCAGGTCGCCGTGGTCGACGTGGACGGCGCCGGAGTGAAGCGCGTCGTGGGCGAGATCACTGCCGCGGGCGGCGTCGCTCACGGCATCACGGCAGACCTGACGAAGGACGACGATTCGCGCCGGGTCGTGTGGGACACAATCAGCCGCTTCAAGGGACTCGACTTCGTCTGGAACCACGTCGGCCACCCCGGGCCGGCCTCGGTCGAGGGCATCGACATGAGCGCCTTCAACCTGGCGGTCGACCTCAATCTCCGCACGGTGCTGCTGACGACCGAGGCGGCCATTCCCGAGATCCGCGCCCGGGGCGGCGGAAGCCTGCTCTTCACCGCGTCCACCTCCGGGCTGGTGGGCTCGGGCTTCAGCCCCGTCTACTCGATGTGCAAGTTCGGGGTGGTGGGCTTCGTCAAGAGCCTGGCGCTGCGGCTGGCGAAGGAGAACATCCGCGTGAATGCGGTCTGTCCCGGCCCGATCGACACGCCCATGCTGCGGGTGTTCGTCTCGCGGCCCGACCAGAAGTCGACGGCCGGCATGGACCCGGAAGAGCTCGTGAGCAAGCGCGCCCACGGCTCGGTGCCGCTGGGCCGCACCGGCCGGCCCGACGAGATCGCCAACGCAGCGCTGTTCCTGCTGTCGGACGAGGCCTCGTTCGTCACGGGCGTGGCGCTGCCGGTCGACGGCGGCGTGACGGCGGCCTGAAGCGCCGGCAGCCCGACACGCAATCCGACAAGTACACCCGGCAAGGAGGACGCGATGACCAGAGGCGAATTCGAAACCGAGCTCGCGCGGGATGGGTACGAAGTCCGTGAAGGCGAGATCAAGCCGCACGTGCATCGCGAGGCGCACGCCCACGAGTTCGATGCTCGCGTGCTCGTGCTGGATGGATCGATCACGCTCGTCTTCGGCAAGGACCGCGTCACGTACGGGCCGGGCGACTCCTGCAGCGTTCCCGCGGGAACCATGCACGAGGAGCACACCGACGGCGCCGGCGTGCGCTACGTCTCCGGGAGACGCGCGATCGCGAAGTGACCTGGCGCAGCGCCGAGGCGGCGCCGCGCACTCGCTTTCTTTCTGTCGCGCGCGCCCGCTTTGTGGTTTCATTGTGCCCATTCCGACATATTGAAGTTGCCCGGCCACCGATCGAGGCGGCCCGGCGTACCGGCCGTGTGGGCTCCGACCACGAGAGGAGGGCGTGATGGTCACACTCGACATCAACGGCAAGCGCCAGAACGTCGACGTGCCCGGCGAGACCCCGCTGCTGTGGGCCTTGCGGGACGAGATCGGGCTCACCGGCAGCAAGTTCGGCTGCGGCATGGCCCTCTGCGGCGCCTGCACCGTGCACCTCGACGGGCAGCCCGTGCGCTCCTGCATCACGCCCGTCTCGGTGGCCGCGAACAAGAAGGTCGTGACGATCGAGGCCATCGGCGGTGAGGCCGTCGGCAAAGCGCTCCAGGCGGCGTGGGTCGACGTCGGCGTGCCGCAGTGCGGTTACTGCCAGGCCGGCCAGATCATGTCCGCCGCGGCGCTGCTCAAGCGGACACCGAATCCCACCGACACCCAGATCGAGGAGGCCATGGACGGCAACATCTGCCGCTGCGGGACCTACACGCGTATCCGCGCCGCGATCAAGCAGGCGGCGGCCAAGGGAGGTGCGCGATGAGCACCGCGCGTAGCGTGTCGCCCGAGCAGTCCGTGGTGCTGGCCAACGTGAGCCGGCGCCGGTTCCTCAAGGGCATGTCGCTCGGCGGTCTGGTGCTGGCGGTCGGCTTGCCGTCGGCCGCGCGCGCGCAGGAGCCCAAGAAATACGGCCGCGACGGGATGCCGAACGGCTGGACCGACAATCCGCTGGCGTTCGTCTCGATCGCCGAGGACGGCACGATCACGATCGTCTGCCATCGCTCCGAGATGGGGCAGGGGATCAGGACCGGCATGCCGATGATCGTGGCCGACGAGCTCGAGGCCGACTGGAAGCGCGTGCGCGTCGCGCAGGCGCCCGGTGACGAGAAGAAGTACGGCAACCAGGACACCGACGGCTCGCGCAGCACGCG
>JACXTT010013166.1_pt1 | contig 10920 bp, 10 predicted proteins | sample 9270951 | NCBI WGS metagenome assembly JACXTT01 (sample SAMN15532306, study PRJNA645909) | rock metagenome | isolation source: weathered quartz diorite | place: Puerto Rico | collected 2017-06-21 | reverse complement strand
CGATGGACCGCGAAGTGCTGCACTTCAGAGACAGTTTGATCCCGCGCTTTGCCGACCTGATTTACAACGGCTATTGGTTTAGCCCGGAACGGGACATGATCCAGGCCTCGATCGATGCGGCGCAGAAGGATGTCAGCGGCACTGCGCGCGTCAAGCTCTATAAAGGCAGCTGTACCTTGGCTGGGCGGAAGTCCAAACACTCGCTCTACCGGCTCGACATCGCCACGTTCGAAGAGGACGAAGTCTATAATCAGAAAGATGCCGAGGGCTTCATCCGCTTGAATGCGTTGCGGCTGAAAATCAGAGCCCAGCGGAAGAAGGCCTCTTCCTGATGGCACGAGCAGGGCAGCGGAAGCGAGCCGCGTCGAAAGGCGGAAAGGCCTGGGACGGGCGGTTCGCGCAGAAGACGAACCGGCTCGTGGAATCCTTCACGGTGTCCGTTGCCACGGATGGGCGGCTCTATGCCCACGACATTCAAGGCAGCATCGCTCATTGCAGGACGTTGGCAAAGGCTCGAGTGCTGACGCCGAGTGAAACGCGCACATTGGTACGGGGATTGGAGACGGTGAAGACCGAGCTGGATCGGGGCCGGTTTCGATTTGCCCCTCAGGATGAAGATATTCACATGGCAATCGAACGGCGGCTGACAGAACTCATCGGCCCATTGGGCGGGAAGGTCCATACGGGGCGGAGTCGGAACGATCAGGTGGCGCTGGATATCCGGCTCTATCTGCGCGATCGGCTCGACCAACTCGCAAACGATCTCGTGGAATTTCAGCGGGTGCTGGTAACGAAGGCGAGGGCCAACCGGACGGTGGCCATGCCGGGCTACACGCATCTCCAGCGGGCGCAGCCGGTCTTGGTGGCCCATCATCTGTTGGCCTATGTGGAGATGGTGGAACGCGATAAGGGTCGTGTGCGGGATGCGCGCATGCGATTGAACGTCATGCCGCTCGGGTCAGGCGCGCTCGCCGGGACGAACTATCCGGTCGATCGCCGCTATACCGCAAACTTGTTGGGGTTTCCGGCCATCACACAGAACAGCTTGGACGCCGTCTCCGACCGGGATTTTATGATCGAGGTCGCTGCGGCGCTCTCAATCGTCATGATGCATCTGTCCCGCTTGAGCGAAGAGCTGATCGTCTGGTCGTCGCAGGAATTTCGCTTTATCGATCTCCCGGAAGCCTTCTGCACCGGCAGCAGCATGATGCCTCAGAAGAAGAACCCGGATGTGCCCGAATTGGTTCGGGGCAAGACCGGCAGGGTCTATGGACACCTGATGAATGTGCTCACGACCCTCAAGGCCCTGCCCTTGAGTTATAACCGTGACTTGCAGGAAGATAAGCCGGCCCTCTTCGACGCCCTGGAGACGGTGCAGGCCTCGGTCCAGGTCTTGACCGAACTGATGCGTCGGATCACAGTGAACCGGGATGTCCTCAAGCAGGCCCTTGTCGGTGGCGGGATGCTTGCCACGGAAGTCGCCGACTATCTTGTCGGACGAGGGACGCCGTTTCGCGAGGCTCATGCCGTCGCCGGACGATTGGTGCGAGCCGCGTTGGATCAAGGCCGTGAGCTGACGGACTTTTCACTGGAGGAGTTTCGGACGTTTTCCGATCGGTTTGAAAAAGGAGTGTTGTCTCGGTTGACCGTGACCGCGGCCATCGATCGCAAAGCGCAAATCGGAGGGACCGCCCGCACCTGCGTCGAGCGGCGGATCAAAGAACTTGAGCGGATGCTCTCGTGAACTGCTGGATCTCCTATCTTTGGCGCCGAGGATGTGAGACGCTAGTGGCCATTGGGCTGATTGGCGGGCTCTGTGCGGGATGCGGTGTGGTTGGACCGCCGGTTGCGCCGGAAAACGTCGGCGTTGCGCCGACGATTGAGAAGCAAAAGATGCGCGATGCACTAGAGGCCGCACAGCGTGAAGCGGAAGCCGCCGCTGCGGCCGAGGCGGCTCAGATACCGGCCGATCCGGCGATCCAAGGACAGGATGAGAGCCTACCGCCGTTGCGGCCGGTAGGAACGCGATAATTGGATGGTGTCCTGTGCCGTTGATATTGTGAGATGATGACGAAGTGGAGTAAACGGGTAGAAGCGAGGAGGATCGACTGATGCAACTTATTCAACCGACACGACAGGGTCAGTTGGTGGCCGGGCCTTCGACGGGCAGGCGGCTCTTGCTGGTCGATCCCTATCCGCGCAACAGCCAGTATCACCTGACGGCCTCCGAGCGGCGGGCGGTCTGGTTTCCGAAGCTCAGCTTGCCGACGATTGCGGCCTATACGCCGGATAACTGGGATGTGGATCTTGTTGATGAAGCGGTGCAGGACATCGATTTTGATTATCCTTGCGACATGGTTGGGATTTCGATCATGACCTGCTATGCGCCGCGTGCCTATGAGATCGCGCAAGAATTCCGCAAACGGGGCCGCACGATCGTTATGGGCGGTGTGCATCCGACCTATTGCCCCGACGAAGCGCTGCAACATGCCGATGCGATCGTCACTGGAGAAGCAGAGGATTTATGGCCGCGCCTCGTGGCGGATTATGAGGCGGGGCGCATGCAACGCCGGTATGACATGACCGCATTTCCTTCGCTCGAACATTACAAGAGCCCCCGCGTCGAGCTCCTGAGCCCCGATGCCTACATGACCCGGCAGTGCAGCTTTACCACGCGTGGTTGCCATTTCGATTGCGAGTTCTGCAGCGTGTCGCCTTTCAACGGCAAGACGACGCGCCGCCGGCCGGTCGAGGAAGTGGTCACCGAGCTGCAGAACGTCCAACGCTGGATTCGCGGCGAACTGGTCGAACGGCTCAGAGATGAACCGTTGTGGAAGGCGTTCGTGCTGGGATTGCGCATTCGTGTCGGGATCGAAGACGGGACGATTTTTGCGTTCGTTGACGACCTGCATAACAGCAATCGTGCGTACTGCCGCGAACTCTGGACGGCGCTGAAGCCCCTCAAAATTAAGTGGGGCTGTCAGTCGACGCTGTTCTTGGGCGACGACGAGGAAATGGTCAAGCTGGCGGCGGAGAGCGGCTGCGTCTCCGTCTTCGTGGGGATGGAATCGCTCGATGAGGATTGCTTGGACGAGACGAATAAGCCCTTCAACCGCGTCCACAAGTTCTCGCAAGAGATCAAGATGTTCCACGATTACGGGATTATGGTGAATCCCGGCATCGTGTTCGGGTTTGACAACGACGATGAATCGGTCTTCGAGCGAGCCGTCGATTTCTTGACGAAGAATCAAGTGGAGTTGGCCTACTTCAACATTCTGACACCGCTGCCGGGAACCGCGCTGTTCGACCGGTACAACAACGCCGGCCGGATTTTCGACCGCGATTGGTCCAAATACGACGGCAAGCATGTCGTGTTTCAACCCAGCCGGATGACGGTTGAGCAGTTGCAAGCAGGGTTCCATTGGGCCAACCATCAGTTTTATTCCTTGCCCAATATTCTGTATCGGCTTTCGGGGACCAAGCAGCGGCTGGTGGCCCGATGGGAAATGAATCGCGAGTTCCGCAAGCTGGTCAAACGGGGCTGTCCGAAAGGCACCTTGTCTCCGTTAGCCTCCGTGTTGAAAAATCTGCAGGCGAAGTTGCCGGTGTTGGATACGGATCATTTGATTCCGAGCGCGTTGCATGCGTTGAAGCAACGGTTCGACCCCACTGCCCAGTCCGCGCAGAATTTGGCGCTCAACATCAAGGTGAAGCGACACGACAAATTTGCCGCGCTGTTCGTGGATCTTGAGGGCACGCTCGATCGTCTCAATGCGCAGGAGTTGATCAAGCGGATGAAAGAAGCCGCCGAAAAAGCCAAGATGGACATCATCGTGAATTTCGAGCATCTCAAGCTCGCGACGCCGGATGCGCTTAAGACGTTGATTGATTCGGAGGCCATCAAGGCCGCCGTGCCACATGTGAAGGTGCGCTATCGGAAATTCAAAGACGCGTTCGAGACGTCGTTGCAAGGGTTGTCGCTCGCCGGTCTCGAATTCCTGAGTGAGGATCTGCAGGATGCATAGTTTCGAGTATCGGCAGGGCGAACTCTATTGCGAACAGGTACCGGTCAGCCGGATCGTCAAAGAGATCGGTACGCCCTGCTACGTGTACAGCTATACCACCTTGGTTCGCCACTTCCGCGCCTACGACGGGGCGTTCAAAGACGTGCCGCACATCATTGCCTTCGCGATGAAGTCAAATTCCAATCTGGCCGTCCTGCGCCTCATGGCGAAGGAGGGGAGCGGCGTCGATATCGTGTCCGGCGGTGAATTGTTTCGCGCGCTCAAGGCCGGCGTACCGCCGTCCAAGATCGTGTTTGCCGGCGTGGGTAAGAGCGCCGACGAAATTCGCGACGCCTTGAAGGCCGGCATTCTGATGTTCAACGTCGAATCGCCGGCCGAATTGCGGGCGATCAACGACGTGGCCGCCTCACTCGGGACCAAAGCCCGTGTGGCGCTTCGGATCAATCCTGACATCGATCCCAAGACCCATCCCTATATCTCCACCGGGTTGAAGAAGAGCAAGTTTGGGATTGCAGCCGATCGGGCGCTCGAAGAATTTACCATCGCTGCTGCGATGAACCACATCGACGTCGTGGGGGTCCATAAACACATCGGGTCGCAACTCACCGAGATCGCGCCGTTCGTCGAAGCCTTGAGGAAGGTGCTGACACTCATCAAAGCATTGAGAGCGCAAGGCCTGAACATTCGATATCTGAATATCGGCGGCGGCCTCGGCATTACCTATTCGGATGAAAAACCCCCGCTGCCGCAAGACTTGGCCGATGCTGTCTCCCCTCTCGTGCGGGACCTCGGCGTCACGTTGGTCATGGAGCCGGGCCGCGTCATCGTGGGCAATGCCGGCATCCTCGTCACGAAGGTGTTGTATATGAAAACAGGCGAGGCCAAGAATTTTGTCATCGTGGATGCCGCGATGAACGATCTGATCCGGCCGAGTTTATACGGTGCGTACCACGACATTCGTCCCTTGTCTGAGGCCGTCGCGCACCGGCCCAAGCATCACGTGGATGTGGTCGGCCCGGTGTGCGAGTCGGGCGATTTCTTGGCCAAGGATCGTGCGGTTCCCGAGGTGCAGCCGGGCGACCTGTTGGCTCTCATGAGCGCGGGCGCCTACGGTTTTGTCATGGCGTCCAACTACAATTCCCGCCCCCGCATACCGGAAGTCTTGGTCAAAGATGGAGAGATCCACGTCATCCGCGGGCGCGAGACCTACGACGATTTGGTCAGGGGCGAAACCATTCCCGCATTTCTTGGGTAACAGGAGCGTCCATGTTTACCGGATCACTCGTCGCCATTGTCACGCCGTTTCGAAACGGGAAGGTCGATGAAAAGGCTTTCGGCGATCTGATCGAATGGCAAATCGCGAAGGGAACGAACGGGATCGTGCCCTGCGGGACGACCGGTGAATCGGCGACGCTGTCGCATGACGAGCACCATCGAGTGGTGCAATTGGCGGTCGAGGTGGCCAGACACCGCGTGCCTGTGATTGCCGGAACCGGTTCCAACAGCACTGAGGAAGCCATCTCGCTCACGAAGAATGCCAAGCAGGCAGGAGCCGACGGAGCGTTGCTCATTACGCCCTACTACAACAAGCCGACGCAGGAAGGGCTCTATCGACATTACAAGGCCGTTGCCGAATCCGTGGAGCTCCCACTCGTGCTGTACAACATTCCAAGTCGTACCGGAGTGAATATGATGCCGGCCACGTTTGCCAGACTTTCGGCAATCAAGAATGTCGTCGGTGTCAAGGAGGGGAGCGGGTCGGTTCAACAGGCATCGGAGATCGTGCAGCTGTGCGGGGAACGCCTCACAGTCTTGGCAGGAGACGATGCTCTGACGCTTCCCATGATGGCAGTAGGGGGCAAAGGCGTCATCACGGTGACAGCCAACGTCGTGCCGACGGATATGGCCAATCTTGTCACGTCCTTCGCGGCTGGGAACATCGACGAATCACGGCGTATTCACTTCAAGTTATCCCCGTTGTTTGCCGCGTTGTTCTACGAGACCAATCCGATTCCTGTCAAAGAAGCGCTCGGTATGATGGGCAAGATTGATCCGGAACTCCGCTTGCCCCTCTGCGCCATGGCGGCAGACAACCGTGAGAAATTGGTTCATGTTCTGAAAGATATGAACCTCATCTAGCGCAGACCGCGCGTGGATCGTTCTCCTATGATCAAAGTCATTGTCGCAGGGGCTGCCGGCCGGATGGGATGCCGGTTGGTGTCCTTGATCAAAGATTCCACCGCGCTCACGCTGGCCGGGGCGGTTGAAGGCAAGGGCCACCATGCGATCGGCGAAGACGCCGGTGAAACGGCCGGCTGCGGCCGCGTGAGCGTGCCCATTACGGATGATCTCTCCGCGCTGCTCGATCGAGCCGAAGTGGTCGTCGATTTTTCAGCACCGGAAGCGACGTTGGATCACTTGCGCATCGTCGCCCAGCATAAGCGTGCGATGGTGATCGGCACCACGGGGTTCTCGGCCTCTGAGCTTGAGGAACTGAAATCGCTGGCGCGGCAAGTCCCCTGCGTGTGCTCTCCGAATATGAGTGTCGGAGTGAATCTGATTTATAAGGTCATCAGCGAGATGGCGAAGACGCTCGGGGACGACTATGACATCGAAGTGATCGAAGCCCACCATCGCTTAAAAAAGGATGCACCGAGCGGCACTGCGCTCAAAATTGCCGAGGTCCTCGCCAAGGCTGTCAGCCGCGATTTGAACCAAGTCGCGGTCTACGCGCGAAAGGGTCTGATCGGCGAGCGGAAGAAAAAAGAAATCGGCATTCAGACGATTCGCGCAGGCGATATCGTGGGCGACCACACTATTCTCTTCGGCGGGATGGGCGAGCGCATTGAAGTCACTCACAGAGCCAGCAGTCGTGACACCTTCGCGATCGGTGCCTTGCGCGCGGCACGCTGGGTAGTCCGTCAGCCTCCGGGCCTCTACGACATGATGGACGTGCTCAGCCTCAAGTAGTCCTCTCGTGCCCTCCGTCGCTCGTCGACGAATTCATTCGACCTCCAGACAGTTTCATCTCGACAAGGTCCCGCAAGCAGGACCTTGTCTCTCGCGATGAGACTTGGTACGAGGGAAACGAATTACCATGCGAGGCGGGAGGAACGTGTCATGGCAGTTCCACGCGACGCACAGGCGGCGGTGGCCTCATCGGGCGCGTGGCTGATCATGCGGTAACAGAACGAGCAGATCATGACCGCGGTGTCAGGAACCGGTGTGAGTTTGTAAATCGAGAGCTGTAAGGAAGACTTAGCGGGCAACGGCTTCCAGATCCTGGAGGCTGTCGAGATTCAGGGGCTGATCCCTCGCCGCACGATGGCCGTGGAGATCTGCACGCAGATGGCTTTCGCAGAGTCCGTCCATTCGAGATCGGGCGAATAACCGCGAAAGGCCGCTTCGGCGGCCTTTCGCTCATCATATGTGAGCGGCTTCGGTGATGCCATTGCGCGATCAATGTCTCGCGGTTAACGGCCTGGGTTCCTGATCCGCTGCTTTCCGGCGACCACAGTTCAAACAGGCGAACACCATGATCGCAAGCCCGGCATCCAAATCCACTGCGCGTTCCGGAAACATTGTTCCGCGGCATTTATCGCATGTCTTCATGGGCGCAATTTAACATCTCAAGAAAAGGAAGCATATCCATCAGAAGTACTGGGCACTATGGGTCTTCTTCGACTTGTGCCACTGGGCCATTTGTGCATAGACGCGTCACGATAACGTATTGGTTTACAAGCCAGAACGAGCCATCACTCCCTTGACAGGGGACGGCCTGTCCCATAGGATTGTGGCTCTGTCACGAGCACACCACTATGTATAGAATTATCCTTATCCTCCTGCTCTTGATTACACTCTATTTTCTACTGCGGCGGGCAATCCGGGAGTTCAAGGGTCAGGGTCGGGTGGGGTCGCTTCTCCTCAATAAGAATCAGATGGTCCAGGATCCTGTCTGCCGGGTGTTTGTGCCACGAGGGTCAGCGGTGACGGAGGACATCGGCGGGCAAATCTATTTTTTTTGTAGCCGATCCTGCGCGCAGACGTTTCAGAAGCAGCTGGCGGGTCAACAGCCGGAATAGGTGTAGTCGGAGAGCTTTTCTTCTTTATCGAATTTGAGCGTGATCTGGCACTGGTTGGGTGCGAAATTAAAGAGCGGCGGGCTGGACTTGCCACCGGCGATGCGATAGTAGGTCCAGGTTTCACCGCCGAAGAATCTCGGAGACTTGCCGTCCGGAACGCCCCATTCTTTTTCGAACCAGGCCTTGCTCTTCCCTTGCATTTCAGCCGGTTTGAGCGAGGCCTCCAGGTAGGGGTTGCTGCCGCCACAGGCAGTGAGGCTTACACAGAAGACAAGTACCCAGGCAGATCGTCTCATCGGTCATCTCCTCGATCGCTCACAAGAGGTCAACGCATCGATAGACCGGTGGTTGACGAGTGGATTCTAACCCCCGTTCCGGGACCTGTCAAACAAGGGCAAGAGGTTGCACGCGGAACACGTTCTCCTTAATATAGTCACAAGAAGCGCGGAGACTCCTGAACCTCTTCTTCGACACGAAAGGAACAACCCATGAAATTTTATCTTGATACAGCCAGCGTGAAAGAAATTAAGGAAGCGGCGAGTCTCGGGCTCTTGGACGGCGTCACGACAAACCCTTCACTCGTATCCAAAGAGGGCCGGGTGTTCCGCGAGGTGCTTGTCGAAATCTGCAACATCGTCGACGGGCCTATCAGTGCCGAGGTGGTGAGCATCGAAGCGGACGCGATGGTCAAGGAAGGGAAGGAACTGGCGAAAATTCACAAGAACATCGTCGTCAAAGTGCCTCTGATCGCCGAAGGCCTCAAGGCGACAAAACGGCTGACCGCCGAGGGGATCAAGGTGAACGTGACCCTCTGCTTCTCGCCGACACAAGCGTTGCTGGCCGCGAAGGCCGGCGCCTGGTGCGTCTCGCCCTTTATCGGCCGATTGGACGACGTTAGCTCGAACGGCATGGAGTTGATCCGTCAGATCATGACGATCTACAGGAACTACGACTACAAGACTCAGGTATTGGTGGCGAGCGTGCGTCACCCGCAACATGTAGTCGAAGCGGCGCTTGCCGGCGGCCATATCTGCACCATGCCGTTCACCATCTTCCAGCAGCTGGTCAAACATCCGCTGACCGACATCGGGTTGAAAAAGTTCTTGGCGGATTGGGATGCACAAAACAAGAAGTAACAAGGAGGCAGTCTGGCCGCCTCGTCCCGAAAAGAAAAAGACAGGTTAGCCCTCTTCGATCAGGTTTCGCGCCGCCTGGAAAATACTGTGAAACATGGGGCGGGTGAGTCTGCCGGTAAAAGTGTTCTGTTGGCTTGGGTGGTACGAACAGATCAGGGTGATGTGCCAGGGCAATCGGTACGAGGCACCGTGCTTGAAAGTCGGGAAGGGAGAAGAAGGCATCTGGCGCCCATCATCTCGGCAGGCCTTGAAGTAGTGGTCGAAAGCGATCTTGCCCAGGACCACCACCACTGTCATTCGTGCTAACAATCTGATTTCCTCTCGGACATAGGGACGGCAGGCGTTAAATTCATCTGGAGCTGGTTTGTTATCAGGTGGGGCGCAACGGACGGTGGCGCCGACGTAGCAATCCATGAGTGCCAATCCATCATTACGGTGTTCGGATCGTGCCTGGTTTGCAAATCCGAATCGATGCAGGGCCTCGTAGAGCCAATCGCCGCTTCGATCTCCCGTAAAGACGCGACCGGTTCGGTTGCCCCCATGCGCCGCCGGCGCCAAGCCGAGTACATAAAGGCGGGCGTGGGGATCACCAAACCCGGGAACCGGACGTCCCCAATAGGTCCAGTCGCCAAACTGTTTGCGTTTGGTCTTCGCGATCGTTTCGCGGTAAGTCACCAGACGAGGGCAGAGGCGGCAGTTCGAGATACGGTCGTTGAGTACCGTCAGGCTGCGCATGGACGGCGCAGTCTAACATGAAACCAAAAGCTGATCATGCTTGCTGGCTCTGCAATGTACTGTTAGCATGAGTCTTCAGATACAGCACCCCTTATTGCCAGGAGGCAGGACGCGTATGACAGCGTGGCTACGACGAATGGCGATGCGCGGCACTCTGATCGCGATCTCTGCTCTTCCGATGCCGGTCGTTGCGCAGCCGGATCTCGACGCGAAGACCGCTGCAACTCCGTCCGGAAAAAATGGGGACGTCGAGCGCGATCCAGCTCTCTCCGAAGCGATCGAAGCGCAGAACGAATCGGAAGATCGGTTGGTCATCCTTCCTGAAATCAAGCGCGAGGGGGAACGGTTTTATCTCAGCTCGTTTAAGTTACCCGATAAGCTCACCTTTGCCGGTATGCCGGTCCCGCTGGACAACTGGCAGGTGCGCGAGCGGATTGAGTATGAGTTCTATCAGTTTCTGGAAGATCAGGGCGAGAGCATCATCCTTGCCAAACGGACCGGGCGCTGTTTCCCGCCTGCCGAGAAGCAATTGGCCGAGGCCGGACTGCCGGACGATCTGAAGTATATGCTGCTCGTCGAAAGTAAATGTGTGGCGGCTGCCTACTCGAAAGCCAAAGCCTCAGGCCCCTGGCAGTTCATCGGCTCGACGGGGAAACGCTATCACCTGAAAAGCGACACCTATCGCGACGAGCGCCGCAACCTCGAAATGTCGACGGAAGCCGCAGTCAAGTATCTCCGATACTTAAAAGAGTTCAGGGAAAACGACTGGTTCATGGCCATGGCGTCGTATAACGCGGGGGAAGAGCGCGTGCGCAAACTGCTCAAGGAGCAGAAGATCACCGACTATTGGAAGATGCATGGCCCGCGCGAAACGATGCGGTATGTGCCGAGAATCATCGCCGCCAAGGAGATCTATTCGCAACCGGAGAAGTACTTGGGGTT
>JACXTT010013165.1_pt1 | contig 10921 bp, 10 predicted proteins | sample 9270951 | NCBI WGS metagenome assembly JACXTT01 (sample SAMN15532306, study PRJNA645909) | rock metagenome | isolation source: weathered quartz diorite | place: Puerto Rico | collected 2017-06-21 | reverse complement strand
GAGCATCGGCATCTGCCGGTAGAAGAACGTGAGCAGCAGCGTGCGGATGTGCGCGCCGTCGACGTCCGCGTCGGTCATGATGATGATGCGGTGGTAGCGCAGCTTCTCGAGGTTGAACTCCTCGCCGATGCCGGCGCCGAGCGCGGTAATGAGCGTCGCGACCTCGACCGAAGTGATGATCTTGTCGATGCGCGCGCGCTCGACGTTCAGGATCTTGCCCTTGAGCGGCAGGATCGCCTGGTTGCGGCGGTCGCGGCCCTGCTTGGCCGAGCCGCCGGCCGAGTCGCCCTCGACGATGAACAGCTCCGACATCGCCGGGTCGCGCTCCTGACAGTCAGCGAGCTTCCCGGGAAGCCCGCTCCCGTCGAGCGCGCCCTTCCGGCGGGCCAGGTCCTTCGCCTTCCGCGTCGCCTCGCGCACCCGCGCGGCCTCGATCCCCTTGAGCACGATCCGCCGCGCCTCGGGGGGATGCTCCTCGAGGTAGACCGACAGCCGGTCGTTCACGAGCGTCTCGACCGTACCCTTCACCTCGCTGTTCCCGAGCTTCGTCTTCGTCTGCCCCTCGAACTGCGGCTCGGGGACCTTCACGCTGACGATCGCCGTCAGCCCCTCGCGCACGTCGTCACCCTGGAGCGCTTCGTCGTCCTTCTTGATGAGCGCGTTCGCAACCGCGTAGGCGTTGATCGTCCGTGTCAGCGCGGATTTGAAGCCGATGAGATGCGTCCCGCCCTCGATCGTGTTGATGTTGTTCGCGAACGCGTAGACGTTCTCGGCGTAGCTCTCGTTCCACTGGAGCGCGATCTCCATCTCGATGCCGTCGCGGGCACCCTGCAGGTAGATGACGTCGGGATGGAGCGGCGTCTTCGCCTTGTTCAGGTGCTCGACGAACGAGACGATCCCGCCCTCGTACAGGAATTCGTGCGACTTCTGATCCCGCTCGTCGTGGATGCCGATGTGGATGCCGCGATTGAGGAACGCCAGTTCCCGGAGCCGCTGCGACAGGATGTCGAAGCTGAACGACGTCGTCTCGAACACCAGCGGATCCGGCTTGAACGTGATCTTCGTCCCCCGCTGATCCGTGACACCGGTCTCCTGCACCGGCGTCTCCGGCTCGCCGCGGTGGTAGCGCTGGAAATAGACCTTCCCGCTCTGGCGAACCTCCATCTCGAGCATCTCGGAGAGCGCGTTCACGACCGAGACGCCGACGCCGTGGAGCCCGCCCGACACCTTGTATGCCGACTTGTCGAACTTGCCTCCGGCGTGGAGCTTCGTGAGCACCACCTGAGCGGCCGACACGCCCTCGGTCTCGTGCATCTCGACCGGGATGCCCCGGCCGTTGTCCTCGACGGTGACGCTGCTGTCGATGTGAATCGTCACCACGATCCGATTGCATTCGCCGGCGAGCGCCTCGTCGACCGAGTTGTCGACGACCTCGAACACGAGATGGTGGAGGCCGCGCTCGCCGGTGTCGCCGATGTACATCCCCGGGCGCTTGCGCACGGCCTCGAGGCCCTCGAGGACCTTGATGTTGGCGGCGCCGTACGTCGACTCCTGGGGGGTGCTCATCAGCGTCCGAAAAAGGGTTTTGTTACCCTGCGGATTCTATCCTTCCGGAGGCCTATACGCCATAGCGGGATGCGAAAAAATGCACTGATTTTCCGATGATGTACGTGCCGTACGGCGGGCACCGTAGAACGCGGGCCTAGAAGGCGTTATACCGGTGACGATCAGAGCCGCATCGGCATGACGACGTAGGTGTACTCTGGGTCCTGCGAGCAGCGCATGACCCCGGGTCCGACCTCGTCCGTCAGGCCGAGCTCGACGACGTCGCCCTCCGCCTGCACCGACAGCATGTCGATCATGTAGCGCGCGTTGAAGCCGATGGTGAGCGGCTCGCCGCCGTACGAGATCTCGATGTCCTCGCTCGCCTCCCCCTGGTCGGGATTGCTCGCGGAGAGCTCGAGCCGGCCCCGTTCGACGTGCAGCTTGACACCGCGGGAGCGCTCACTCGCCAGCAGCGAGATGCGCCTGAGTGCCGCCAGGAGGTCGTCCCGATTGGCACGCGCCTGGGCGCGCGCGGCCCCGGGAATGACCTGACGATAGTCGGGAAACTCACCCTCGACGAGCCGCATGAAGAACGACACCGAGCGCATCACGAGCCGGACGTCTTTCGCCGAGACCAGCATCGTCACCTCGGCCTCGTCCGTCTCGTCGAGGAGCTTGCGGGCCTCGACGAGCCCCTTTCGGGGCATGATCACGCCGCGCTCGACCCGCGCCCCGGGAACCCGGCGATCGATCATCGCGAGCCGGTGGCCATCGGTCGCGACCATCCGGAGCGCGTCGCCCTCCCCGTTGGTGAGGAAGACGCCCGACAGATTGAAGCGCGTCTCGTCCGACGATACGGCGAACAGCGTCTTGTCGATCATCTCGCGGAGCGTGCCGGCGGCGACCCGGATCGTGATGCCCTGGGGCGCCTCGGCGGCCAACGGCAGCTCGGGAAAGTCCTTCGCGTCCAGGCTCACGACCTTGAACTTCGAGCGCCCCGAGAGGACGTCGACCCATCCCGGCTGCGTCGAGCGGAGGATAACCTCCTCACCCGGTACCTCGCGGGCGATCTCGTAGAGCTTGCGCGCGTTCAGCGTGACGGACCCCTTCTTCTTCACCTGCGCCGGCACGAATCCGCGCAGGCCGACCTCCATGTCGGTGGCCGTCATCGCCACGCCCTCGCCGGCCGGCTCGACGAGCACGTTGGCGAGGATCGGCAGGGTGTTGCGCCGCTCCACAACCCCCTGCACGAGATAGAGACCCTTCACCAGGTCCTCGCGTCTGATACTGACCTCCATGGTTTCCCTCATCCCTTGGACGTTGTCCCGATTGTCCGCAGTGCTCCTGAGACTTCTCTCTCTCTTCTCGTTGAGGATCCCGTTGTAGTCGTAGAGGGTGTGGACGACGTGGAGAACCGGCGACGCATCTTCATGCCATCTAGAGGAGCGCTTTCCTCTTGTCCACCGCGTCCCGACGATCTGTTCGCCCTCACTGTTGTCCTCGTAGGGTCCGCTCGAGCCGCTCGACCGTCGCCTGGAGCGAGGCATCCTCCTTGATCCGGCGCGCGGTGACCGTGGTCGCGTGGATCACCGTCGAGTGATCGCGGCCGAACAGCTCACCGATGTGAGGGTAGGACGCATTCAGCAGTCGCCGGCAGAGGTACATGGCGACCTGCCGCGGCCCCGCGACGTTCTTGCTCCGGCGCTTCGATCGCAGGTCGTTCGGACGGAGCGAGAAGTGATCGCAGACCGCTGCGGCGATGTCCTCGAAGGAGACGACCGGGCGTTGGGCTCTGAGCACCGTCTGCAGCACCTCTCTCGCCAGGTCGATCGTGATCGGCATGTGGTTGACCGAGGCCCAGGCGCCGAGGCGTGTCAACGATCCCTCGAGCTCGCGGACGTTCGAGCCGATCTCGCTGCCGAGGAAGAGCGCGACCTCGTCCGTCAGCAGGATGCCCTCCATCTCCGCCTTCTTCTCGATGATCGCGACCCGCGTCTCGACGTCCGGCGGCTGGATGTCCGCGATGAGGCCCCACTCGAAGCGGTTCCTCAGGCGCTCCTCGAGCTCCGGAATGTCCTTCGGCACCTTGTCGGAGGTGAGGACGATCTGGCGGCGATGGTCGTACAGGGTATTGAAGGTGTGGAAGAACTCCTCCTGGGTCCGCTCGCGGCCCGCCAGCAGCTGGACGTCGTCGAGGATGAGGACGTCGACCTTGCGGAAGCGGTCCTTGAACTCGCCCATCCGGTCGCGGCGGAGCGACGAGATGAGCTCGTTCATGAAGGCTTCCGAGGACAGATAGGCGATGCGGGCGAGCGGGTTACGCTCGAGGATGTCGTGCCCGATGGCATTCACGAGATGCGTCTTGCCGAGCCCGACGCCACCGTAGATGAAGAGCGGGTTGTAGTGGTCACCAGGCTGGGTGGCCACCGCCTTGCCCGCCGCATGCGCGAATTGATTCGACGCGCCGACCACGAAGCTCGCGAAGGTGTACTTCGGGATGAGGGACGAGTAGAGCGGACGCGGGCGGCGCTCCCCGCGGCGGGTTCCCGACTCGGGGAAGAGCTCCCCCTGACCGCGCACGGGTATGTCGATGATTACCTGGCGGGCCCCGATGACCGCCGTGACGGAGTCCCTCAGCACGTCCATGTAATTGTCCGTCACGCAGATGAGCGTGAGCCGGTTCGGCGCCTGGAGCCGCAGCTGCGACGGTGTGATTGCGACCGGTCGTAGCGGGCGGATCAGCTGGGCCACGTCGTCGGCGCTAATCCGCTCCGAGATTCGCTCGAGGACCCGAGACCACGTCCGGTCGAGATCCGAGGCGAGGGAGTTACGCACACGCTTGTCCACAGATGTTCACAACTCGGGAGCGTCAATCATTACGGTGCGTTGCTGCGATCGTCGACGACCTCCAAGGCAGCCCGGCCAGGGCGCAGCAACGAACGAACGGCCGGGCGGCTCGCGAGTGCCCACGGCACGAGCTCTGTCTACACAGGGAGAATGGGAACCGAAGCCCGTCGTATAGGCGATGTTGCGTTCGGCCTGCAAGAGAAATCTCCACGCGCTTGACGCTCAGCGGGTCGGATGCCACGGTCACGCGAGGTGTCGCGGACCTCCGAGCGCCTCTACGCGGAAGCGTGCGCCGTGATCCCGGGCGGCGTGAACAGCCCGGTGCGCGCCTGGAACGCCGTGGGTGGTGATCCCGTCTTCATCACGCGCGCGCGTGGCGTGGAGGTGGTCGACGCCGACGGACGTAGCTATCTCGATCTGGTTGGCTCGTGGGGGCCGATGATCCTCGGCCACGCGCACCCGAAGGTGACGGCGGCCGTGGCGGAGCGCGCCCGTCGGGGAACGAGCTTCGGCGCGCCGACGCCCGGAGAGGTCGAGCTCGCGCGCCTTCTGGTCGACGCGGTCCCATCCGTCGAGCGCGTACGGCTGGTGAGCTCCGGGACGGAAGCCACCATGAGCGCCGTCCGGCTCGCTCGCGCCGCGACCGGGCGCGATCTGATCGTCAAGTTCGCGGGCTGCTACCATGGCCACGTCGATGCGTTGCTCGTGCGGGCGGGCTCCGGGGCGCTCACCTTCGGCGTTCCCGACAGCCCCGGGGTCCCCGCGGCGCTGGCCGCCCTGACCCTGACGGCGGAGTACAACGACCGGGACGGCGTGCGCACGCTGCTCCGCGAGCGGGGCGACGAGGTGGCCGCCGTCGTCGTCGAGCCCGTGGCGGGCAACATGGGTGTCGTCCCTCCTGCTCCGGGTTTCCTCGAGACGCTTCGGGAGGAGGCGACGCGGACCGGTGCGGTTCTGATCTTCGACGAGGTGATCACCGGCTTTCGCGTCGCGTGGAGCGGGGCCCAGGGCCGCTACGGTGTCACGCCGGACCTCACCTGTCTCGGGAAGATCGTGGGAGGGGGGATGCCGCTGGCCGCGTTCGGAGGTCGCCGCGACCTGATGGATCAGCTCGCGCCAGCGGGCCCCGTCTACCAGGCCGGCACGCTGTCCGGGAACCCGGTCAGCGTCGCCGCCGGCCTCGCCACCCTCCAGACGCTGGCCGAGATCGAAGCTCCGTACGAGCGACTGGAAACGCTCGGCGCGCTCGCGGAGGAGGGTCTCCGGGCGGCGCTAGCCCGCGCCCGCGTCGGCGGCTGCGTCAACCGGGTCGGCTCCATGCTGACCGTCTTCTTCGGCCCCGAGGAGGTCCACGATCTCCCGGCCGCACGGCGTGCGGACACCGCGAAGTTCGCCAGCTTCTTTCGGGGCATGCTGGCGGAGGGTGTCTACCTGCCACCGTCCCAGTTCGAGAGCATGTTCGTCTCGCTCGCGCACCAGGAGTCCGACATCATGCGGCTGGTCGACGCGGCCCGAAGGACTCTCGCGGGGTGAATCGTGGCACAGGCGACTCCTGGCTTTCGATACGCGCGCTACATGGCCCCGGCGTTCGAATTCTCGGGAACCGTCGCGGGCGGGGCCGTCGTCGGGTTGTGGATCGACCGGTGGCTCGGCACGGAACCCTATGCGGCCCTCACGTGTATCGTCCTCGCCGTCGTGGGCGGGTTCGTCTGGCTCGTGCAGGTTCTCCGTCGCTTCGATCGACTCGATCGTGCATCCGAGTCTTAGCCGCCTGCAGCTGACGCACTGGGCGCTGGTGGTGGCTGCGACGGTGGCGGCTGCTCTCTCCGGGGTCGTCGGCGCGGGCGGTGTCTTCCTCGGCGGCGGGGTGATCGGGCTCTCGGTCTTCCTATACGCCGTCGGTCTCCGGGTGCTGGTCCTCCGAGGTCGTTCGCGGCTTGCTATCGGCCTGTCGTTTGCTAAACTCGCGGCCTTCCTGGGGCTTGCCTGGCTGATCCTCGCCTCGGGAAGAGAGAAGCGTCCGGACCCTGTCGGCTTCGCGATCGGTCTCACCTGCTTTCCCGCGGCGGCCGTGTGGGAGGCGATGCGGGTACGGGAAGGTTGATGGAGCACGAGGCGTTCACCTGGCTCGGGGCCCTGGGGCTGCCCGATAAGATCGTGACCGCGGCGCTCGTCGCGGTGCTCTTGGTCGCGTTCGCGCTGCGGGTACGGCCGCGGCTCGTTCCGACCGCGACGGCGGTCGACCCCGAGGACGGTGTGACGGCCCGGAACGTCGGCGAGGTCTTCGTCGAATTCATCAGCGGCATCGCCGAGGGCGTGATCGGCCACGGCGCCGACCGCTACGTTCCGCTCCTCGGGACGTTCTTCGTGTTCATCCTGGCGGCCAACCTCATCGGCCTGGTGCCTGGCTTCAGCCCCCCCACGTCGGAGTTCCGGATCACGCTGGCCCTCGGCGTCGTGTCCTTCGTCGCGTATCACGCCTACGGGGTCCGCGAGCACGGGGGCAGGTACTTCAAGCAGTTCCTGGGACCCCTGCTGGCGCTCGCGCCGCTGATGCTCGTCGTCGAGCTCTTCAGCCACGCCTTCCGGCCCATGTCACTCGGGATCCGGCTCTACGCCAACCTGTTCGCCGACCATACCCTGATCGAGATATTCACCGACCTGACGCGCGCCGTGGTTCCGGTCGCCTTCTACGTCCTCGGCGCGTTCGTCTCGCTCGTACAGGCCTTCGTGTTCACCCTGCTCAGCGCCATCTACATCGCGCTCGCGGTGAGCCACGAGCATTGATCCGGATCCAGACGATGAGCCGCCGTCCCGGCGGGAGTGGAGAGGACAAGAGGAGAGGAAGGGTCAACCGGCGGTTCCGGAAGGGAAGTCGATGAGAAGGGTAGGAAGGGCAGGATGGTCGTTGTTCGCGGTCTGCCTCGTGTGGCTGGGAAACCCGGCCCTTGCGCTCGCGGCGGACGAAGGGGGCGCGGGGCTATGGTTCAAGGGCCTGATCGCGCTCGCAGGCGGCCTCGGAGTCGGCATCGCCGCCTTCGGGGTGGGACTCGGACAGGGTCGCGCGACCGCTGCGGCCATGGAGTCGATCGGACGAAATCCGAACTCGTCCGACCGCATCTTCACGCCGCTGGTCCTCGGCCTCGCATTGATGGAGGCGCTCGCGCTCTACGCGTTCGTCATCGCCTTCCTGCTGCAGGGGAAGGTCTAGTCTCCGGTCGCGCCAGCGGGATCCCGGCTCGGGTCCCGCCGGCGCGACCGCGGGTTCTTGCAGGGCGGCAACGGGAGACGGCGGAGGTGGTGCATGTGGTGGAGCATGCCTGAGGCGGGGGAGCAGCAGAGCGAGGGGACGGCGGTCCGGCACCTCGCGGTCGCCGGCAGCGTGCAGCGGCGGCAGCGGACGGTCCTGACTCTCGTCCCGTTGCGTGACGTGCGGCCGAACCCGGATCAGCCACGTAAGCACTTCGACGAGGAGAAGCTCGGCGAGCTCGCCGCCTCGATCAAGGCGCACGGGCTTCTCCAGCCTATCGTCGTCCGGCGGGTGGACGACGGTTTCGAGCTGCTCGCCGGTGAACGCCGCTTCCGCGCGGCACAGCTCGGCGGCATCGACCGCCTGCCCGCGCTCGTGCGCGAGGTCGAGGACCCGCTCGAGATCGCCCTCATCGAGAACCTCCAGCGCGAGGACCTCTCGCCCCTCGAGGAGGCCGAGGGCCTCTCCGCCCTGATCGCGCGCCACGGATACAGCCACCGAGAGGTGGCGGACCTGATCGGGAAGAGCCGGCCCTACGTCTCGAACACCCTCGCGCTCACCCGTCTCCCGGAAACCGTGAAATCGGATCTCCGGCGCGAAGGCCCGGACGTCTCACGGGAGCTCCTCATGGGCGTGGCCCGCGAGGAGGATCCCGAATCCGCGGTCGCGCTCTGGCGACGCCTGCAGCTGAATCTCCTCTCGGTGCGCCGCTTCCGCGAGGAGAAGGCGGGGCAGCGACCCGAGCGCGCAGCGGTGGCCGAGGTCCTCTCCGGCTGTCGGCGGCTGAACCGTGCGCTCGCGCGCCTGCTTGCGGACGAGCTGCCCGCCGACGGCGCACCTCGTCTCCGCCGAGCTCTCCGCCGGACGAGCCGGCTCGTGAAACGACAGCTCGAAGCGCTCGAGCGTCCCGTCGACGGCTGAGCGCCTCCCCGAGCCCCCCTCGGTCCTGTGTTTCTTTGCGACCGGCGAGCGGTCACGTTTCGTTACGGGTGTTTCACGTCGTGCCGGTGAAGCCGTGTGTTCACCTCGCTTCCGACGGTGGCACGCGACGTGCTCTCGAAGGAGCACAGGGGAGGAGGCAACGATGCAGACCCAAGCGGTACGTAGACTCGAGGAGCCGGGTCCAGGGCTAGAGCCCGAGACCATCCTGCCGTCCCAGTTCTTCGACCGCATCCAAATCGATGCATCGCTGCAACCGGAGAAGCGCCTCATGCTTGCGGTCCTCGAGGACGCCGTGGGCACGTTCCAGAAGTACGTGACCACATCGACCCGGCGCGGACAGCGTCTCTTCACCGAGGCGGAAGAGTGGTTCGCCTCCGAGGCGATGGACTCGCCATTCGGCTTCGAGAACGTCTGCCAGGCGCTCGGGCTCGAAGCGTCGTTCCTGCGCGGCGGCCTCTGGCGGTGGCGCGATGCGCAGCGCGGGCCGCTCCCGACGTCCGCGAAGGTCGTGAGGTTTCCGTTCCGCCGCGTGAACGGCCGACGACACTCGATCACCGGGCGCCCGGTCGGGCTGCGACGCTCCGCCTGACAGCGCGTTCGGCATCGAACCTCGGCGATCAGTTCGCCGAGGTTCGTGCGCGTCAGGATTCAACCAGCTCGATGCGAACGCGCGTGACGCCACGGCGAACCATGCCGAGCGCGCACGCAGCGCGATACGAGAGATCGATCGCGCGGTGCCGCGTGTACGGGCCGCGGTCGTTGATCGTCACGAGCACGGAGCGTCCGTTCAGCAGGTTCGTGACCCGCACCTTCGAGCCGAGCGGCAACGTCCGATGAGCACCGGTGAGCTTGCTCGGATCGAATGGGTCGCCGCTCGCGGTCGGCCGACGCGCAAACTCATCCCCGTACCACGATGCGTGGCCCGTCATCAGCGACGGCGTCCCCGAGTCCGCTCGCGCCCGTAGCGCCGGGGCGAGCACCACGACGCCGAGGACGATCGCCGCGAGCAGCGTTCTGCTCGCCCGGCCTTCAAACGAAAGGGGCCGGGGGATCGCTCCCCCGGCCCCGAATGGGACGGTTTGCATGATCCCGCTCCTTGAACGCCGGCGAAGTTAGCTGACGGGTGCGGGCTCAAAGCGCTTGCCCGTCCGAAGCTGCCCTGCAGCCCCGGATTGACCCCAGACGCTGGGTCCTCCGCTCCCCTTCCGGGGATTAGGCGTACGTCTATTTGTCGGCGCTTTTTGCCGGAGGAGTGAAGGGCGTGTCAACCACCCCCCGACGCAAAGGGGATACCAACCCCCAAGCCACTGGATTTGCTAGCTTCTCGGGTAGCCGACGGCGGGATCGACGAGATTCACGAGCGCACCGCCAGTGCGGTATCGCTCGAGATTATCCACGAACAGTTCGAGCGCTCGCTCGAAGTACCGTGGCGTCACCCCCGCGAGGTGAGGCGTCACGATGACGTTGGCCATGGTCCAGAACGGGGTCGCCCTCGGCAACGGCTCCTCGACGAACACGTCTAGAGCCGCACCCGCGATCGCCCCCCGCCGGAGCGCATCCGCGAGCGCCGCCTCATCCACTACGGATCCGCGAGCGACGTTCACGAGGTACGCGGTGGGCTTCATCAGCGCGATTTCGCGCGTGGCGATGAGCCCCTCCGTCTCCGGCGTACGCGGCACGGCGAGCACCACGAAGTCCGCCCAGCCGAGCAGGCCATCGAGCCCGTCCGTGCCGACGACCTGCTCGAAAGGAGGCGTCGCCGCCCCGCGCGGATGGCGCCGCATCCCGCGGACCAGCGCGCCCAGCGCCGCGGAGTGGCGCGCCACCGTCGCACCGATCGGGCCGAGCCCGAGAACCGCGACCCGGCTTCCCGCGAACTCCCGGATGGGCGTCCCCGCCATGACGGCGGGCCGGTCCCAGCGCGCCTGACGCTGCAGGTCGGCCGCCGTGTGGAGGTTGCGACAGAGAGCCAGCATGACGGCGATCACGTGCTCGGCGATCGCCGTCGACGCGATGCCGGAGCCGTTCGTCACGAGGATACCGCGTTCGACGATCGCGGGCGCGAGGTTACGCTCGATGCCCGCCGAGATGGACTGGATCCAGCGCAGGCGCGGTGCGCTCCCGACCAGCTCGGGGGGAAACTCGAAGCCGTAGAAGACGTCCGCGTCGGCCGCCTCGCGGGCGAGCGTCTGGCGGTCATCGGCCCCGGCGAACTGGATCGCGGGGAAACGGGTACGGAGCGCCGCCAGCGTCGCCGCCGGGAACCCGATCCGGACGTCCTTGCCGGAATGGAAGTTACCGAAGGACTTCCCCGGCCCCGCGCCGGAGGCCCGGTCG
>JACXTT010013164.1_pt1 | contig 10921 bp, 8 predicted proteins | sample 9270951 | NCBI WGS metagenome assembly JACXTT01 (sample SAMN15532306, study PRJNA645909) | rock metagenome | isolation source: weathered quartz diorite | place: Puerto Rico | collected 2017-06-21 | reverse complement strand
GCCCGGCTGGCCGGCTGAGACCAGATGCATTGGGGTTTGCGTCCAAAAGCGGGTAGGCTGGGGAAGTTGTAGAGTGTTTCCGGAAATCGACCGGAGTTTTCAACCGGGAACTGGGTCTCGAGACCGTATTGCTTTCCGATGACGAAATCGTCGTGTCCATGACCTGGCGCCGTGTGCACCAAACCCGTACCGGCTTTGCTCGTTGCCGATTTTTCGCGCGCCTCGCTTACGTCTAATTCAACTTCGGCGTCAGCTTCGCCGCCCAGGGTAACGTGCTCACCCAACATGAACAGGGACGGTCGATCGATCCATGGATGCTGGGCTGCGAATCGATCGAGTTTCGATCCGGCAAACCGCGCCAGTACTTTTGGTTCGGCGAGGTCACAGCGCGTCGCTACCGTCTCGAGCAACTCAGCCGCCACAATGTAAACTTCGGCGCCACTCTCAAAGGCGACGTACTCAAAATCCGGATGCACTGTGATGCCGAGGTTCGCAGGCAACGTCCACGGCGTCGTCGTCCAGATCAGCGCGAAAACTTTTCTTCCCGCGAGGGCCGGATCGATCTGAGCGGGATCGGTCTTTAACGGAAACTTAACGTAAACGGAAGGGCTGGTGTGCTGATGGTATTCAACTTCTGCTTCCGCGAGCGCGGTCTGATCGTGAATGCACCAGTAAACGGGCCGCGCGCCCTTGTAGACGAAACCGCGCTCGACAAAGTGCGCGAACAGACGCGCCGTCTCGGCTTCGTAATGGTCGGACATGGTGATGTAGGGATTGTCCCACTCACCGAGGATGCCGAGTCTTTGAAAGTCGCGCGTCTGGCGCTTCAAAGCGTTCGCCGCGAACTCGCGACACGCGCGCCGAATGCTCAGCGCCGGCATGGCTTTCTTCTTTTCACCTAGTTTGCGCTCGACATGCAGTTCGATCGGCAAGCCATGGCAGTCGTATCCCGGCACGTACGGCGTGTCGAAGCCGAGCATGCTGCGCGATTTGATGATTATGTCTTTTAAGATTTTATTGAGCGCCGTGCCCAGGTGGATATCGGCATTCGCGTATGGCGGACCATCGTGGAGAATGAATTTCTCGGCGCCCGCACGGGCCTCTTGGATCTTCTCGTACAGCTTCATATCCGCCCATTTTTTTAGACGGGCAGGTTCGGTCTGCGGCAAATTAGCCTTCTGCGCGAACTTGGTCTTCGGCAGGTTGACGGTTTTCTTTAAGTCGAGCGTTGCTTCCTCGGTAGCCATAAGCGCGCGAGTATCAAAATCGAAATAGTAACAGGACTGCGGGGTCAGTACCACTGAGCAAAGGTGAACCGCCAAACAGAAACCCGAACCATCTTTTCCGAGACGGTTCGGGTTTGAATCCCTTCGATATTCCAGCGGTTACCCGATAAACATCTCCTCGTCTCCGTAGCTGCGGTTAATTGGACTGGGCGAGGGCGCGACCAGAACTTCCAGGCCACGTCGCACGCCCGCCAAAATCGCGGCGAGTTCACGCGCGGGTTCAATCACTTTGCGTTGAATGAATTCGCTGGTGTCCATGACGCGTTCATGAGTTGTATCGATCGCGCGGCTGACCATCTGCACTTTGTCTTTAGCGACGTGTGCCGTCTCGTCAGCCAGCGCCATGATGCCGCGCACCTCTTCTTTGATCAGCGATGTTGATTCAGCCAGGTTCCCAGTCGCCGTCGACAAATGCCCTGACATGACGTGAAACTGCTCGGCGATCCGGCGACCTTCGACCGCAATGCCCTGAGCCTGTTCGCTGATCGCATTCGCTCGGTTGATGAGCGGGTCGAGTTTCTGTTCAAGACGATTCACTGTCTTGACCGTGCGATTAACAAAGATCGCAATCGCGATCATCGCCGCGGCAATTGCCAGAAACGAGACGGCGATGATTGCAGTGATAATGACCAACCAAAACAGTGGTTCGTTTGGATTCATCTCAACTACATCGTCTTCTCAGGGGTGTAGGTGGGCGCGGCGTCGGAACGGCCAGACAGTTCCGTCTTCCGCTTCTCTTCGACATAGGCCTTCTTTCCTGCCTCGACCGCTGCGGCCAGTGATCCAGCCTGCGAAGAAACTGCATCCTTGGTTTTGGTTACGACTTCACCCGCCTTTGCGGTCGCGGTGTCATACAGTTCCCCGGCGCGTTCGCGCGTCGCTTCATAGTATTCCCCCGCAGTTTCGCGTGCGGTGTCGTAAAGTTCGGTCGCCCGCTGTCTGGTGGTGTCGTAATACTCGCCGGCCTTCGCCCCCAGCTGCGCCGCAGCCTCCTTAGATCGGTCGATCCCCTTGCGCGTCGCATCGGCGATGTCGTTGCGCAACTCCTCACCTGACTTAGGTGCGAACAGCAAAGCCAACACCGCGCCGATGCCTGCGCCTACCAGAAAATATGTTAATCGAGTCGAAATATTGTCGCCCGAATCACGATCGTTACCCATAGAGACAATCCTTTCTGCAATGGCGAATCTGCTTTCGGAATCGCCAAATTCTTATTCGATTTAGTCCGAATGATGACTGCCGCGACTATAACAAATGGCTGAAACGCAGGCAAGGTTATTGCTTGGGCAGACGTTGCGAAACTGCTGAAAAACTGTGGAAAAAGCAGCTTTATTCAAGCGCGCGGCTTTGGAACTTTTTCAGACCGGCCCACGTGAAGAAGATCGAGAAACCAACCAGCGCGCCATACACCAGCCAAACTGGCATGTGCGGCATGTTCGGTGTGAGCGAAAGCCGAAACCCTTCGTTGGCATAAACCAGTGGATTGATGAGCACCGCATATTGGAACCAGGGGATGACGTGCAATGTCGCCCAGGGGTAGTAAGCGCAGCCGAAGAAAATCATCGGCGAGAGTAATAAGGTAAAGAGCAAACTGATTTGTTGAGGAGCTACGATTGTTCCGACAACCATACCGAACGCGGCGAACAACCAACTGCTCAGCAAGGCGACGAGCACAAAGTGAATCGAGTCGTTGAGCGTGAGGTGGACTTGCACACGCATCAGGATCCAGGCCAGTGGCAACACGACGATGCCGGCGATGATTGCCTGAATCACACCGACGACGATCTTTTCAATGCCGACACCGGCGATGCTGATTGGCGCCAGCAAGCGATCTTCGATCTCTTTGCTCCAGCCGAAATCGATCACCAAAGGCAGCGAGACCGCCTGCATGCTCGAGAGTGTCATGCTCAATCCGAGAATGCCCGGCAGCAGCATGTCCGTATAGCCGCGCTGAATGATGCCCATGCGCGGCATCACGAATCCGAAGATGAATGTGAACAGCAGCGGGTTAAGTACCACGCGCAACAGGAACGAAATCAGTTCGCGTCGCGCAACTCGCAAATCACGATGGAGTAGAGCCAGGAACGTAGTCATCTTCTTATTCCCGTAAGCTTCGTCCGGTTAGGTGTAAGAACAAGTTTTCCAAACTGGGTTCCGCCACATGCGCATCGGTTACCGTGACGTTGACATCGGCCGCCACGCGCATCGCGTTCGCCAGTAGTCCTTCGACGTGATCCGCGTAGATGCGCACCTGGCCTTGATCAACTTTGACTTCAACCACGCCCGGCAACGAACGAAGCGCGTCGGCAAAAGAAGTCGGCACCTCGCCGCGCACCTGCAGCTGCACCAGATATCCGCCGGGCACGCTGCGCTTTAGTTGCGCCGGCGAATCCAATGCCAGCAACTTTCCGTGATCGATGATCGCCGTGCGAGTACAAAGCTGGTCCGCCTCTTCCATGTAGTGCGTTGTCAGCAGCACCGTCAGCCCTTTTTTGTTCAGTTCGGTGAGTAGATCCCACATCATGCGACGTGACTGCGGGTCAAGCCCGGTAGTTGGCTCATCCAGGAAGATAATCGCGGGATCGTGCATCAGTGCGCGCGCGATTTTCAGCCGCTGCACCATGCCGCCCGAGAAGCCGGTGACCTTCTCGTCCGCGCGTTCGGCCAGTTCAAATCGCTGTAGCAATTCGTTCGCATGGTCCTCGCGCTTTTGGCGCGGCACCCCAAAGTATTCCGCGTGAAATACGAGAATTTCTCTCGCAGTCAGGCTTCGATCAAGGTTGTTCACTTGCGGCACGACGCCTATGCGCCGCTTAACGGCGACTGCTTCCCGGGCGACGTCGATGCCTTCAATCTTGGCGACGCCGCCGCTGGGAATCACTCGGGTCGTGAGGATGCCGATGGTGGTCGTCTTGCCCGCGCCGTTGGGTCCGAGCAAGCCAAAGAACTCACCACGCGACACTTCGAATGAGATGCCGTCGAGCGCCGTGACTTCGATTCCCTTGCGCGCTTTCGGGCGAAAGGTCTTTCGCAGATCTTCAACGGCGATTACTGTTTCCATCGGATTGGGTAAGAAGGGCGATCCGGAGCCAGGGTAACACCAAACCTCAGCGTCGCTGCTCTCAATCAACTTCTCTCGAATTTAATATCCGAATTGCAGGCGCGTAAGGATATACCACCAGAAGAAGATTGTCAGCGTGATCGATCCGAGCAGAATCAAAGCCACACCGCCGATAATCCCACCGACGAACCACCAATCGCTGGCGCGGCCGCGTTTGGCTTCAGCCGCAGACACGGTCGCGCGTTGGCGCAGCAGATTCAGATTGCGAATGTTTGGCTTCCACCAGACGTCGAAGGCATAGCCGGCAAAGGGAAGGATTCCCACCAGAAAGTAAATCGCGATGTTAAGGCCCATCCGCAGCAAGGTGATCTTCGGAACGCGATAACGGACAGCGGCGATGAGAATATAGAGAGCGACAACCGTGGTAGCGATGTCGCCGAATTCGGGAATGAGATCGATGATCGCGTTCAAACCAAAGCGCCATCCGAGCAGGGGAAGCTGGAACTGGTTGTCCATGATTTGACCAAAGACTTCCAGCTCGCGTTCGATCTGAACTTTAGACGGACGAAGAACCGCGTGATTTCTACCTGGGAGTTCTAAATCTTTGTAGGCTTGCATCAAACCGCTCACTGCTTCATCTAATCTTGGTCATCTGTTGCCAGAAGAATTTGCCGACTTTCGCAAATCCGGTGAAGACGTTTTTGTCTTCCTTGACGTTGACTCTGACGGGAATTCCCAACTCCTGCGCCAGTTTCGGATCCGGTGGCCCGATGTCCTCATCGCCACGCTTGCCCGCTAACCAGCGATCGAATGTACGATTCACGGCACGCCTTTGTTCGACCGGTGCCTCGGCTATGAAGGCCCCGCGCAAATCATCCAGGTCGGCAACTTCGCGCTCGTTGGCATCATAATAAGAACGCAAAGCGCCAAAGAACTTCTCATCACCCAGTAGTTTCCGCAAAGCTTCAAACATCAACGCGCCCTTGCTGGAAACGATCGCAGCATATTGAAATGAGTTGCGATAGTCGCGTGAGTTGCGACTCGCTTCCATATCCTCGCCGCCAAACGTGCGATAGAGTTTATAGACGCCGCGCAGTTGCTCTTCCAGCGCCATCGCGGCCCGATCCGGTCCGTGAGCCTGTTGGTAGTAAAGCAGTGCGGACCAGTTCGACAGAGATTCGTCGAGCACGGGTTCGCGCGCCGCGTCGTTGCCTACTGAAGCGCCCCACCATTGGTGTCCGACCACATGCGCGACTGTCCACTCGAGGCTGTCCTCGACCGACGCACGTTGTTCCTGAATTACATCAGGCATGTTACGCATTGCGGGCGAATCAAAGTCGACATAAAAGGCGCCGGCAATGGCGGCGAGACCGGAACACTCAACGCTGCCCAACGTCGCGACCAGCGGCACATCGACTATCGTGATTGTATCGAGCGGCAACGCGCCGAACCTCTCGCCATAAATTCGCACGGCGTCGCCGGCAATCTTTAACACGCGCCGCGCGATTGTTTCGTGATCAGCTCGATAGATCGAGCGCACCATGACCGAGTTCACGGTGCTTTGCTCGCTGCGCAAATTGCGGCCGGCGATAATCGCAAAGTCACGAAGATTTCTGCCGGTGAAATGGCTCAATACGGCGTCTTCTTTAGGAAGCGCCGTGCTGGCGGGCGCGGGCGTGAAAACGATGACGCTTTTCGCCGTTTCGATCGTTACATCGAAATCTGCCATATCGGTGGTGAGCGCATCTCCGATCGAAGCATCGAGTCGCCGGTACCAATCGTCTCCGCTGCGCGCCGCGAGAATGGGAAACGCCGTGGCCATCATCATCACTCCGCGACAAACAAAGTTCGTGTCCCGCGCGCGTCGCATTTCGCGGGTTCCCCGGATGGCGGCGCTGACCTGTTGGAGGACATGTGTCACCAATCCAGTTTCATCTGGATCGATTTCCGGGACGCTTCCCTTGAATTTAATTTGGAGTTCGATCGCCTGATTGGGTTGGACGGCCTCGCGCAGATTAACGCGCAAAGTGGTCTCCTGATCATCAAGCGTGAACGTCGGCAGCCCGGTCCCTGATACGACCTTGACCTCTGAAACATCGAGACGTGGCTCGTCTGAAACAATTTGGCCGGCCTCGTTCTTTGCTGTTGGAGCGGCGTAACCCGGCGGTCTGATATTAGGATACAGGTGAAAGAAGAGCGTCGAGGTTGGATGATCGCCTCGGTTCACCCAACGAACCCTCTCAGTGCCGGCGAAGGTGCGATTGTCGAAATCGAGCGAGAGATTGATTTGATAACTGATGCCCGTTTCGGGTTTTGATGGCTCGGCCTTTGGGGCTTGCGCTTCCGCGATGAGAATTGAACCACTGAGGACACAGAGGAAAACCAGTAGGCAGTAAGCAGAAAGCAGAAAGCAGAAAGGCGCATTCTGCAGTAGAACAATTTGCAATTTGCAGTTTTCAATTTTCACTTTTCAATTTAAGCGGATTTTCCTGCCTTACGTGCCGTCCGCCTACGGCCTATTGCTTTCTGTTCTTCTCTGTGTCCTCTGTGGTTCATCTTATCTTTCGTTAACGATGACTCGGCGAATTACATCGCCGCGAGCAATATGATCGATGACCTCCATCCCACGAATCACGCGGCCGAAAACTGTGTAGCCACCGTCGAGATGCGGCTGTGGCGAGTGCGTGACGAACCATTGCGAGCCGCCCGTGTCTTTGCCCGAGAGAGCCATGCCGACCGCGGCGGGTTCATAAGGAACTTCATTGATCTCGCAACGAATCTGATAACCCGGCCCACCGTTCTGATCGCCGCGCGGGTCGCCCGCCTGCACGACAAAGTTGGGCACGACGCGCGGAATCGTCTGCCCGTTGAAGTATCCTCGTTTCGCGAGTTGAATAAAGTTGTGGACGGTCAGCGGTGCATCCTCGGGCAGAAATTCAATCGTGAACGAGCCTCTGTTGGTAACCACGGTTGCCGTCGGCTTCTTCTCGATGCGTATCATCGCTCGCCGGTAGTCCAAGTCGGTGTTACGGGTCTTCACCAGTCCGATGCGATCGGAAAATTCTCCGGCTCCGTTGGCCTTCAGGAGTGCAACGGCTTTCCGACGAATCAGATGATCGTCGGAATTCAGCGCAGTCTTGATCGCATCATTCGCAGCCTGGTTCTTTTGTTTGCCGAGCGCGTCAAGGATGGCGAGGGCGGCGTCATTTAGATCGCGATCCTGCAAAGCTCGTGGCAAAGCCGCACTCAACGCACGTGTATTGACTTCGCTCGGAGCCAGCCCACCCAATACTTCGGCGGCCGTCGCGCGGACAATCACGTCTTTAGCTTGCAACAAACGTCGCGCGTATTGATCGGTGTCGGAGTTCTTGTAACTTGCGTACGCCTGCAGCACGTCGGGAATCGCCAGCGCGGGCGTGGTGGCTCGTTGAAGCATTTGTGCCAGCTCCGTCTGCGCGTCCTGCAAAGCGTGGTCGCCAGCGCTCCCGGTTGCCGCTCCCGTGATCACATCCTTAATTGACGCCAGTCCCTGTGCACGTCGCGATACCTGCCGCCACGTCGCTCTGTTATTTGACGCTGGCGACTTGTACGGGTCGTGCTGAAAGATTCCCGGCGCCATTCGTGCGAACGCCACTTCGACCTCGACGGCTTCTCCATTTGTGAGTCGATGCAAATTCTTTATAAGAGCTACGGCGCCCTCGTTGGTCATCGGATTGGGAACTAACCGTCCCAGCGTAGTGGCGATCTCAAGCAACTCGCTTCGAGAACTATCGAACCTAGTTAGCAGGGAATTACCTCGAATCAGCAGAGGTTGAACTGAACGGGTGTCCTTCAGACTTGCCAAAGCTCGAATCGCGCTCGCCCGCACGCGAATATCAGGATCCTTCAACGCTCGGTCGAGCACCGCTTCGAACGCCTCCTTATGTTCGGCGGCGCCAATCACTCGCGCGGCGTTCGCGCGCACAATCGGGTCAGTGTGATTGAGTAACTCGCGCACGCGTTCGTTCGCATCCTTGAGGCGCAAACGAGCCATCGTGTTCAGCGCCGTGGCGACAATTTCCGGATCGGGATAATCAAGGAACTTTGCCACGAGCGGGCCGACACCGTCGGGCTTTGCACGCAGAACCGCCGTCAGCGCCAACAGAATCGTCAGCCGATCCGATTTTGGCCGGCGGCTTTCTTCTAACCTGAGCGTATAAACGATGGCGGCTTTGATGATGTCGAGACGGTCATCGTCTGGTGTTTTCGCAGCATTCGCCGCGGGCGCGGCGTTGCTCGCCATGGCCGCCACAATCTTTCCCAACGCTTCAACCGCGCGGGCCCGGACATTTGCGTCACCCGGTTCGCTGCCATTTCGCTTTAGCACTTGCGTCAACGCGTATGCTCCTCCCGGCGCTTCAATTTCGCCCAGCGCAAACGCGGCCATCTGCCGGACATCTCTGTCGCGATCCATGAGCAATAGATCGGCGAGCGGAGGAATGGCCCGGGGGTCGCCGATGCGCCCCGCAGCGAGCGCCGCGCGCTTTCGACGGGACGGATCAGCGTCGCTGAAAATTGCTTTCAAATCTTCGCTCCAATTGCGCTGGTCCTCGTGGCGCATGATTCTGATAAGCGGGTTCGGCGTTAGTTCGTCTCGTGCCGGTTGAGCGGCAATTGCCACAACCGATCCCGCAAAAAAAAGCACGCCGGATAGTGTTCGAGCGATATTCATTTTCATGATGGGGTTGGGTCTTCTGCCGAAATTGTACCGGTTTGAGAACTCGTTGTCGCTTCTAAGACCAGTGTGGGAAAAAAGAAAGGCGGACGCGAACGCCCGCCTCACTTTTACGGCTCACTTGTTTCTTCCAGATTAGCTTGCCACGGCGGTTGCCACAGCAGGCTTGGTGTTGGTTTCGACTTTCTTCGTCGGATCAAGCTTCGACGCGTCGATTACATTTTCCTTTCGCTCAACCTTTGGCGCTTTGTCGGCCGCTTTCATCATCTTACAGCTGCCTTCAAAGATTGCGCCTTGTTCAATCATCAGCGACGGCGTCTGAATGTTGCCATTAAGTTTCGCCGCGCGACCGAGTTCAATTCGATCCGATGCAATGATGTCGCCATTGACCACGCCATGAATTGTGGCCACGGCAACTTCGATGTTTGCATCGACCTGTCCACCCGCGCCCACGATCAACGCGCCGCCGGCCGAGCTGATGCGGCCAGAAAAACGACCATCAACACGCAGCATCGACTTGAACGAAGCCTCGCCCGTGATGACTGTACCGCTGCCGACGAAACCGCTTAGGCTGCCATCTTTGATTTCGCGAGCAATCGTCTCACTCTCAGTCAGCGCCTTTGGGGTCGCCGCGCTTTCAGTCGGACGATAAGCATCGTTGTTCTGATACGGGGAATAGCTTTGGTTCGAGTAACTCGTGTCAGTGGCCTGGGTCGGGCTCTTATCTTCTTTTCCCATTCTGAGCATAACTAACCTCCGGTTGAAGAATCGCCCGAGAAGTCGCCACTAACGCGGGGAGGGGTGCCGACACTGTCACGCGATCCGTTAGCTAAATTGGAAATTGGCCGCGGTGGCCAACCTATTTTGAAGAACCGCCTCGGAAGCGGGGACGCAATAATAAACAAACACCCAAGGGCTGTCCAGCAATTAGTTTTGCAAAAACATTACGATCGAAGGCCACCGCTGTCCGATGAGCCTCGCTTGGGGAATCATACTTTCATTAGGCCTTGTTTTCCGCCGATTCAAGCAAAGTTTCGAGTACGAGAGTCTCGCGAAAGTTTTCAAGCAGGTTAAAGTAGCGGGCCGAACGATCCAGCGCCGCACGCGGAAGGAGGCCCACGATCTCGGCCCCGGCGATTTCAACGCCAGCGCGATCGGCTTCGGCTTTCACCTCGTCGAAGGCTCGGCTGAGGGGGGTTTGCTCAAAATCGATCAGGTTCAGAGAGACTTGAACCAAACCGCGACTATGCAATTCAAACCCGAGCGCTTTCACGAACGGCAGACCTCCATCGCGCGCACGCACCGCATGCGCAATCCGGCGAGCGATCGAAAGATCGTTGGTGCGGAGGTTAACGTTGAATGCGATCAGGAATGGCCGCGCGCCCACCGCGATTGCTCCGGCGGTTCGGTGAAGTCGCGGTTCGCCGACGTCAGGAGCTCGATCGGGATTTGTCTTGATTTCCGTCGTAAGCCATTCGAAGCCTTTCCCGCGAACATTCTCAAGCCGCGCGCGATCCGATCGAAGGGCAGCGCGTTCATAGAAGTAGACAGGGATGGAAAGCTCGTTCCAAATTCGTTGGCCGGCTTTGTGCGCAAGTTCGATGCAGTCTTCAATTGAAACTCCGCTCACCGGCACGAACGGCAGTACGTCCGTCGCGCCGATGCGCGGGTGCTCTCCCTGATGTGATCGTAAGTCGATGAGTTCAGCCGCAGTCGCGACTGCTTGCACTGCGGCATCAACGATCACCTCAGGGGTAGCGACGAACGTTATGACGGATCGATTGTGATCGGGATCGATATGACAATTTAAAACCGTTTCCCCTTTGACCGAGGGAATGGCCTGCGGGATGGTTCGGGACA
>JACXTT010013163.1_pt1 | contig 10921 bp, 10 predicted proteins | sample 9270951 | NCBI WGS metagenome assembly JACXTT01 (sample SAMN15532306, study PRJNA645909) | rock metagenome | isolation source: weathered quartz diorite | place: Puerto Rico | collected 2017-06-21 | reverse complement strand
GCGGTGCCGGCGCCGCCACCCCAGTTCACGTCGCGAACGCTGGCGCGTCTGCGGCACGCGAAGTACCGAAGCGATCAGTTCCTCGACGTCGGCTTCAATGTCGCCATCATCGCATTGGTCGTCGCGCTCGTCGCCGGAGGGTGGATGCTGCTGCACCGGAGCGGCCTCAACGCGGTGAGCAGCGACGTCGTCGATCTGTTCGGCTCGGGCTTCGTCGCGTTCGTCCGTCGCGTCGCTCCGTCGGTGCCTCTCTATGCCGGCGCCGCCGCTCTCCTGGCGAGCGCGCTCGGTCTCTGGTGGTGGGCCGAGCGCGACGCTGCGTTGTGAGCATTCGGCGGCTGCGGCCCGTCGCGATCGAATTTCTGCAAACCGGCGAGCGGACGCGCGTGGGTGTCGTGCACGCGCTCGAACAGGTTCCCGTCCGCGCCATCGTCGCGCGCTCGGCGAGCGCGGTGTTCGAGCGCGCGCCGTGGACACGAATTCTGGGCACCCAGTTCGCGGTCTGCGGCGAGGCTGCGCCGTAGATGCGCGCCGCAATCCGCCGCGCCGCCGTCCGCAATCCGCAATCCGCGATCGTTCGGCCGCTGCTGAAGTGGGCGGGCGGAAAGCGGCAGCTGCTGCCGCACATCCGCCGTTTCTACCCCGAGACGTTCAACGCGTACATCGAGCCGTTTTTCGGCAGCGGCGCGGTGTTCTTCGATCTGCACGCGCGGGGGCGGCTGTGCGATCGCGACGTGGTGCTCGTCGACTCGAACGCCGATCTCATCGGCTGCTACGAGATCGTGCGATCGACGCCGCACGAGGTCGCGCGCGAGCTCGATGCGTTGGCCGCCGCGTACGCGCGCGGCGGCCGTTCGCATTACTTCCGCGTGCGCGACGATGGCTTCAACCCGTTGCGGGAGCGCCTGCGCCAGCCGGACGGCCGCATCGCGTACACGCCCGAGCTCGCCGCGATGCTGATCTATCTGAATCGCACCGGATTCAACGGCCTGTTCCGCGTGAACAAGCGCGGCGCGTTCAACGTGCCGCCGGGCCGGTACGAGCGGCCGAGAATCGCCGACCGCGACAAGCTGTCGCGGGCGGCGGACGCGCTGGCGGGGCCGCGCGTCCGCCTCGTGTGGGGATCGTTCGAGTCGGTGCGCGATCTCGCCGCGCCCGGCGACTTCGTCTACTGCGATCCGCCGTACGCGCCGCTCAGCGCCACCGCGAACTTCACGTCGTACACCGCGACGAGATTCAGCGATGCGGATCAGAAGCAGCGGCAGCAGCTCGTCGTCGCCCTGGCGCGCCGCGGGTGCCGGGTCCTGGTCAGCAACTCGACGGCCGACGCCATCGCCGAGCTCTACGAGCGCAATCGCGCGGCCCGCGCCGCAGGTCTGCGCGCGATCCGCATCCCCGCGCGCCGCGCCATCAACAGCAACGCCGCCCGCCGCGGCCCGGTCGACGAATTCCTGATCACCAACATCGCGGCGCCGGATTAAAGTACTGTAGTGCCAATGAGCGAAAGTGGCGGAACTGGCAGACGCGCCGGACTTAGGATCCGGTAGCCGAAAGGCTTTGGGGGTTCAACTCCCCCCTTTCGCATACCAATCTTCAATGAAAACCGAATTCGTCGAAGTCAACGCCACGCGCAAGAACGTGCGCGTCGAGATCCCCAGCGACGTCGTCACGGCCGAGATCGACCGGATCGCACGCGACTACTCGCGCAAGGCGCGCGTGCCCGGCTTCCGCCCCGGCAAGACGCCGCCGCGCGTCATCAAGCAGCGCTACAAGGATCAGATCCTCCACGACGTGGCGCACGACCTCATCCCTCGTGCCGTGGACGATGCGCTGCGCGAGAAAGGGCTCGAGGCGGTCGACACGCCCGACGTACGTGACGTGAACATCGAAGAGGGTCAGCCCCTGACTTTCACCGCGTCGTTCGACACGCTGCCGCCGTTCGACCCGGGCGATCTGTCGACGATCGCGTTCCGCCGCGCGTCGGCGGCGATCAACGACGAAGCGGTCCGGATGTCGCTGCAGCGCCTGCGCGATCGCGCCGCGCGCTTCGAGCCGGTCGAAGGCCGCGGCGTCGCCGACGGCGACACGCTCGTCGTCGATCTCGAGCGCCGCGACGCGAGCGGCACGCCGGACGTGCACAAGGACGTCACGCTGGAGCTCGGCGCGAAGGCGAACCCGCCCGGATTCGACGACCAGCTGCTGGGCCTCGAGGCCGGAGCCAGGAAATCCTTCGAGGTGCACTATCCGCAGGACTACCCGATTGGGGAGCTCGCCAACACCGACGTGTCGTATACAGTCGCGGTGAAAGGGCTGAAGCGCCGCGTACTGCCGGAGCTGGACGACGAGTTCGCGAAAGACCTCGGCGAGTTCGAGACGCTCGACGCACTGACGGCGCGCGTGCGCGAAGACCTCGAGCACGAAGCGAAGCACGCCGCCGAGCGCGAGGATCGCGCCGAGCTCATGAAGCAGCTCGCGACGCGCCTGCCGTTCGAGGTGCCCGCGTCGATGATCGAACGTGAAGTGGATCACCGCCTCGAGGAGTTCGCGCGCCGGCTGATCGATCAGCGAGTCGATCCGCGCCAGGCGGGCATCGACTGGGCGGCGTTCCGCGAGAGCCAGCGCGAGGTGTCGCGCGAGGCCGTCGCGGCGGCGCTCGTGCTGGAGGAAGTGGCGCGCCGCGAGGAGCTCCAGGTGACCGACGAGGAGATCGAGCGCGAGGTCGCGCGCTACGCGGACCGCTCCGGACGGACCCCGGCGGCCGTGCGCGCGGCGCTCGAAAAAGAAGGGGGATTGTCGCGCGTGTACTCGAGCCTGCGCCGGGAGAAGGCGATTGACTTCGTCATGGTGCGTGCTAGTATTGCGGGAGCGTAAGGCACCCCGCTTTCACAATTTTTTTTCCCCGACAACCAGCGTCAACTTTATGGATTCACGCTTGCAGCTTGTGCCGATGGTCGTCGAGCAGACCAACCGCGGCGAGCGCGCCTACGACATCTTCTCCCGTCTCCTGAAAGACAGCATCATCTTCATCGGGACGCCAATCGACGATCAGATCGCGAACCTGGCAATCGCGCAAATGCTGTTTCTCGAGGCAGAAGACCCCGACAAAGACATTCAGTTGTACATCAACAGTCCCGGTGGGTCGATTACCGCTGGGATGGCCATCTACGACACGATGCAGTTCATCAAGCCGGACGTGCAGACGATCTGCATCGGCCAGGCGGCGTCGATGGCGGCGGTTCTGCTGGCGGCGGGGGCGAAAGGAAAGCGGTTTTCCCTCCCGAATTCCCGAATTGTGATTCACCAGCCGCTGATGTCTGGTTTGGCCGGCCAAGCGACCGATATTGATATTGCAGCCCGCGAGATCCTGCGCATGCGCGAGCGTATCAACGAAATCCTGGTCCATCACACCGGCCAGCCGGTCAAACGTATCCAGGACGATACTGAGCGCGACTACATCATGTCCGCGGACCAGGGCAAGGAATACGGTATCATTGACGATGTCATCCGCAAACGGGCCTGAGCAAAGGTCTGAGAGCTAAGGGCTTACATGGTGAAAAAGGCCGGGGAGACTGAGGTCCTGCGCTGTTCCTTCTGCAACAAGGACCAGAACGACGTCCGCAAGCTCATCGCAGGCCCGACGGTTTTCATTTGCGACGAGTGCGTTGAAGTCTGCAACGACATCATCGCCGACGACAACCGCTTCGAGAATCGCGGCACGCGCTCCTCGCTCCCGACGCCGCAGGAAATCAAGAAGTTCCTCGACGAGTACGTCATCGGCCAGGAGCGCACCAAGAAGAAGCTCGCCGTCGCCGTGTACAACCACTACAAGCGGATTGAAATCCAGAAGCAGCCGCGCAGCCGCAACGACATCGAGCTGACCAAGAGCAATATTCTCCTCATCGGCCCGACCGGCACCGGCAAAACGCTGCTCGCGCAAACCCTGGCCAAGCTGCTCTCGGTTCCCTTCACGATCGTCGACGCGACGACGCTCACCGAAGCGGGCTACGTCGGCGAAGACGTCGAGAACATCATCCTCAAGCTGCTGCAGGCCGCGGGCGGCGACATCGAGAAATGCCAGCAGGGGATCATCTATATCGACGAGGTCGACAAGATCTGCCGCAAGGATGAGAACCCGTCGATCACGCGCGACGTGTCGGGTGAAGGCGTCCAGCAGGCGCTCCTGAAGATCCTCGAAGGCACGGTCGCGAACGTTCCGCCGCAGGGCGGACGCAAGCATCCGCACCAGGAATTCTTCCAGGTCGACACGAGCAACATCCTCTTCATCTGCGGCGGCGCGTTCGTCGGCCTCGACAAAGCGATCGAGCGGCGCGTCGGCAAGAAGACGCTCGGCTTCAAGGCCGACGTCAAGTCGATCCGCTCTCGGGACATCGGCGCGACGCTCGAGCAGCTGGAGCCGCAGGATCTGATCAAGTACGGCCTCATCCCCGAGTTCGTCGGCCGCCTGCCCGTCGTCGGCACGCTCCACGAGCTCGACAAGCCGGCGCTCATCCAGATCCTCACGCAACCCCGCAACGCGATTACGCGTCAGTACATGAAGCTGTTCGAGTACGAGAATGTGAAGCTCCGCTTCACCGACGACGCACTCGAGGCGATCGCGGAGTCGGCGCTCGAGCGGAAGATCGGCGCGCGCGGCCTTCGCATGATCATCGAGGACCTGATGCTCGACCTGATGTACCAGGTGCCGAATCAGAAGAAGGTCCGCGAGGTCACGATCACGCGCGAGGTCGTCCTCGCGAAAGACAAGCCCATCACGCTGATCGAGAAAGCCGGCTAATTTTGGAGACCCCGTTGGAAGTTTACGAGACCCTTCCGATCGTCCCCCTGCGCGACGTCGTCGTCTTCCCGCACATGATGATGCCGTTCGTGATCGGGCGGCCGTCCTCGACGCGTGCGCTCGAGCACGCGCTCCTGAAGGACAAGCGCATCTTCCTGGCGGCGCAGCACGACGCGTCGGTCGACGATCCGCGACCCGAAGACATCTTCACCATGGGCTGCGTCGCGAACGTGGTCCAGAGCCTCAAGCTGCCCGACGGCAACATCAAGGTCCTCGTCGAAGGCGTCGACCGCGCCCGCGCCGTCGAGTGGAAGGAAGACAAAGGCTTCTACCGCGTCGTCGTCAAGGTGCTGGCGAAGCAACGCGAGACCAGCGCCGACGCCGAGCAGACGATGAGCCGCGTGGTGGCGCTGTTCGAGCAGTACGTCAAGCTGTCGAACAACCTGCACTACGACGCGATGATCGCGGCCGTGCGCGTCGACGATCCGGGCAAGCTGGCCGACACGATCGCGGCGCACCTGCTGATTGGCGTCGACGAGAAGCAGAACCTCCTCGAAATCATCTCCCCGCTCGAGCGGCTGAACCGCATCGCCGGTATCCTCGAAATCGAAGTAGACAAGCTCCAGGTGGACCGCAAGATCCAGTCTCGCGTCAAGAAGCAGATGGAGAAGGCCCAGAAGGAGTACTACCTCAACGAGAAGATGAAGGCGATCCAGAAGGAGCTGGGCCGCAAGGACGAGAAGGGCAACGAAGTCGACGAGCTGAAGAAGAAGATCGAAACGGCGAAGATGCCGAAGGACGTCGAGGAGAAAGCGATCCAGGAGCTGAAGCGCCTGGAAGCGATGCCGCCGATGTCCGCGGAAGCCACCGTCTCGCGCAACTATCTGGATTGGCTCATCGCGGTCCCCTGGCAGAAGAAGAGCCGCGAGTCGCGCGATCTGAAGCGCGCCGAGGAGATCCTCAACGAAGATCACTATGGGCTCGAGAAGATCAAGGAGCGCATCCTTGAATTCCTCGCGGTCCGCGCGCTCGTCAAGAAGCCGAAGGCCACGATTCTCACCTTCTCCGGGCCTCCCGGAGTCGGCAAGACCTCGCTCGCCAAGTCGATCGCCCGCGCAATGAACCGCCAGTTCGTGCGGCTCTCGCTCGGCGGTGTGCGCGACGAAGCGGAAATCCGCGGCCACCGCCGCACCTACATCGGCGCGTTCCCCGGCCAGATCATCCAGATGATGAAGAAGGCCGGGACGATGAACCCGGTGTTCCTGCTCGACGAAGTCGACAAGATGTCGATGGACTTCCGCGGCGACCCGTCGGCGGCGCTGCTCGAGGTGCTCGACCCGGAGCAGAACAACACGTTCCTCGATCACTACCTCGACGTCGAATACGACCTGTCGAACGTGATGTTCATCTGCACGGCGAACGTGCTGCACACGATTCCCCAGGCGCTGCGCGACCGCATGGAAGTGCTCCAGCTCGCGGGCTACACCGAGCTCGAGAAGGTGCAGATCGCCAACAAGTTCCTCGCGCCGAAGGCGATCGAGAACGTCGGCCTCACGAAAGACAACATCTCGTTCATCGAAGAGGCGTTCTCGACGATCATCCAGCGCTACACGCGCGAAGCGGGCGTCCGCAACCTCGAGCGCGAGATCTCGTCGATCTGCCGCAAGGTCGCGCGCAAGGTCGTCGTCGAGGGCAAGGGCTTCAGCGAGGAGATCAACTCCGAGAAGGTGACGTCGTATCTCGGTGTGCCGCGCTTCCGCAACACGCAGGCGGAAGAAACCAACGAGATCGGCATCGCGACCGGGCTCGCGTGGACCGAGGTCGGCGGCGAGATTCTCGTGACCGAAGCGACGCTGATGCCGGGCAAGGGTCACCTGACGCTCACCGGCAAGCTCGGCGACGTCATGCAGGAGTCGGCGCAGGCGGCGATGAGCTACGTGCGCTCGAAGGCCGAAGAGTTCGGCATCGAGAAAGACTTCAACAAGCGAACCGACGTCCACATCCACGTGCCGGAAGGCGCGATCCCGAAAGACGGGCCGTCGGCGGGCATCACGCTCGCCACCGCGCTCGTCTCGGCGCTGTCGCGCAATCCGATCAAGAAGGACGTCGCGATGACCGGCGAAATCACGCTGCGCGGCAAAGTCCTGCCGATCGGCGGCGTCAAAGAGAAGGTCCTCGCCGCGCACCGCGCCGGCGTCAAGAACATCGTCCTGCCGAAAGACAATGAGAAGGACCTGGCGGACATTCCCAAGAACGTGCTGGACACGTTGAACGTCTACATGGTCCAGACGATGGACGAGGTCCTGAAGATCGCGCTGGCCGAGCCGCTGGCGGGCCGTCTGCCCGCGCAGGCGCCGGCCGAGCCCGTTGACATCGTCGACGATACGATCACCCACTGAAGATAGTCGCTGAGTTCGTGAGGAGCGCCGCCGCGGCAGACGATCTGCCGCGCGACGGCACCCCGGAAATTGCGCTCGTCGGGCGCTCCAACGTTGGCAAATCGAGCCTGATCAACGCGCTCGTCCGCGAGCGCGTCGCGCGCACGAGCGCGGCGCCGGGCAAGACGCGGCTCGCCAACATCTACCGGGTGACGCGCGGCGGCGGTTCGCCAGTCTATCTCGTGGATCTCCCGGGATATGGGTACGCGCCCGGACGTGATGCGGCGGTGCAATTCGAAGCGCTGACCGCCGCGTATTTTGGACGGGCAGCCCTGTCGGCGCTGTTGTTGGTGGACGCGCGGCACCCTCGACTCGACAGCGATCGGGCGGCGTGGCACTGGATCGCCGCGAGCGTCGAGCGCTCGGCGGTGGTGGCCACCAAAATCGACAAGCTCGCGCGCGGCGAACGGATACGCGCGCTGAGAGAACTGGAATCCGTTTTGGAAACTTCCGTGCTGCCGGTTTCGGCAGACACGGGTGAAGGACTGGAAGAACTGTGGAAACTGATCGACCAAACGACGAAGTCCGGCTGAAGCCGGACACGACCTCGGCGCAGGCAAACGGAGCGCAGGCTCCGGCGGCCCCGCAACAGCAACCCGCTCCGAAAGGCAACGGACAGGCTGCCGCGACGCCGCCGCCCGAGAAACTGGAGCTCTCGACGCTGAAAGACATGAGCGTCGGCGCGCTGACCAAGATCGCCAAGGGGCTCGACGTCCCGGGCGCGACCGGCATGCGCAAGCAGGAGCTGATCTTCGAGATTCTCAAGGCCCGCGCTGAAAAAAGCGGCCTGATATTCTCCGAGGGCGTCCTCGAAGTGCTCCCCGACGGCTTCGGCTTCCTCCGCGCTCCCGACTACAACTACCTGCCAGGACCCGACGACATCTACGTCTCGCCGTCGCAGATCCGCAAGTTCGATCTCCACACCGGCGACACCGTGTCTGGGCAGATTCGCCCGCCGAAGGACGGCGAGCGCTACTTCGCGCTGATCAAGGTCGAGGCGGTGAACTTCGAACCGCCGGAGCGCGCGCGCGAGAAGGTGTTCTTCGAGAACCTCACGCCGCTCTATCCGCAGTCGAAGATCGCGCTCGAGACCGAGGCGGAAAATCTCTCGGCCCGGGTGCTCGACATGATGGTGCCGATCGGCAAGGGCCAGCGGGGCCTCATCGTCGCGCCCCCGCGCACGGGAAAGACGATGCTGCTGCAGAACATCGCGAACAGCATCACGCACAACCATCCGGAGGTGTACCTGATCGTGCTGCTCATCGACGAGCGGCCCGAAGAGGTCACCGACATGCAGCGGTCGGTCCGCGGCGAAGTGATCTCGTCGACCTTCGACGAGCCGGCGCAGCGCCACGTGCAGGTCGCCGAGATGGTGATCGAAAAAGCCAAGCGCCTCGTCGAGCACAAGAAGGACGTCGTGATCCTGCTCGACTCGATCACGCGCCTCGCGCGCGCCTACAACACGATCGTGCCGCCGTCCGGAAAGGTGCTGTCGGGCGGCGTCGACAGCAACGCGCTGCAGCGGCCGAAGCGCTTCTTCGGCGCGGCGCGCAATATCGAGGAGGGCGGGTCGCTCACGATCATCTCGACCGCTCTCGTCGATACCGGCTCGCGCATGGACGAAGTGATCTTCGAGGAGTTCAAGGGCACCGGCAACCTCGAGATTCACCTCGACCGCAAGCTGACCGACCGCCGCGTCTTCCCGTCGATCGACATCCAGAAGAGCGGAACTCGGAAGGAAGAGCTGCTCATCCCGAAAGAGGATCTCAACCGCGTGTGGGTGCTCCGGAAGGTGCTCACGCCGCTGTCGCCGGTCGAGGCGATGGAACTGCTCCTGTCTCGCATGGCGAAGACCAAGACGAACCAGGATTTCCTGGCGTCGATGTCGAACGGCAAAGGATAGCGTTCAGCAAGCCGCGCAACGCGGCTCAGAGCCACGCCATGGGGATGCGCGCGCTGCTTGGCCTCGTGCTCATCGCCTATGGGTGCAACGGTGCACCGACGGGGCCCACGCCGCCGGCAGACATCGGTGGCCGCGTCATCGATTTCAACACCGGCGCAGGCGTCTCTGGCACAACGGTGACGTTCGGTCAGCCGCTGTATACGAACGGGACGTTCGTGCCCTCGAACGCGCGCGTGGCGGTCTCCGACGCAAACGGCCTGTATAACCTGAGGCTTCCCGGCCTCGACCGCTACACCGTGTGGATCGATGACAGGCAGATCGGATCCGCGCAGGTCGCGTCGGCGGCGTATCGTGGAGATCTGCTCGTCCGGTCTGGCGGCTGTGTGTCCCGATACGGCACCGTGGCGGACGCCGTCAGCGGCTGGCCGATCTCGAACGTGTCGGTGATGCTGGCCGGACGAACCGTGGCGACAGACGACGACGGATGGTATCGGATCGACCTCGGGTGCCCAGCGAACGGGTTGTACGGTTTCAACACGACCTTCATCTACTTCTCGCATCCACGCTACGCTGGCGCATCGATGGTCGTCGGGCGCGGCGTGTACGGCGTGTTCAGGATGGACATCACGCTCCGCAGCTAGGGGTATGAAGGTGCCGCCGCTCTCCGCCGTCCCGTGGGCCCGGCTCCGCCGCCCTGCGCTGGCGTCGATCGTCGGAACGGTCGCCGGCCTGCTCCTCGCCGAGGGTGCGCTACGTACCGCAGGTTTTCACGGGCTCGATCTACACAGCGCGATCGAATACGACAGCGAGCTCGGCTGGACCGTCGCCACAAACGCGCACGTCTGGCAATCCGATCTCGACTTCGGCGTGTGGATCACGACCGATCGCGACGGCCTTCGCGTGGCCGAGGGCCCCGTTGCCGTCGCCGCCAACGAAGCGGCGCGGCCCGTGCTCCTCGTCCTCGGCGACTCGTACGCGTTCGGGCACGGCGTCGCCGGCGACGACATGTTCGCAACGGCGCTCGAACGCGAGCTCGCCGGGTCGCGCACGCCCTTCCATGTCCGCACCGCCGGAGTCCCTGGCTACGCCACCGATCAGGAACTGCTCCGCTGGCGCCGGCTCGCGCCCGTGGTGAAGCCGCGCCGCGTCGTGTTGCTCTTCCATCAAAGCGATCTCATCGACAACACGGTGCCCAGTACGGTCATGGGATCGGAGCGCTATTACAAGCCGCGATTCGAGCTGCATGGCGGCCAGCTGGCGTTGACCGGTGTGCCCGTGCACGGCAAGGAGCGTCTGGCGTCGGCGGGCGCCGCGGAGCCGCTGAAGGAGCGCGCTCGGCCATTCGCGATCTATGCGGCTGCGCAAAGCGCGTTGCTTCACGCGTGGCCGGCGCAGGAGCACGCGGCAGACCAGGCGGTCCCCGCCGATGTGCTGCGAGAGGCGGATACCATCACGGCCGCGCTCGTTGGCGAGCTTGCGCGCGAGGTCCACCAGACCGGCGCGGATCTGACCGTCGCGCTCGTCCCCGCCGATTCCGATGTCACGGCGCGCGTCGCCGCCATCTGCCGCGCGCAGCAGCTTCCCTTCATCGATCTCGGTTCGGTGTTCACAGGTGCGCGAGGCGTGGAGCTTCCAATCGATGGTCACTGGAACGCGCGCGGCCACGCGCTGGCCGCGCGGACCGTCGCCGCCGCGCTCAGTGCGCCAGGCGGAACGGCACCATCGCCAGCGCGGTGAGGTGATCGTCGAGGTTCTGCGGCGTCATCACCTCCCACGTGGCCGCGC
>JACXTT010013162.1_pt1 | contig 10921 bp, 10 predicted proteins | sample 9270951 | NCBI WGS metagenome assembly JACXTT01 (sample SAMN15532306, study PRJNA645909) | rock metagenome | isolation source: weathered quartz diorite | place: Puerto Rico | collected 2017-06-21 | reverse complement strand
ATCGGCATGCACTTCATGAATCCGGTGCCGGTGATGACGCTGGTCGAAGTCATCCGCGGCTTCGCCACCTCGGATGACACATACCAACGTGTGGAGGCACTAGCCAAGCAGATGGGAAAAACGGCAATCGAGGTGAACGACTATCCGGGGTTCATCTCCAATCGGGTGCTCATGCCGATGATCAACGAGGCGATCTTCGCGCTGTACGAGGGGGTGGCCACCGCCGCGGCCATCGACAACGTGATGAAGCTCGGCATGAATCATCCGATGGGGCCGCTGGCGCTCGCCGATTTCATCGGCCTCGACGTCTGCCTGGCTATCCTGCGCGTGCTGGAAGAGGGCTTCGGCGATCCGAAGTATCGTCCCTGCCCGCTGCTGGTGAAGATGGTCGACGCAGGGTGGCTGGGGCGGAAGAGCGGGCGAGGGTTTTACGATTACCGCGACCTGTCATCCCGAGCGTAGCGAGGGATCGGTGTGGGTGGGCGGTGCGCTGAATGACGTTCTCTGCGCCGCCCGCGCCGCCGGGTCCGTCGCTCCGCTCGGGATGACATGGGCGCCGTTTCGCTGTTCTAATCCGCACCATCAACCATGCTCTGCCAGACCTGCAGCGCCTACAACGAAGACGACCGGGAGTTCTGCTTCCGCTGCCAGAACAAGCTGCTCGTCCTCTCCGGCCTCAACGCCTTGGAGGAGGACGAGTCCGACGATTACGAAGAGGAAGGCGACCTATCGCTCGACGAGCACCTGCTGGAGCGCGTCTCCGGCCTGGAGGAGATCGTCAAGCGCGCTGCGGAGACGCTGCGCAGCGTGGTCGACGCCGTGCAGAAGCACGAGCGCGCCATCTTCATCAACCAGACCGGGCTGCTCTCCACCAAGGAACTGCTGGAGAAGAAGAACGTCATCTCTTCCGACGAGCTGGTCGAGCTGTGGGAATCGAAGATGGGCGAGCAGATGCTCGCGCTGGAGAAGAAGCAGCGCTACATCGAGCGCAAGGACCGCATCGCCTCGCTCTTTCACGGAGATAAGCGCGAACGCTTCCTGCAGCTCCTGGTCGAGGCGGAGTCGGCCATTGATGCCTTCGAGCCCGACCGCGGCATCAAAGCGCTGGAAGAGGCCTTCAAGCTCGACCGCGACAACTACGAGCTCTCCTTCTTCCTCGGCGAGATGTTCTTCAACGACGGCAACCTCGACCGCGCCAAGCACTACCTCGAGCGCACGCTCGAGGTACAGCCCGACCATTTCGACGCCGCCGTCTTCTACGGCGTGCTCCTGCATGAGCGGCAGGACCTCAAGGGCGCCGAGCGCTGGCTGCGCCGCGCTATCCAGATCTCACAGGAGTCGTTTCTCCCGTATTTCTCGCTCGGCGCGATCTACGCGCGCAAGGGGAAGCTCCTCCGCGCGCAGAAGTTCCTGGAGAAGGCCATCCAGATCGAGCAGCTCCCGCAGGCGCACTTCCTCCTCGGCACGATCTTCTACGACAAAGGGCAGCTCGAGCGCGCCATCCGCTCGTTCCAAAGCGCGCTGAAGCTCGACCCCGAGTACGAAGAAGCCATTTACCATCTCGGCCTCTGCTATCTCGATCGCAACTGGAATCGCAAGGCCATCGACTGCTTCCAGGAAGCGCTGGAGCTGAACCCGAACAAGATCGAGTACCAGCAGGCGGTCAAGATTTACGAGGGCATCTCCGCGCACGCGCCGCTGGAAGGGCCGGCTGCCGATGAGTTCAAACAGGCCGAGGCATTTGCCACCGCTGGGAACTACATCGAGGCGCTCGACCACTATCGCCGAGCCTCGCAGGTCGATCCCGACAACATCAGCATCCTGATGCCGTATGCGCTGCTCTGCTCGCACCTCGACATGAACAGCGAGGCCATTGCCGCGGCGCGGCGCGTGCTGAGGGAGAGGCCGACCGACGTCGTCGCCGCCGCCGCCTACACCACGCTGGTCGAAGCGCTGCGCGCCGAGGGGAACTTCAAGGAAGCGAACCGCGCGCTGGAAGACATGCTGCGCGATTACTCCTCGAACTACGCCAAATCCATCGCCTATTACGAGAAGGCGTACAACCTGGCGGAGATGGAAGAGAACCTCGACGAGGCGCTGGAGAGCGCGCAGCTCGCGCTGCGCTACTCGCCGAAGGAGTTGAAGCAATTTCCGCTGGCCGCCCTCGGCTGGGTCTACTTCAAGCGCCGCGACTTCCTCAACGCCGTCGATTTCCTCTCCAAATCGGCCGACCTCGGCCCCACCGCCACCAACCTCATGCACCTCGGTATGGCGCTGCTGGAGAGCGGGCAGAAGGAGCGCGCGCGCCAGGTCTTCCGCAAGGCAAAGAGCTTCAAGATGAAAGGCGCCGGGCTGGAGGAAAAGATCCTCGAGCAGATCCGCTCCACGACGAAGCTGATCGACCGCCTGCACGCGAAGCGCAGGCGGTCGGCCAACAAGAGCTGAAGACACTTCCTTACGTCGGCAATCCGTTGTGCGCGTTCGCCAGCGGAACGAGAGCGGCAAGCACGTTCCGCGCGTCCGCCGTGGTGCCGATTCGGATGTCAGTGCCCGGCACGTCGAACAGCGACGTCAGTTGCAGAGTCCCACCCGACTCGGTGCCGACGAAGTCGAGGTTCAGCGCCGGAACGCGGACCAGAAGTGCTGCCGCCGTGGCGCCGGCACGGACCTCATTGATCCGCTTGGCCAGCGCCTGGTTGCCGAATTCCGTCGCCACCCACCCGCCGTTCGGCTTCTTCACGGTGATCGATGAGCGCACTTCGCTGCCGGCGGCAACTGGGTAGAACACTGTCGCCACGTCGACCAGCAGTGCACGCGGATCGTCGCCGGCGTGGAATGTCTTCAGTTTGTCGAGCGAGACGAAGACCACGCGCAGCGGCGGACGCAACTGCGCGGTCGCTGCCTCCTGCGCCGTCAGACCAACCACCTCCGGCGCCTGCTCCGCGAGCGCGCGCAGCGTGGGGAGAGCGGTGGTGGCCGCTCGGGTCGGCTCGGTGTCTCTGTCCACGGTCTGCTGCGCTCCGAGCGGCATTGCCGCCGCCAGCGCCAGGCTCAGAATGATCCTTCGCATTGCCGCCTCCATTAGTGGTGAATCTTGTAGTAGTCGTCCCAGTGGCAATGGTCGCTGCCAGCCACGTAATCGCTGTACGTCGTGAAGTATTGCGCGCCGCCGCCGGTGGGATCCCACGGCCACGGGTTGTTCACCCGTACGAAGTTGATGCCGAGGATCGTGGCGTACCCGCTGACCACCATCATGTGGCCGCCGTTGAAACCGCAGGGTGTCCACTTCCAACTGAAGGCATATGGGCGCTTCTTGCAGGCGATTTCGTCCCGCAGTTGATTCCACGACAGCGGGGCGCTGCTGGTGTTCACCGAGGAGAAGCCGTACTTGAAGTATTCGGGCCATCCGCCGTTGGCGCACGCGACCGGAGTCGGCGTGTTGCAACAGTTCGTCATGCCGAAGCGTTTGTTCGCTTCATCGCACTGCGTCACCGTGGCGCCCTGATAGTTCATGGTCATTTCACCACTCGCCGCCCAGCACCACATGTCGGTGTGCTGCCCCGTGATCGGTACGGGGAGAATTTTGATGGGCGGCTTGACGCAGCAGCCGCTCGCCGCGATGGCGACGACGATCAAGACCTTCCGGAAAAAGTGGTTCATTCCGGTCCTCCTTCCTTCTTCAGAAGGTAGTGAAGGGAGGAGGCGGAACGTTTCCGCGGGTCAGCGCTGGAGGCGAGGAGAAGGTCGTGGTGCCGGTCGATCGCCGGCACGCTTGACCATCAGCGCCACGCTTCGCTGAAGAACGAGGTCATCGAGGACGCGCGGATCGCTCATTGCGACACCGCCATCGCCGGCGCCGTGCGCGGCGCGTAGTGCGGCACGAGCATCCGGCGCACGATCGTGCTCCACGCCTGGCGGCCGGCGTCGCTCCACGACATCCGGCGGGAGATCTCGTCGTGCGTGATCGGCAGCTCGTGCATCGACTGCAGGCCGAAGGTGTTCACGATCTTCGAGGCGCTGCGCACTTCGACGGCGAACGGTCGCCGCCGGCGGTCGAGATGCACCGTGATCGCGCCGCCGCTCAAGTCTTCCGATCCCGACCAGTCGAAGACTTCCAGAAGCGTGAAGGAAACAGCGTCTGTCTCGCGATCGTAGAAGTACCGCATGACATCCATTTAGAGGGACTGGCGTCCTGTTTTTCCCTCTCCCGCTGCGCGGGAGAGGTGGCGCGCAGCGCCGGGTGAGGGTTCGCGCAGAATGCCGGCTTACGGCCGCGGCGTGGCCACGATCATGGGGGTAATCACCTGCGAGGCGATGTTGATGCTGCCGTCCTCGGCGGAGAGCTCGACGCGGTCGCCGCCGCCGTTGATCTTCCCCGTGGCGTGGATGCGCACCTTGCCGTTGAGGGTCTCGCGATGCAGGGTGAGGTTGAAGTCGGAGTGGATGGAGTTCGCCGTATCGTCGGTGGTCTCCACCAGCGCGTCGACGTCGGCGGCGAAGTTGGGGCTCACCACCAGCGTCACGTTTCCCTGCGAAGACTTGGCGGTGACGCGTTGCGTTTTCAGGCGCGGGTCCATGGTGATGCTGATGTCGCCGGAGCGGGTGGCGGCGTCGATGGGACCGCTGGTCTGCTGGACCACGATATCGCCGCCGCCCGAGCGCAAGTTCATCGGTGCTCCGGCATACGTCACGCGCACGATTCCCCCCTCGGTCGAGGCCAGGCCGCCGCTTCGCGCGGCGCGGATGATCACGTCGCCGGCCTTGGTGTGCGCTTCGAGAGGCCCCATGATGTCGCCGAGGTTGATCGGACCGCCGTGCGAGTTCACCACGCACGCTCCGTAGACCACGCCGAGCTCCACCTCACCGCCGCCGGTCTCGATGCGCGTGCTGCCGCGCATCTCGCCGACCGAGATGTCCGCGACGTTCGAGCCGAAGAGCCAGTCCGTGTCGCCGGTGACGATGGGGAACTGCACCTTCGTTTTCGGCGGCAGCGACAGATCGACGTCCGGCCCGAGCATCATCTGCCTGGTCCGCCTTTCCGGCACCATGCGGCGCGCTTGCGCCGGCGCCGTCCCCTTGGCCAGCAGCATGACCCTCCCGCTGACCGTGGAGGTCGTCAGCGTCGGTCCCCCCGTGTTGTTTGCCCGCCCGCGGAAGGTCGTTCCGATGAAGATGCCCTTCATGTCGTTTCCGTCGAAGGTGGTCAGCAGGTTGCCGGTGAACGTGCTGGCGATCCAGTCGAAGGCGGCATCGCGCGGCGCGTAGATGTCGATGTCGGCGTTGACCGCCTGCACGCGCGCGTTCGCCGCCGGCCGCTGCGGGTAGTCGTAGATGACGCGGCCGTTGACGGTCTCCACCGTCGAGGCGCCGCCGATGTTCGAGAGGATGATCGTTCCGCTGAAGGCATGGATGGTCACGTTGCCGGTCATCTGCGAGACGCGGATGTGGTCCATGGCCTCCCCGGTGATCTTCACCTGCAGGTGTCGCGGCACGCGTACCGTGTAGTTGACGATGGCCGACCAGCGCGGATCGCGCTGCTTGGGAAAGATGGTGTTGATGAAGCGCACCTTCGAGTCGCCTTCCAGCGTGGTGACCACGGCGTCGCGGCCGTCGGCCAGCGCCTGCTCGTCGGTGCCGGTGATGTAGCGCTGAATGTTGACGGACATCTTGTTGCCGTCGATGCCGACGACGTCGATGCTTCCGTAGGGAGTGCGCAGCCAAACGGTGGCGGCGGGGTCCACCGGGATTTCCACGTTCCTGCCGTCGGTCAACACGAGGCCCGCTCCGAACGCCTCGACCGAGGCGGAGAGGGCCAGGACTGCGATGAGGGATCGGGATCTCATTTACGGTTTGATGTTGCTCAGCGCCTCCGCCGCTTTCATGCGGACGTACACGTTCTCGTCATCCTGCGAAGCCTTCTGCTGCAGCGCCTCCAATGTCGCGTTGTCGAGCGGCGCGCCGCTGCGCGTTAGCTTGGCCAACGCCTCCACCGCCTTGATGCGCACGGCGGGATTGGGATCGTTCTTCAGCGCTTCGATCAGCGCGGATCGCGTGTCCGACGCGGAGGCGGCGCTCGGCTGCAGCGTGTTCAGCGTCTCCGCCGCCTTGATGCGCACGCCCTGATGCTCGTCGTTGCGCAGCACGTTGGCCAGCGCGGTGGCGATCTCCGGGTCGGCGTTGCCGGGGCGCGAGTACATCGTCTTCACCCAATCGATGGCGCGCGAGCGCGAGGGGCCGAGGCGGTCTTCGTTCTCCAACACGTAGCGGAGAAGGCTGACCACGCTCTTGTCGTTGGGACGGCCGGTCACGGTCACGCGCGAGGTGATGTCGAAGGCCAGCGAGATCTGATCACCACCGGTGGCGCGGTCGAACTGCACGTTCTGGATGTCGGGGCGCCCTTCGATGTTCGGGCTGATCAGGCTCGCCGGAAGGACGCGCGATTCGGCGATCGAGTACGGCTGCACCGACGCCACCTGCGCCGGCGTCTGCCCGACAACCACGGGTTGCGCGCGGTGCCCGGCGAAGTATGACCCTCCGGCGATCACCACGACAGCGGCCGCTTGCGCCACCCACTGGAGCGCCCGGCGCCGCTGGAACGGAACGACGTTGGATGCCGGCCTCTCCGGCGCCACCTGCGCCAGGAAGCGATCCTTCACGCGCGCCGGCACGTCCACTTCCGGCAGCGCTTCGAGAACACGCCAGGTCTCCTGATACGCTGCCCACTCGTCGCTGCAGAGCGTGCAGTTCTCGATGTGCTGGTGCGCATCTTCGCGCCGGACCGGGTCGAGAGACTCGGTCAGCAGCAGCGGCATGCTCTCCCTCATGAAATCGCATTCAGACATCGGTCACCTCCGCGGACATCGCCTGCCAGCGCCTTCTTCAACGTCTCCATCGCCCGGAACACCCTCGTCTTCACCGCCCCCTCGGAGCAGCCGGAGATCTGCGCGATCTCCGCGTACGACAGCCCCTGGTAGCGTGAGAGGAGGATCGCTTCGCGCTGCTCGGGCGTGAGCGCCGCCAGCGCCTTCTGAATCCTCTGTTCGTCTTGGCGCCGCTCCAGATTGCGGTCCGGCGCGTGCTCGGCGGAAGCGGGAAGCGTGAACAGCACGTCTTCCGCTTCCTTCGCCTTGTTGTCCGCCTTCCTCAGATAGTCACGGCACCAATTGGCTGTGATCGAAAAGAGCCAGGTCGACAGTTTTGCGTCACCATGAAACTGGTTCGCATGCTTGAGCATTTTGACGAAGACTTCCTGGGTCGCATCCTCGGCAGCTTCGCTGTTCCTCAGGAACCGATAGGCGAAGTTGTAGATCCGGCTGCTGTACCGGTCGTAAATCTCGGAAGCGGGAGACACGTCGCCCGCCTGAACGAGGCGCATTAGCTCCTGATCGCTCAGGTGCTTCATCTCCTGCTTGTCCTCTCGTCTGACGCGTGCATGGAGGAAAGGTTACGGACCGCCCCCCGCAACATCGGGGGCGGGAAGTTCATTCGGTGCGCCGATCACCAGGGCGCAGACGTCGAGCAGCTCCCAGAAGACCTCGGTGTCGCCGAAGTTGAACTCGAAGAGGCCGGCGACGGTGAGCGCCACCACTACCGCGATGCCGGCTTCGGCGTAAGCCGCGCTGAAGCCCGGCCTACCACGGATCGCGAGACATTCCTTGACGAAGAGCACGAGCAGCATGACGTAAGCGACGGCCGCGAGGATCCCGCGCTCGGCCCAGAGCTGCACGAGGTTGTTGTGCAGATGCGGGATGCGGAATCGCGGCGCGTCGTGCTTGCGGTAGAGGGGATAGACCTCCTTGATGTTTGCCGGCCCGACGCCGAGGACCGGATAGTCCTTGATGATCTCCACGCCGGCCTCGAGCATGCGGATGCGGTCGAGATTCGACGACTGCCGCGTGTCGAAGCTGGAGATCAGCCGGCCGAAGAAGGGGAGCGGCGCGAAGCTGACGGCGATGAGCGCCACCGGCACGGCCCAGGCGATAGCGCGCGGCCGTTTCAACAGGATCAGGACGAGCACCGCAGCTACCCATCCCAACCATGCGCTTCGGGTGTAGGTGAGGAGCACGCCGATGGCGGAGACGATGGTCGTCGCCGCCAGGTATGGATTGCGCAGGTCGTGCAGCCAGAGGGCGAGGGCGAAGACCGCCGCGGCGACCAGCATCCCCGAGAGGGTCATAACGTGCGATGCCGGCCAGGTCACGCGATGCTCGAGATCGCGCATGCCGAGGACGTAGTACTGAAAGATCACCACCACGCCGGTGCCGAAGCCGAAGAAGAGAAACATTCGCGTGGCCAGCGTGTGGCTGCGCGGCACGGCGCGGAAGAGCGTGAGCGTCACGGGGAAGAGCAGCATCTTTCCCCAGATCACGCTGTCGCCCCACATGTGCTCCGAGCGCGGCGCGCAAAGCGCGGAGAGCGACGAGGCGATTCCGTACAGCGCCAGCGGGACGTAGAGGATGTGAAAGCGCGGCCGGATCACGCCTCGCCCGAGGGCGATGCCGAAGGCGAGAAAGCAGATGAAGACGAACAGCTCCGAGGAGAAGGCGAACGGCGCGAAGAGGAGATGGCCGAGGAAGGCGACGATGGTGACAACGATGGGTCCCGGCGTGTCGGCGGGAAGGCCTAGGCGCTTGGCGATTGTCACGAACGGAAGAGGTTCGAAGTTCGAGGTTCGAAGTACGAATGAAGAAGCGGGCTCCCGCCCCTTCTTAATTCTTCATTCGCACCTCGAACTTCAAACTTCATTGTCAGTGCCCCGTTCTCAGCACTCACCCCTCCTCGAACGCTTCGTCGACGAGCATGACCGGAATGTCGCTCACGATCGGGTAGATGCGACCGCACTTCACGCACTGGAGCCCCTCTTCGACCACCGGCTCCTCGCCGCGGAACTTCTCGCGGAACTTGTCGCGCACCGCGGCGCGGCGGGCCTCGGAGAGCGGCACCGTCTTCACTTCCTGCTTGCAGATGGGGCAGGCGAGAATATCGAGCAGCTCGGCGTCGATCGCCATGGCGGCGCGAAGTGTAACAGAGGTTGCGAGTTACGCGTTGCGGGTTGCGCGCCCCCATCTCGCTCGCAACTCGCAACGCGTAACTCGCAACCGGCAACCGAGCCCGCGTACCATCACGCCCCAATGAAGGTCCTTCACCTCGCCGCGGCCAATCGCTGGACCGGCGCGGCCGCTCCCGCGTTCGCTGAGACCGAGGCGTTGCGCGGCGCGGGCGTCGATGCGCACTACGCCTACGTCGGCGGCTACAAGCTGGAGGCGAAACTCGCGCACGTCGATTTCGCGCATCCGCTCATCGCCAAGGCGCAGCATCCGGCGGCCTTCCTCCGCACCGCCGGCGCGATCGAGCGACTGCTCGATCACCACGGCTTCGACATCATCCATGCGCACCTCACCTACGATCATTGGCTGGCGCGCTTCGCCACGCGGGGACGGCCGCGCGTGCGGATCGCGCGCACCTTTCACGCGCGGCGCGTGATCCGCTCCGACCCCTTCACGAAGTCTCTCATCGCGCGCAGCGATGCCGTCTTCGTGGTCAATCCCACGCTGGCCGATGCGCGCGCCATCCGCAACCGCCATCCCGTGCTCACGCCGCCGCCGCTCGATCAGCGGCAGTTCACGCCCGACGGGCCGGACGTCCGCGCGCGCTACGGCATCGCCGCCGATGCGCCGCTCGTCGCGGCCATCGGCAAGCTCGCTCCCCGGCGCGGCTTCGAAGAAGTCATCGATACGTTCGCCGCGATCCTGCGAGCGATTCCCGCTGCGCGGCTGATGATCATCGGACACGGCCCGTTTCAGCCGGAGTTGGCAACGCACGCGGCGAGCGCCGGCATTGCCGAGCGCGTGGTGTGGGCCGGCTATCACGAGGACGACCTGGCGGAGCACTACCGCGCCGCCGACGTGCTGCTCTTCACCGCAGCCGGGTCGGACGAGGGGCACCGCGCAGTCATCGAGGCGATGGCCTGCGGCGTCATGCCAGTCACCTTTCCGCTCCCAGGCATCGACGCGCTGCTCGGTGATCTCGCGCCGCGGCTTATCGCCGCGGCGGGAACTTCCGACGCTTTGGCCCTCAAAGTCTGTGAAGTACTAGGGGGCGACGCGGCCGGTTTGCGGCGCCGCGCGTATGAGAGATCGGATGAATTCGGCTACGCAGGCGCGGCGCGGCGGCTGATCGACGCCTATTTATCCATTCGCTGACTTGTCAACTCGGTAGTTCTCGCGCAGAATCACTCCGGGTTGGGTCCAAACCCGCAAATTCGAACGTGCTCATGACGCCAGAAACCGTCATCGTTCTGGTGGCCACTGCCGTGCAAGCGCTCGGCGCCGCGGTGATGGCCATCCTTCTGCTCGGATTTCTCCGGCAGTACGGGAAGTCGTATCTGGCGCATTGGACGAACAGTTGGGTGGCGCTGGCCGTCTATCACCTTTCCGGCGGAATCGGTCTGGCGCTCGCGCTGTGGCTGGAGCTCTTGCCGTCGCATCCGCTGCGCGTGGCCGCGTCGCTGGCGGCGGGGACGGCCGGCTATCTGCAAGTCGTCTGGCTGCTGTTCGGCGCCTACGAGCTGCTGCGCCGGCGCCCGGTGCGCATCCGCGCGTCGCGGCAGGTCCTCTTCACGCTTGCGCTCCTCGGCGTGCTCAGCGCGCTGGTGTTCATCGATCCGGTGTGGCCGCCGTCGTACCGGAACTTCGCGCGCATCGGCATCCGCGCCTTGCTGGCGGCGGGCGCCTACGCCGTCGCCGCGGCGGGATTCTGGAAGGCGCGCAGGCGCCGCGAGGGCATCGGCTTCGTCATGACTGCGGCGGCGTTCTTCCTCTACGGCTTGGAGGAGGTTCATTACGCCGCGCTGGCCGTCGCCTCGCTCTTCGGCCATACCGCCGGCTACACCATCTACCTGGGATTTCTCGACTTCCTCCTG
>JACXTT010013161.1_pt1 | contig 10922 bp, 3 predicted proteins | sample 9270951 | NCBI WGS metagenome assembly JACXTT01 (sample SAMN15532306, study PRJNA645909) | rock metagenome | isolation source: weathered quartz diorite | place: Puerto Rico | collected 2017-06-21 | reverse complement strand
CGTCGCTGTTGAGCGCTCATGAAACCGCGCCGTATTTCTACAGCGGCCTCGCTCGAACGCTCGAAGAGGTGCTGAACGGATCGCAGGATACCTTCGGAGGTGTACGCCACCATTTTGTGACTAATCCGGCGGATCGCGCGCATCTGAGCGCTTTCATCAGGTCGATCGATCAAACAACACCGACCTTCCCGTAAGGCAGGTGAATCCGACATTGGAGGTCCTCTGCGGCCTCTGTGGCTCTGCGGTGAAATGATTTTGATTCACCACAGAGACACAGAGTTCGCAGAGGATCGAATCGGGTTATTTCTTCAGCCTGGCTCCTGCCAACTGGCCGATGGCAGCCAGCGTGGTTTGGGCGGCATTCAATCCGAGACGAAAATCCTTGTCGTAGTAGGTCGTGAAAACGTCCGTCGGTTGATGATGTTGCGGGTCCCAGCCCGCGCCGATCTGCGCGCCTCGCTCATTTTCACGCAAGCTGATCGTGGCGACGAGGTCTTTGAACGGGTCCGAGTCGGTGTTCGTCATGTGACTGCCGACCGCCGCCGGATAGTCGGTGGCGTACCTTTCGTTCGCGGCCTCGAAAGCCCAGGCCAGAGTTTCGGAAGACGCTGCGATTTTCGAATTCACCTGGAACTCGATATTGACGTCGGCCTCGGGACGCTGCTCGCGGCTCATCGTGCCGTCGGCGCGAGGCATGCCGTGGTCGAACATCATCATGTCATGCTGGACCATGCCGAGCCATTTCGGTTCCGGATATTGTCCCGATCCCGGAGGATTTTCCTTACCCTGCAAGCCCTGTCGTTGATCGACGTATGCGCGCGCCCCGTTAAGTCCGGTTTCCTCGTTGTTCCAAAGGATGAATCGAATGGATCGATCCGTCTCGACATCGGGACTGCTGAAGACGCGAGCCAATTCCATGACGACGGCCGATCCCGAAGCGTCATCATTTGTGGCCTCGCCCCAGCCGATACCGTCCATATGCCCGCCGACGATATACATCTCGTCCGGATGCGTTTTGCCGATTTTCGTGCAATACACCTCTTCGCGACGTCCCGGCTGCGAGGGCTCCATGTTCAGTTCACGCAATCGCTGATCCGGTTGTTTGTTGGGATCGTTGTTCACACCTTCCGGAATGCGATTGCCGCGGATGCGGGCGCCGCTCGGACCGAAAGGACTCGGACCGCGCTGACCTCCACCGCCTCCACCACCACCACCCGCTCCAGCGTTTGGGTTCGGCGGCGGCGGATTGTATTCATAAATGATTCGAGCGGTGTTCGTGCAGCCGTAGCTTTTGAGTTGGGCTTCAATCCAGTCGATCGCCTTCCGATTGCGTTCGGTTCCCTGGCGTCTGTCGCCGAACTGGGTCAGCCCTTTGATCGTGGCTTTGTATTTTTCCAACTCCAGGCGGTCGACCATGATCTTGATCGGATCGTCGGGTCCCGGCAGAGACGGAGCCGCCGCGCCGCGTTGCTGCGCAAAGGTTGGTGTTATTCCAGCGAGACACACAAGAGCGGTGATGATGAATGCATTCCAGCGCACGTCCATTTTCCTCCGCGCACAATATAAAGCGATTTGCTTCAGATTTCGAATCCGTTGCCTGCAGCGATTCGCCTGCACGCGAACTTCTACTTCAAGCCGCGTATCATGGCCGCATTGAGAATCCATTTGCCGCGAATGAAGGCGACGCTTTTTCCGTCCGGTGTTATTGCAAAGGATGAGACTTCGTCCTCGCCCAGGTCGGCGACGAAATGCGCATTCTCCTCGTTGAGGAATTGCCGCCAAAGCGCGTTCCGTCTGCCGTCGGGGAGAACATAGTAAACGCTGTTGTTGTCGGCTCCCCAGGCCGTGGCCCAGGCGATTCCTGGTGGCTGGGGGCGATTCTCACCGAGGCGGAAAATCTTCGTGGTTTTTCCATTTGCGACAGACATCACGGCGAGTCTTAGCGTTTGATAGCCTTCCTCACCGAACACAATGCACGCAATGGATTTGCCGTCCGGCGAAAACGACGGCTCGCGGACTTTTCCCTCGAAGACCCGGGATTCCGTTCCGCCATCGCTTGGAACTCGCCACAGTGTTTGCTGAGGTCCCGAATCAAAATAAACCCATTTGCCGTCGGGCGACACGAAACGCGGGTAACCGCCTTCGGTTTTCGATATCTGAACGGGATTCGTTCCATCGTTATTTATTCGCCAGACCTGGTTGGCTCCGCTTCGATTGGAAGTGAAGAAAATATGGCCGTCAGGTGACGCGAAGGGCATAAAGTCCTTCGAAGAATTATTGGTGAGTTGCCGCTGCTCGCCCCCATCCCGGCCGATCGTCCAGATGTCGCCGTCATTTCCCTCGTACACAATTTTTTGGCCATCGGCTGTGAACGAAAAGCCGGTCCGCGCAACGGCAAGACTCCTGGGATTGCTCAGGTCGTCGAGCCTGGCGGTATATAGATGGAACGTATTGGTAACGTATTTCGCGACGATCTTATCGGCGGCCTGGTCCAGACTGAGGCTGATGTAATCCGTTGCGTCTTTAGTCAATGGCTGGGCGGTTCGGGTGGCAGCGGAGACGTGCCAGATTCTGGATCGTCCGTCGAGACTTTCTTTCGCGGTGACGAGCAATCCGCTCTGGTCCGGCAGCCATTTCAGGCTGCTGACCTCGAAGAAGGTTCGGCCGGAGATCTCACTAACGGCGCCGCTCGCCAGATCCAGTTGTTTTAAACGAAAATCACTGCTGCCGCTTTCCGACTGACCCACTGCGAAGGCGATCGATTTTCCGTCGGGCGAGAATTGGTTATCACTGATGCGAACGGGCCGTGTTAGCGTCAGCAGCCTTCGTTCGTTTTGTCCATCGTAATCCGCGACGTGTAAAGAGCAGAAGTCGTTGTCCTCGTGGCGGCAACGGACGAAGGAGATGTGGCGGTCGTCCGGCGAGACGCTGACCCAGCCCTGAATCTCATCCGCAATCCTCACCGGAATTCCACCAAAGGTCGTTACGCGATATAGCGTCGTGACATACGAGTTACTACGAATCCTTCTGACGTAGTACAACGAATTGCCGTCGTGCGAGGCGGTCAATCCCAGGTAGTCCCCGTCCGCTGGAGGCACGATCTGGATGTTTTCCGCAGTCGCCAGTTGACGAAGCCAGAGACTATGCTTACCGCCACTTTCGCTGGTGTAGGCGACGTATTTGCCGTCCGGCGTAATGACGGAGTAGACGCTCCCGCCACTGGAGAAAACTTCGGATTCGAACGGGCTGGACAGAATCGGCGCAGCCCGGGTTGATGCCGTCAGCCTGCCCCGGCCGATCCAGGCAACGGTAAGAACTGCCAGGAGAGCGAGTATAGAGATCGCCGTTACGGACAGATAAGATCTCTTCGGCGTGGCCGGCTGAAAGTCGTGAGGATTTTCGTTCACTGGCCTCTCGGCGGTAACGCCAGGGAAAACCTCTTGGACCTCGGCAATGAAACGATATCCGCGGCCTCGGACGGTTTCGATAAAACGCGGCTGATTGGGGTCGTCCTTCAAAGCACGCCGTAATACTTTGATGTTGAAGGAGAGGTTGCTCTCTTCGACAAAACGGTCCTGCCAGATGGCCTGCATCAGTTCGTCTTTTTCGAGCAGACGTCCAGGGTGTTCGACCAGGAAGTGCAACGTGTCAAAGACTTTTGGCGTGAGCGCGATAGGTTGGTCGTTGCAGAACAACATCTTCGCCCCAGGGTCCAGGCGGAAACTTTCAAATCTGTAGAAACGTCCTGTTTCTGTCTGCATTGAGCTGCTCACCCATATTCACCGGCTCTGGCCGGGAATCGCGGCGGATTTTACCACGTATTGACCTTCTCACGGAGTTCTCAACAAATTCTCATCGCATTCTCAAGACGGTAGCTGACACGAATCCTTAAGCTCAGGGTCCTCGAGAGATCGATGGGGAAACAATTGAGGGCCGTTCTCGCTTTGCTCAGCCTGGCGCTGCCGGCGGCGTGTCAAACCGCGGCGTTGATGCCGGAACTCTCGGCCGGCGTTTTGGCCGAAGAGTATGAGAAGGCGAGCAACAGTATCCGCAGCAAGTATGACGGCAAGGAGATCCGCGTCGCGGGCTTCACTCCCGTCGCCCCAACCATGCCTCAAGACGCTGCCGACCAGGGTTTTGTTCTGCTGCGAGCAGAGAAACAGAACACCGCTGGGCCCGTTACCTGTTGGTTCACCCTGGCGCAGTCCGGCGAATTCTCGAGAATCACCGGCGGGCAATACCTGACAGTCAAAGGAGTCTTCAATGGGGAGGGCGGCGCCGCATTGAGATTCTGCAAGGTGATCAAGATTAGTCGAACAGGAGGAACACGATGAAGTCCGGAAACGACGCCGGGTGGGCAGTAAAGTTGGCCCGAACTATCAGGCAATGGCATAGGCGGCGGCAACAGCGCCACGTGCATCAGCCGTCGAAGTCGAAGTTTCTCCTTGAGGCGATGGAGCCGCGACTGTTGCTTAATGCCGCCGATCTGCTGATGTACGCCACGCCGGTTACTGGCCCGGGCGAGCAAGCCTTTAGTGCTCCCGCCGCATTCCAACAGCTGGAACCGTCGACCACGAGTGGGCAACTCTTTTATCTCAATTTCGATGGTGCTTCCGCCGCGAGTTACAACGGGCCGGTCCCTATTCAGAACATCAATGTCGCGCCGTTTGAATTTCCGGCGGACGTAGCCGAAGCCCGGTCCGGTTTCATAGAAGGCGTCGTCGCGTCGTTGAACGAACGCATGGCTCCTCTTGGCGTGACGTTTACCGCAACTCTTCCTGTGGAGGCAGTGCCGGACCATTCCACTATCTTCATCGGCGACGAAGCTGCCGATTTTTCGCAGTACGGTTCATTCCTAGGCCTGGCCGAAGAAGTCGACACCGGCAACCTCAACCACCACGACAACGCTTTCGTTTTCAGCGACCGAATTTTTCAGTCGGGTATGAACTCGGCCGGTTATGAGTCCGCCTTAGTGGAAGTCATCGAGCATGAGGCGCTTCATCTGTTGGGCTATGCCCATGCCGATGGGGAGACGAAGGGGTGGAGTGCCGTCGCGGATACACCTGCGCCGCCGCCGATTGGCGCAACGATTACCGTCAACAGCAACCTCGATAACGATGACCCGAGTGACGGCAAGATCACGCTGCGCGAAGCCATCTCGATCGCCAACGGCGATCGTCAGCCCGGCGGATCGGAGAAAGGCCTGATCAGCGGAAGTCCCGGTTCCGGCAAGCTGGACACCATTGTTTTCGCCATTTCCCACACCACGATCACCCTGGGTGCGATCGCGCTGCCGGTTATCACGAACCCGGTGAGGATTCTTGGCGACACGTCGTCCGGTAATGGAAAGGTTCTACCGGGTATCCAGATCGACGCGACCGCCGTGGTCCCACCAAAGGGCGATTTCGTCGATCACTTGGGTTCGGGGCTGGAGCTCGCCACCAACAATAGCGAGATTAAGGGTTTGAGCATTGTCGGAGCGCCGGGATTTGGAATCTTCATCAACAATATCCCGCCGAATACCAACGTTGGCGGAAACCTCATCGAAGGGAATTGGATTGGTCTGGATGGCACGGGCACCAAGAGCGCGGGTAACAAATCCGGCGGCATCCTGCTTGAAGGCACCGCGAACAACCAAATAGTGAACAACATCATTTCCGGAAACGGTGGCGCAGGTGTCCTTATCGGCAGTTCCGACCACAATACAGTCAAAGGTAACTTCATCGGCACCGATGCCGCGGGTCAAAACGCGGTGCCCAATATAGGACTTGGGATCATAGTCACAGGCCCCACTGCGTCCCACAACATCATTGGAGGTACCGCGAGCGGGGATTTCAACGTGATCTCCGGAAATGACCATTGGGGTATTGAAGTTTTCGCAGGCGACAACAACCAGATCATCGGCAACCGGATCGGCACCAATGCCGACGGCGACGCCGCCCTCCCAAATATCGCCACCGGTAAGTTCGGAAACGCCGGTGGAATATTCATTACGGCTGGTGCACGGAGCACGACAATCCAGGAAAACACGATATCGGGTAATCAGTGGCACGGAGTAGCGGTCGCCAATACCGGAACAGATGGAACGGTGGTTCAGTTCAACTTTATCGGCTCGGACATCACTCAACAGTTACCGGTCCCTAATGGAGGCGATGGTATTTTCCTCGGCCAGGAGGTGTTCCCCCAGGGCGTCACTCCATTCATACCGACTGTCACACACCTCATAAATGTGCCAACTGTCGGGACACCATCGAACACGATCATCGCCTTTAATCTCATCTCGGCCAACGGGCGAGACGGTGTGCGGATCCAGGACGGAGCGAAGAACAACTTCGTGGAGGGCAACTTCATCGGGCAGAACGCCGACAACCCCAACCTCGGGAACACCGGCGACGGCGTATCCATCATCGATTCGCCGGACAACATTATCGGGGCCCGGAAGGATGCCGACGGCAATCTGATCTATGCCCAGAATGTCATTGCCAGCAATAAGCAGAACGGCATTCACATCACAAATTTGCTGTCACCTCCAGTCGCCCCGGATGGCACACCAATCATTCCGAATGGCACACGAGTCGTGGGGAACATCATCGGTCTGGGCCGCGGCGATGATGCAACAGAGTTGGGAAACAAGAACGGAATTCTGATCGAAAAGGGTTCTTCGAACAACATCATCGGCGGAGCAGCCAATGAGGACGTCAACACGATCTCGGGAAATTTCGAGGTCGGTGTTGTGGTATTGGGGGATCGAAACACCATCCAAAGGAACTTCATTGGAACCGACAACACGGGCACTCTCTCCAAAGGAAACAAACTAGGAGGAGTCTTAGTCCAGGGAAGCAATAACACTATCGGCGATGCTACTGGGCTGGGAAACATCATTTCCGGTAACACGACTGGATTTGGTGTAGAGATCTTGAATCCGGGCACGGGCAACACGATCCTGGGAAACTTCATCGGACTTGACGGGGTGGGTCAAGTTTTCAATAAGGATGGAATCATTGTCCTCAATGCCCAGGGCAATACAATAGGCGGAGCGAACCCTGTCGAGAGTACGGGACCGGGGAATGTCATCTCGGGCAACAGCCGCCACGGCGTATTCATCAGCGGCACCGACGCCAGCGGCAATCGAATAATCGGTAACATCATCGGGTTGGGTATTGATGGGCTTCCGACGGATACCGCAAATGCATCGACCGGTAATGGTGGAAACGGTATTCGTATCGAGCAGGGTCACGACAACTTTATCGGTGGTTTATCGCAACGCGACGCGAATGTCATCTCTAACAATGTCCAGTCCGGAATCGCGATCGACAAGGCTTCTTCCAACTTCGTCTTGAACAATTTTATTGGCACCGACGTGTCCGGTCAGGCCGGCACGTCAGGTCCAACCGGCAACAAGGACGCGGGAGTCTCCATCACGGACGGATCGTCGAATTTCATCGGTAGTACCAAAAGCTCGAATATTATTTCCGGAAACAAAGTCGGCATCGTCATCAGCGGTCAGGCTTCTGTCAACAATTTCGTCCTGGGCAATCGAATCGGCACCGACTCCACGGGAAAGGTTGCATTGCCGAACACGGAACATGGAGTCGCGATTGTTTCATCGGCATCCCACAACGTTATCGGAGGCAACGTACAAGGCGCTGGAAATTTCATTTGCGGCAATAAGAAGAACGGAATATTCATCTCCGGAGGGGCGAATGACAATGCCGTCTTTGGCAATTCGATCGGCCGTGCTTTTGACGGCGGCGCCTTGGGTAATGGAGAGAACGGCATCTTTATCGAGAACTCCGATCGGAATGTGATCGGCGATTTCTTCGGCGATCCTGGCGGTCAGTCCAACGAAATCGCTTTTAACGGATCGCGGCTTCAGAACTTGAACCAGGGACACGGTGTGGAAGTGGCGTCGGGCACCGGCAACAGTATTTTGAGAAACTCCATCCACTCCAATACCGGCCGCGGCATCGACCTGAACAACAATTCCTTCGACTTGAATGATTTTCGTGATGAGGATCGTGGCGCCAACAACTCGCAAAACTATCCCTTCGTGACGCAGGTCCTCCCGCTATCCGATGGAGGCAAGGTCATTCAATGGACACTGGACAGCACGCCCAATACGCATTTCAGGATCGACTTCTATTCGAACGACAAAGCCGATCCGTCCGGATTTGGTGAGGGTAAGAACTTCCTTGGCGCGCAATTCATAACCACGGATGCTACGGGATTCGCTTCGTTTTTCAAGACTTTCAAATCGACCGATAAGTTGATCTCCGCAACAGCAACAGACGGCTTCGGCAACACTTCCGAATTCTCCATGGTCGACAGTGACGGCGACGGGCTTGCCGATGCGTGGGAGGACCCGTCCATTGCGGGTTTTATCGACATCAACGAAGACGAAACGGCGGATTTGAACTTTTTCGCAAGCAACCGATTCATCAATAGCGCGGGTTTGGGACTTGATCCGTTACGCAAAGACATTCTTGTCGAGGTCGATGCCATGCGTGGCTTCGGTCCCGCGCCCGGTGCGCTGGAAGCCGTCGAAAATGCCTTCGCCAATAACGGCATCGCACTACACGCAATCCTGGACGAAACAACCATCGCCCCTTTCAAGTTTCTATCGACGTCACCCGATGCCGGCACCTGGCCGGAGTTCGACATCGTTAAGCGCGAACATTTCGGTACTCTTGGCGACAGTCCGGAAACAATCGCGGCGAGGAAACTGATATTCCGATACGCGCTGTTCGCCCAGTCCATTTCCCCCGCGGGTAACGTCGGGATTGCTGAGAACGCCGTCAAGCAATTCGGCGACCAATTCCTGGGCCTCGGTGGCGACGATTTCATTGTCAGCATGCCGAACCGGACATTCCTCGAACAAGCCGCCGTATTCATGCACGAACTCGGCCACACGCTGGGTTTGTTCCATGGCGGCGACCAGGCGGACGACACGTTCAACTTCAAGCCGAACTACCACAGTGTGATGAACTACCTGTGGTCATTGCCGAGTGCGTGGATGTCCGAAGACACCAACGGGAACGGAGTACAGGATGGAGTTGAGCAGGATATCAACCGCAACGGCCTTTTCGGCGACAGCACGTGGCGTCTCGACTTCTCGAATTCCAAATTCAACGACCTCGACGAAAATGCTCTGAACGAACTTCTCGGCATCGGCGGCCACAGCGGTGATTGGGTTTTCACCCGTGGCCGGCTTGTGCTGGAGTCCGGACCGGTGGACTTTAACGGCGACGGCAGCATCAACGTCGAAACCGTTACCGCGAACCTGAATGGGAATCTCCTGAATCTCAACAGTGGCCTTCAGCTGCTGACGGGTTACGACGACTGGTCTCATCTGCAGTACTACTTCCGGGAACTGCCGAACTCTCGCGACGGTTTCCACGGCACCGGCCTCGGTCCCGGCGCCGGAAACATATCTCCGTTCGAGATGACGGTCGCGGAATCTGAAGCACTGAATAGCCTCGGAGAAGGACCGGGCTTCTTTTACTTCAGCAGTACGAATAGCACGGAATTCGACGAATCCGGCGGGGTTGCCACCATCATTGTCGCGCGCGCCGGCGGTACTCAGGGTTCAGCAACAGTGGATTTCTCCACTTCGGACGGCTCCGCGTTAGCCGGTGTAGATTACACGGCTACAACCGGAACACTGAGTTTCGCTGATGGAGAATTTCTTAAATCGTTCACCGTTCCGATCCTGAATGATTCCGTTTTCGAGCCGACGAAGACGTTCCACGTCACGCTTACCAACCCAACGGGCGGCGCCACTCTGGGCCAGCAGATCACCTCAACCTGGAACATTCTCGATGACGATGGCGTTGGCAACTTCCAGTTCAGTCAGGCCTCATACGTGGCGAAGGAAACAGATCACATGGCGACAATTACCGTCGTTCGTACCGGTGGAACGAAGGGCGCGGCGTCTGTGCACTTTGCCACGGCGAATGCGCTGGCAACAGCAGGCCAGGATTACGTCGCGACTTCCGGCACGCTCAATTTTGCCAACGGCGAGTCCAGCAAAACGTTCACCATCACTTTGCTGGACGACGCCATTGTCGAAGGCATTGAAGATCTGAAGATCATCCTAAGTAACCCCACCGGCGGGGCCGGACTCGGCACGCAAAGCGAAGGGATTCTCATCATCCAGGACGTTGAGCCCGGCATTCTCCAGTTCAGCGATGCGACTTATCAAATCGGTGAAGGCGGCGGGACGGCGATCGTTACCTTGACGCGTACCAACGGCGTGGATGGAACCGTTTCGGTAAACTTCGCGACATCGAACGGCACAGCGACGGCGGGATCGGACTACACCGCAACTTCCGGAACGCTGACCTTCCTCGATGGCGAAGCGGCGAAGACCTTCACGATTTCGATCAATAATGATGCACTCGCCGAAACTACAGAGACCATCAATCTGACACTCAGTGCTCCGTCGGGTGGGGCGGTTTTGGGAACACAGAAAACGGCCCAATTAGGAATTCTCGACGACGATCCAGCTACCTTGCTGTTCAGCGTGCCGTCTCTCGACGTCAATGAGAACACTGGGACCGCGACGATTCAGGTCATCCGAATCGGAACGCTCGATACACCCGCTTCGGCGACCATCAGCACAGCAGATGGCAGCGCACACGCCGGCCTCAATTATGTGGCAACGACAGGCACGATCAGTTTCACCGTTGGACAGGCGAGCCAGACTTTCAGCGTGCCCGTCATCGACGACCGTCTTGGCGAAGGAACGAAATCGTTCCAGGTCCTGCTGAGTAATCCGGGCGCCGGAACGCTGTTGGGAACGCCCACGACCGCGACGCTGCGGATTCTTGATGACGAAACCGCAAACGCCGCCACCCTTGTCGTCACCAATACGAACGACAGCGGCGCCGGTTCTTTGCGTCAGGCGATTCTCGATGCCAACG
>JACXTT010013160.1_pt1 | contig 10922 bp, 11 predicted proteins | sample 9270951 | NCBI WGS metagenome assembly JACXTT01 (sample SAMN15532306, study PRJNA645909) | rock metagenome | isolation source: weathered quartz diorite | place: Puerto Rico | collected 2017-06-21 | reverse complement strand
CCTTTAGCCATTTTACGCAAAGCATCATTCTTTTCTTTGGTCGTCATAACCGCCAACTGCCAGCTGGCCGCTCTGGCGTCTTGGGACATTTTTATGATTGTTTGCTCAAGACTCATTTTTATTACCTCTGATTTAAAACTAAATCGTCTACATGAATAACTTCGTGCTTGCCTTTTTTGTCATCGATCTTATTTAATTCTGCTGAAGAATAATTAACAATCCCTCGGGCGATCTCAGATCCTTCCTTATCTTCTACGACGACGATATCATCCTTTTTAAAATACCCGTCACAGGAAACAACACCAACCAACAATAAACTTTTCCCGCCGTTTAAAATGGCTTTTTTGGCGCCGTCATCAATCACAAGCTTGCCCTTAGGCTTAGCCCCGAATGAAATCCAATGTTTACGTGATAATAATTTATCTTCTTTCTCTCCAAAAAATGTCCCGATCTTTTCCCCTTTTAAAATCCTTAATAAAACGTCTTCTGTTTCCCCATGAGCGATAATACAAGGAACGTTGGCGCTGCTGGCGATCTTAATCGCGTTTAGTTTAGCTGACATCCCGCCTTTGGACATGTGTTTATTATTAGACCCGCCGGCGAGGCCCTCAATTTCCTGAGTAATTTCTTTAATTTCATCAAAAAGTTTTTTTTCTTTGCCGCTTAGATCATAAAATCCTTCGACATCCGACAAAATAATAAGAAGGTCTGCCTTCACTTGCCCGGCGACAAGCGCTGAGAGCTTATCGTTATCCCCGAATTTGATTTCATCTGTTGAGATCGTATCGTTCTCATTTACAACAGGAACAACACCCTTCTCTAATATAGCCTGGAAAGTGTTGCTTGCGTTGTTATACCGCGTGCGGTTATCAAAATCATCCCAGGTCAAAAGCACTTGCGCGCAGCTACGATTGTTTTTCTTAAAAAGATCAATATATGTTTTCATCAAGCTCGCTTGACCAATAGCGGCCAAAGCTTGAAGAGAAGCCAAATCCGACGGGCGTTTCGTTCGATTTAATTCTCCCATGCCTAAAACAATCGCCCCTGAGCTGACCAAAACAATCTCGACTCCATTATCCTGAGCCTTGCAGATTTGATCGACAAGAGAAGCCAAGTGGGCCATCTTCGGCTGCATTTTATAGGTTGCAATGACACTTGATCCAATTTTAATCACAACCCGTTTAATTTGTCTTGGAAATTTTCTTTGCATTATTTTCGGTCCGCTTTATTAAGGGCTTTTTTCATTTCAAGGACAACCTCATCTAATCCAATATGGGCCGCCGCTGAAATTGGGATTATTTTAACGCCTTTGACTTTAAGTTTAAACTTTTTTAAATTTTCTTTTCCTTCTGGCAAATCCATTTTGTTGGCTACTACAAGCCTCTGTTTATAAACAAGCTTCTCTCCATAGGACTCCAGTTCATGATTGATCTTTTTATAATCAGAAACGGGATCACGCCCTTCTGTCCCTGCCATATCGATCATATGCACCAAAACTTTGGTACGTTCCGCATGCTTTAAGAATTTATCACCTAATCCACGGCCTTCGTGCGCGCCCTCGATAATCCCAGGCAAATCAGCGACGGCAAAGCTAAAATCTTTGACAGCCACGACACCTAAAATAGGCTGCTTGGTTGTAAAGGGATAATTGGCAATCTTAGACTTCACTTTAGAAATAGCACAAATAAGTGTAGATTTGCCCGCGTTTGGAAATCCAATCAACCCAACATCGGCAATCAATTTAAGTTCTAAATGGATCGTGCGTTCTTCACCCTTTTGCGGGGAACTCGGTGTTTTATTTCGGTTATTACCCTTGCCACCTTCACCGCCCTTAGCCACAATCACCTGCTGGTTTTCTTGCACTAAATCGCTAATCAAAAGTTTATTAGAATCATCGCGAATGATGGTGCCGACCGGAACACGCAGCATAAGATCTTTACCTTCTCGCCCTTTTTGATTTTTAGAACTGGCATTGCCGCCCTTCTGGGCTTCGCGATGCTGTCTAAATTTAAAATCAAGAAGCGTTTGAATGGATTTATCCGCAACAAAAATGACATCGCCGCCTCTGCCGCCGTCGCCGCCGTCAGCTAGCGCATAACGCATATATTTTTCGCGATAAAAGCTCGTGCAGCCTTGTCCGCCGTCACCGCCTTTAACCGATATTTTGACTTCATCAATAAACATATGTGTAAAAAATAAAAAGTCACCAGAGCACTCGTCACCTGTCACCTGTAGGACACTAGTTAACTAGCAACCACAGGTGACTGGTGTCAGGTGACTGGTGACCCCAATAAAAATTTAATTATTTTACGCGTATATCTTCGTAATATTAAGCGAGGTCAAAGACTGCCGATGTCCTCGAAGGCTTTGCGAATTCTTTCGTCGACGAAATTTAAAAGCGAGCGTTCTTTTGGCTTTGCTATGACCGACGACCTTGGCCTTGACTTTCACATCTTTTAAGAATGGTTGGCCAACACGCACTTCATTGCCATTTGACAAAAGCAAAACATTTTCAAGGGCCACATCTTTGCCTTCAACCTCAGATAAACGATTAACGATGATGGTATCGCCTTCGGCCACCTTATATTGCAATCCGTTAATTAAAACGATAGCAAACATTTTTTCCTCCTGTTGAGCTAATAAAATTTAGAGCATTAATGTAATCGAAATCGACGGGATTTGCAACAAATATTTTATGGGTTTAAGCGAAGCGCACGCTGCCGCGGCCGTCGCAGTAAGGGCATTTGCCAAAAGTGATCGACTCGATGGTTTTTCCTGTGCGGGCGCGTGTCATTTCGACCAAACCTAAGGGTGAGATTTTATAAACTTCTGTTTTCGCCGGGTCACGTGAAAGGGCGCGTTCAAGAGCATCGAGGACTTTACGTTTATGGTCTTCTCTGATCATATCAATAAAATCAATAACAATAATCCCCCCGAGATCGCGCAATCTTAACTGCCGGGCGAGCTCCGGGATAACTTCCATATTCACCATAAAGGCGGCGTCGCCAGGGGATGCATTGGGCCTGAATTTGCCGCTATTGACATCGATAACCGTTAGCCCTTCCGTCGGTTCAATGACAAAATAACATCCCGGCTTGCAATAAACGTGCGTGTCATAAATCTTAGATAGTTCTTTTGAAACATTTTTAGCTTCAAATAAAGATTTTTCGCCCTTATAAAACTCTATCTTGTTGACCATTTCATTGCCGATAAGCATTTGCACGAAGCGGCGCATCTTATTACATTCCTCTTCAGAATCAATGACCACGCGATCGACTTTTTCAGTCAAATAATCGCGAACAATTTTCCAGGTAAGCTCGCCTTCTTCATAAATGAGCGTCGGAGCGGATTCGCTTTCAGACTTTTTTAAAATTTTTTCCCAAACCTTATAAAGAAACTTTGCATCACGCAAAAGCTCATTTTTCCCTTGTTGTGATGAAGCGGTACGGATGATAAACCCACCCGTTTTGGCAAAAGTAAATCCTTTAATAACCTCTCTTAAGCGCTGACGCTCTTCAACTTTATCAATTTTTTTTGACACGCCGGTTTGTTTATCAAATGGCATATAAACAACAAATCGTCCGGGCAAGGAAATATGCGTAGTCAACCGCGCGCCTTTTTCCCCAAAAGGATCTTTGACGACCTGGACAAGGATTTCCTGTCCAATGGTAAAGGGAAGATTTTCTTTATGATGGTGTTTATGCTCGTGTTTAGGCGGGTGAGGTTGTTTCTTATTCTTCTTAAAAATCTTTTCTAAAAACTTTTTGGGGCCTTGGGATTCTTCGTTAATAGGCTCAACGACGTCGGTAAGATAAAGGAAGCCATTGCGCTGCTGGCCGATATTGACGAAGGCGGCATTGATGGAGGGCAATATCGATTCCACTTTTCCTTTATAGATATTGCCCAAAAGCGACTGGTAACGGTCAGCTTCAATGTGAAAATCATCGACGTGACCGTGATCAAGAATGGCGACTTGGCGCTCATTCTTTTGAACTTGAATGAGAATTTCTTTAGACAAGATCCACCTCTATAACATCTCTCTTAAACAACTGGCGAAAATCCAAAGATTATTGAGCCGGGATCTTTGGAATTTCCGGAGTAATTATATGAGGTGTTATGAAAATGAGCAAATCTGTTTTTGTATCGCCCACTTCGCTCTTCTGGAACGCCAATCCAACAAGAGGAATGTCGCCGAGCAAAGGAATTTTATGTTTCGTATCGGTCTTTTGATTTTTAACCAATCCACCGATGACCAACGTGTCTGCATCTTTGACCATAACGCTTGTCTTGGATGATTCATTGCTAAGACGTGGGAGCGATGTGTTCTCAACCGTGACAAAATCGAGGATCGCGGTGATATGAGGTTCGACGTCGAGGGTAACAAAACCAGCTTTGTTGACATGCGGGGTTACGTTAAAAATGATCCCAATGTCTTTATATTCCCAGCCAGAAACTTGTAAGCGCGCTTGTTGCTCGTTGAACGTATACGTCGGGATAGGGTATTGGCTTCCGACGACAATCTGCGCTGGTTTATTATCGACAGTAACGATGCGCGGATTAGATAATATATTTGTATTACTTTTTGTTTTAAGAGCCTCAAACACAGCTTGCATCTGATTGAAATTAAGTGTGCCATAATTAAAGTCCGTATCCTGAGCCGCGGGGAAAGGAGCGTCTTTGATATATTTATTAGAAGAAGATGTTGTAAAAGGCCATGTGGAAGGACGCTGAGCGCCAGAGACCGTCACCTTTGTGACCCAATCAACACCTAAATTATCTTGGTCCGTAAATGTCGTCTCAACAATTTTCCCTTCGATCAAAACAAGCGGTGTGGTCGTATCCAGCTGTTTAATAACTTCGTCCATCAAATCCATTTTTTTGCTGACGTCGGTCACGATGATCGTATTGGTTCTTTGGTCGAAATCAACCTTACCACGCTCTGACTTCATCTTGTCAATGGATTGAATGACTTCCGAAGCTTTAGCGAAATTTAAAATAAATGTTTTTGTTTCTAATGGTTCTTGTTCAGCCAACGCTGTTGCATCTTCTCTTCTTTTCTTTAAACTTTCAACAGTTGTGACAACAATGATCTTCCCTTTTCTGTCGGCGGCAAATCCATAGGTCTGAAGGATAACATCCAGTGCCTGCTGCCAGGGGACATCCCTTAATTGAATAGAAACGGTTCCCGTGACTTCTGGCCCGGCGACGATGTTCACCCCGCTTTTGTATGAAAGGATTTGCAGGACGTTACGGATATCAGCATCCCTAAAATCGATGCTCACATTTCCGTCACCCGTGACAGAAACATTTTCCGTCGGTGCGGCCGCGGCTGGCTGTGTGGGTGCGGCCGCTGGTTGAGCCATGACACGACCTCCCCATGCGACGCTCAGCACGCACAAAACAAAAACAAAAATGGACGTTCGCTTAATCATTACATGCCTCCTTTTTTAAGCTTAAGTAATAATTCTTGTTCACCTTTTTTCAGTATGATGTAATCATTGTTAATTTCGGTCACTTGGAAATCCCCGATTTTATCATTGAGCTTAAGAACCCGACCGTTGACGATGGCTAAATTTTCTCCGTTGGTCCCCGCGATGACCCCTTGCAATGCTAAATCATTGAGCTCTATATCATTATCGTAATTGATAATCGTTCCGCCGGGGCTGACCAAACTCCAAAAGGGGTCTCTACGATTGTGGTCGTCATATTTAAATACCTTTGTTTCCCCTGCAATGAGGATTCTCGCACTAAATAAAATAAATACAACCAAAAGAATAGATTTTTTCATTTGTCTTTTTTCTCTACTGTGTCTTCCCAAATCACAGCATCCAGGACTAATCAGATGTCATGCTGGCGAGAATCACCATGCGAAGCAATGGTTAAATCACTGACCATCAGAAACAAATCGTCATCACTTTCAATCTGATTTAGAAATCGGCCAAACCCGTGGTAATCGCTTTTGGCATCAATGGCAATAGGAAGGGCAAAATAAACGCGGTCTTTTTCTTTCAAAAGGGATTTCTGTTTAGAAATGTCTGGGGTTATTTGGTCTATCTTAACATTGTTTTTAAGCGCCAACCTCGAAATGCGTTCCAAGATGACCGGGAGCTCTTCTCGATCTTTAACCCGCGCGTCCATTTGATCAAATTTATCTTTGAGCTTACTGTTTTCACTAATATAGAACGCCATCTTGTCGATGTTTTCTTTTGCAGCTTTGTATTCCTCCTTGGCTGTTTTAATTTTTTCATCGATTTTTTTAAATCCCCCCAACTGCGGACTCAAAATTAAAAAGAAATCCATAAGAAAAAAAATGAACACAAACACACCCAGAACGTAATAAACATTACGTTCATTAATTTTTCCTAAAAGTGGCATTATTTTTTCTAGGACTTTGTTCATTTCTTTAAATGGCACGTGATCATAAAATTAGCGACTTCTGTTTCGCCCACTCTTTGCAACTGGATGGAACCAACATCTAAATCTTCAAACCTTTCCAAAAACCTCGCATTGGCTTTCAGATTAGCGGCAAACGTATGCACGTTGATCATCTGTTCATTTTTTCTTGATAAGGCGCGGCCCTGAATCAATAATTCGTCGTCGTTAAGGTCGATTTTGCTGAGCCAGACTCCCTTGGCGAGGCTATCGCTGATAATATTTAATTTTTCGCTCCATAAAATAGCTTTGCCGCTGGTAATCCCTTCAATGGATTTTGTTTTGGCCTGGAAGGTTCTCATGTCGGTGATAAGCCCGTCGACCTTTTCTTTTTCCTGTTTAATTTTAGCCAAATGGGATTGCAAAGATTTATATTGAACAATTTTAATGACATTGACCCCTAACAGCAGGATGTGAACGATGATAAGAAAAGCCAGGACGCCGCCGAGAATGCCTATGATTAAATCCATAGGAATTTGAGAGGTTAGCTCAAGGATACTTTTTTGTTTGTTGCGCAGGTTTTCTGGGACAAGATTAATATCAATCATATTCGTAAAGAGATAATCCTAAAGCGACTGTAAATTTAGAAAAATTATTTTTTGATTCACCCGTTTTTAAGTTCGAGGAGATTTTAATGCCCTGAAACGGATCCCACTGGCTGACCTTTATTTCCAAATTCTTGTTAAATAAGTCAGATATGCCGTTTAACAGCGAACCGCCTCCCGTTAACAAAACCTGTTTGATTTCTCGGTTATTTTCCGTCGTGAAATAGTCAAGCGAAAGTTTAAGCTCTTGGATCAGGTTTAAAATAACGGACTCACAAGCATTCATCACTTCCTCTTTTTTATCGGCCGGATTGATTTTTAGTCCTTCAGCCACTTGAATGCTTACGCCCAAGGTATTACTGATGCTTCGCGTGAAATCGCGTCCTCCGATAAAAATATCGCGGTCAAACCGCGGCAATTGGTTCATCATAATCATTAAATGCGTCACCGAATCGCCCATATCCAAAACAGCCACGGCTGCTTCTTTATCGACATCGACCCCGTACCCTAAAACATTAATGATATTAGCGACGGCAATGGAATTAATGCCAATAAAATCGGCCTGAAGGCCCAGCGAGCTTAACAGTTTCATGCGTTGGTCGACAAGTTCTTTGCGGGCCGCGCCAGCCATGACCAACATCTGATTTCCCTTATATTTGGAATCAATGATATAACAATCCGTATAAACTTTATCTTGGCCAAAAGGAAAATACTTGTCCGCTTCGATGGCAAAAGATTTTTTGAGCTCGTCAATACTCATCTTAGGCATCTCGATATAACGAATCAAAGTCCCTTTTCCTAGAATAGAGGTATAACAAGACTTACACGGAACATTTAGGTGGGTTATGGCTTTCTGGATAGCTGGGCTAATCTCTGCATTAGCGATAGGCTCAATAGCTATATTCAATAACTCGTATCTTCCATCATCGTTTTTCGTTAATTCAACCAATTTACACTCATTGGTCCCGATATCTAATCCAACGGAAGATCCTTGCTTCTTTTTACTTAATAATTTTTTTACAAACTTAAAATAAGCTTCTAATAATTTTTTCATAATATAATTAAGGAAAATAAAGCAAACTTATTTTAAAGGAGGGTTTTTAGTTAATCAATATGTTTTTCTTAAATTATTATAATATTTGGTTTTACAAAATAAAACAGGGGACATGATTTATGTCCCCTGTTAAGATAACTTGCTTCTACAGCTATTACGGTGTCAAAATACCGCCTGTTGACATCGTAAACACCGTGGTCCCTGTTGTCCCTGGGTTCGTCGGTGAAGCTGTGAACGTATACCCGCCTGTTCCCATTACACAAGCAAATGAATACCCCGACTGGGTTGTTCCACAATAGTTAGTATTCACGTAGGGGGGGGTAGAACCGGTATGCAATGTCGTCATGTCTAATGGGTAATTACCATTATTAGCGGTTCCATACGTCTCTGATGCTGTTGACATCGTTCTTAAAGCGCCTTTAGCTAACGCATCGTTAGCTGAAATCTTGGCTCTAAGAAGGTTGGGGATCGCGATGGCCGCCAATAAGGCGATGATCGCCACAACGATCATGATTTCAACCAGCGTAAAACCTTGTCTATTTAGCTTTTCCATACCTTTATCCTCCTTTAGGATAGTAAGTCATCGGTTACAGATTCCCAAAGGATTTAAAGTATGATAACGTTTTTCTACGGGATTCTTGTAACTTATTGACTCCACTTCGATTATGTCGAACGTATTCTAACGTCACCTCCAAGCATCGTCAAACATATTTTGACTTTTTTTCCAAAATAAAAAAACCTATTCCCGTCCTTAAGAATAGGTCTTCAAAGCAATCGCAAATTACTCTATTGCGGCAACTGGCTACCCGTCCCCTTAGGGGTTAGGGCCCTATAGCTTTGTGTCCCATCCTTTCGGGTGTCCTACTCCGCCAAAATGCTTTCGCTTTTGGCTTCGAAGGACATTCTGCGAAGCGTCCAAATAAATATTTTGACGCGAAGCAGAATGGTTTACCTTTGACACAACCAAATTGTCACTTAAAGGATAACATCTGTTGAAAAAGGTGTCAAGATTACCTCTTAAGGTCTGAAAGCGTTTTCTCTAGGTTAGAATACTCGCCCTTCAACGATACATTGACTTGTTCTATGGTAGCCATGTTTTGTTTTAACTCGTTGCCTTCCTTTTCAATTTCATGGGCTTCCATAGGGATATTCTGTAACCTGGTCTGCGCCTGAGCAAGGATATCAGAAAGATCTTTTTGCTTAGCCTTAAGGTCTAAAATAGCTTGGTCTAATTCCTCCCGCTGGGTCTTTTTTTGGGTCTGTAAATCGCTGATGTCAGAGGTGATGGCCTTGTTCTCTTCCTCGGCGGATTTACGCTCTTCTTCAAGAAGATTTAAAGCCTGTTTAAGATTGGCCTGCTTTTGATCAAGCATGGACAGATTCTGGAATGGTTTGGCATTGAGCTTATTGATTTGATTCAGCTGACGTGAGCTTTCGTCAACTTTTTTTTGGGTTCGGTTAATCATTTGCGTTAATTGCTTTTTATTTTCTTCAAATTCCTGACGTAAAGGGATAGCAATAACATTCTTTAATTCGTTATTTTTTTTATTGACTCTGGCCTTAAGATCATCGACCTTCTTCTGTAGAAAGACGACTTGTTTTTGCTTGAGCATCACATCGTCCTGAAGGGCCGATTGCTCGCCCACGGCCTCTTGAAGTTTAGATTCTAAATTTTGTTGATCAGACAAAGATGCATCATCGGCGCTCGAATCGTTTTGTTGCGATAAATTATTTCTTACGCGGCCCTGGGCTTGTTCCTTTTTTCTGTCCAAGGCTTTTAAATAGGCCTGCATATTTTTTATTTTCTGAGTTAAATCTTGGTTCTGTTGGGCCAGCCATTGATTTCTTTCTCCAATTTTCTGGGAACTGGCCTTTAATCCCATGAGGCTTGACTCAAGGTTTTGGTCATCGGGAATTTCGTAGGAGGATTGGGCAGAAACAATCGCAGGACAAAAAAAAGAAAGTGACCACAACAATACAAAAATATTAGTTTTTCTAAACATACCTGATAGCGATTTAGCTATTTAATAAGCTGCGTGATCGTAATGATGGGCAAGAATAACGCGACGACAATAAACCCGATTACAATCCCTAAAAACCCGATGATCAACGGTTCGATGATGCTTGTTAACCCTTCCACCGCGGCGTCGACTTGATCGTCATAGAATTCAGAAATCTTTAGAAGCATTTTTTCCATCTGACCTGATTTTTCACCAATCGCGATCATACGCGTGACCATCGGCGGGAAAACCGGACTTTTCGCTAGTGGAGTTGCAATGCTCTCCCCTTCTCGAACATTATTTTTGACATCATCAATGACCATTTCAAGGACACGGTTGCCGATCGTTTTCTTAACAATCTCTAGCGACTCAAGAATCGGTACGCCGCTTTGAATCAATGTGGCCAGCGTACGGCTAAAACGGCTGATGGCTACTTTCCTTATTAAATCCCCGAAAAGTGGCATTTTAAGAATCGTCCCGTCAATTTTTTTAGCGCCATCTTCTGTTTTATGCCATTGCTTTAATAGAAAAACAATCCCGAAAATAAAGCCGATCACAAAAATCAAATATTTTTTCAATCCCTGGCTAATGTCGATCAACAATTGTGTCATCGCCGGGAGCTTAGCGCCGAAAGAAGAATATATCCCGGCAAACGTCGGGACGACTTTGACCAAAAGGACAATAGTGATAATGATGGCCATGGAGACAACAACGGCTGGATAAATGAGCGCGGATTTAACTTTTCTTTGCAGACGAAGCGTTTTTTCCATATATGTAGAAATACGTTCCAAGACCTTGCTTAAAACGCCTCCCGTTTCCCCGACCTTGACCATGTTGACAAATAATGTGTCAAAAACCTGCGGATGCTTGGCAAAAGAAGCAGAGAGACTA
>JACXTT010013159.1_pt1 | contig 10922 bp, 7 predicted proteins | sample 9270951 | NCBI WGS metagenome assembly JACXTT01 (sample SAMN15532306, study PRJNA645909) | rock metagenome | isolation source: weathered quartz diorite | place: Puerto Rico | collected 2017-06-21 | reverse complement strand
AGCGGAGGCCGCGGGTTAAAAGGACCCGAAAACTGGGGCCTGGTAGAAGACCTGGCCCATGCCCTGCATGCCGCCACAGCCTGCAGCCGCCCGGTAGCCGATGCGCACTGGCGCCCGCACCACGAGCACGTGGGACAGACCGGCCTGGCCATTGCGCCCAATCTATATATCGCTATCGGTATCTCCGGCGCCATACAGCACCTGGCCGGTGTAAACCGCAGCAAGGTAATTGTAGTTATCAACAAAGACCCCGAAGCGCCTTTCTTCAAAGCCGCCGATTACGGCATTGTAGGCGATGCTTTTGAAGTAGTACCAAAAATAACGGCCGCGGTAAAAAAACTGAAAGGATAACCAACCAGCCCCGTAGGGGCGGCATGTTAATAGCCGCTACAACAGCAATTGCATTTTTTTTGCAAAGAGCCCCGTAGGGGCGGCAGGTGAACAACAAGCACATACCGCCCCTACAGGGCTTACCGGCAGCATTCGGGTAACAAATTCCGCAGCAGCTTGTTGAAAAGTTAATACCCTTAGGGCCTTTTTGCGTTAAATTGCGCTCCGTACAAACCAATTCAACGGAGATAAATCAACATACTATGTTTCCACGGATCAATCCCACTACCACCAGCGCATGGACGGAATTACAACAGCACTATAATAATGATATGAAACAGGCCCGGCTACGCGAATTGTTTGCGGGTGATCCAGACCGCTTTAAAACGTATTCCATTCAATACAACGATATTTTATTCGACTATTCCAAAAACATCATCACCGGCAAAACAATGCAGCTGCTCCTGCAGCTGGCCGCCCAATGCCGGCTGCCCGAAGCCATCAAAGCCCTGTTTGGCGGGGAAAAAATAAATGAAACCGAAAACAGGAGCGTATTGCATATTGCCCTGCGCAACCTGTCGGGCACGCCGGTATATAGCGAGGGCAAAGACGTAATGCCCGATGTGCTCCGGGTATTGCAGCAAATGAAACAGTTTGCCGCCAAAATACACAGCGGCGAATGGAAAGGCTATAGCGGCAAAAAAATACGCTATATCGTCAACATCGGCATTGGCGGCAGCGACCTGGGCCCGGTAATGATTACCGAAGCGCTGAAACCCTTTTGGGTGCCGGGCATGCAGCCTTATTTTGTGAGCAACGTGGATGGTACCCATATTGCCGAAACGCTTAAAAAAGTAAATCCCGAAGAAACCCTGTTCCTGGTAGCTTCCAAAACCTTTACCACGCAGGAAACCATGACCAATGCCCTTACGGCGCGCAAATGGTTTCTTGATGCGGCAAAAGACGAAGCGCAGGTAGCCAAACATTTTGTGGCCCTTTCCACCAATGAAAAAGACGTGGTGAAATTTGGTATCGACAAAGCCAATATGTTTGAGTTCTGGGATTGGGTAGGCGGCCGCTACTCGCTGTGGAGCGCCATCGGCCTGTCTATCGTCCTGACCATTGGCTACGATAATTTTGAACAGCTGCTGCGCGGCGCACATGAAACCGACAACCATTTTGCGCAAACCCCGCCGGAAAAAAATATTCCCGTGCTTATGGCGCTGCTGGGCCTCTGGTACACCAATTTCTTTGGCGCGCAAACCGAAGCCATACTGCCCTACGACCAATACATGCACCGCTTTTCGGCCTATTTTCAGCAGGGCAATATGGAAAGCAACGGCAAATACGTAAGCCGTACCGGCGAACGCGTAAGCTATTCTACCGGCCCGGTTATCTGGGGCGAGCCCGGCACCAACGGCCAGCATGCCTTTTACCAGCTTATTCACCAGGGCACCCTGCTCATACCCTGCGATTTTATTGCACCGGCCATCAGCCACAACCCCATTGCTGACCATCACCCCAAGCTGCTGTCTAACTTCTTTGCACAAACGGAAGCGCTCATGAACGGCAAAACACCGGCCGAAGCAAAAGCAGAGCTGGAAAAAGCCGGCATGAAAGAAGATGCCATTGCCAAACTATTGCCGCATAAGGTATTTGAAGGCAACCGCCCCACCAACTCCTTCCTGGTTAAAAAGATTACCCCCTTTACCCTGGGGCAGCTGGTGGCGCTGTACGAACATAAAATATTTGTACAGGGCATTACCTGGAACATTTTCAGCTTTGACCAGTGGGGCGTGGAGCTGGGCAAGCAGCTGGCCGGCAAAATACTGCCCGAACTGGAAAATGACGCTACCATCGGCACGCACGATGCTTCTACCAATGGGTTGATTAATGCGTATAAGGGGTGGAGGGAGTAAGCTTGCTACAAACAAGGCTCGCAGCTAACGGCTCGCGGCTTTTTAAAAATGTATACTAAAACTCAGCCTTGCCGCAAACGGCGTACCGGGCGTAAAGCAGATTTCATCTACCGCCTGCGCTTCGCCCTTCAGGCGGGTTAGGGTGGCAAACTGTGTTTCTTTCCATTGGGTGTTAAACACATTGTTAATCACCAGCCCTATTTCATACCTGGGCCGGGTATAGTTGAGCACGGCATCGGTTATAAAATAACCGGTGGCAGTAAGGCTATAATCTTCGTTGGCCGGTCGGTCGGCCATATAACGGTACCGGAAACTGCCGTTGAGCCCGTTTTTAGCGGTATAGGTAATGCCCGCGCTGCTGGTCCATACCGGCGCCAGCGGAATATAATCCTGTCCCTTGGCCACTCCCGGGGCGCGGCCATGCGCATAGTTTACATCCACATCGAGGTACAATGATTTAAGCGGTTCATACCGGCCCGAAAAATCGGCCCCGTAGCGATTGGTCTTCCCGTTAAAATCAACCGTTCCTCCATCACCGCCGTACACATACTCCTGTTCAAGATAAATATTCCAGGCAGCTACATTAATGAGCAGGTTTTTTACTGGTTTTACCACGATGCCAAAATCGGCGCTGTAAGCCGCGGGCAGTACCTGCACGCCGTGCTCTACCACCACGGCACGGGTATCGTTGGAATGGAAGCCCCGGCCCGTGGTAAGATAAAATTGCAGGTTATCGGCCGCATGATAATAAAAATTCAGCTTGGGGCTCAGCGTATTGGCATTGGCTTTATACCTGCCAATGCCGGGCAGCGTGCTGTCGGTGGCCAGCTTATTATTGTACCGGTGGTAAAACTGGTCGAACCGCAGCCCGGCCGTTATACTAAACCTTGGGCTAAAGATTACCGTTTCGCTTATATAGGGCGCCAGGTCCAGCTCGCCAATATCGCCCAGCTTAAGCTCCTGCAGGGTGGTAAAGCGGTTTACCGTATGCGCCAGTTCTGTATTATGCGTTTTATCCAGCCGCACATTAAGCCCCGCATCCAGGGTTAGCCTTGCATTGCCCAAATAACCGGTATGCTGGTAGCTGCCGTTATAGCCCATTACATCGCGGCCTTCGCGCTGCCGTATTTCATCGCCGTTCACCGTATCTACCAGGAAAAACGTGAAATTGGTATGCAGGTCAAAATGATAATTGGAATAATAAAGCTGGTTTTTGATTACATCCCCGTTGTTCAGCGAAGTAAGCAGCTGCGCGTTTATATTGGTACGGTAGGTAATGCCTCCTTCATGGGGGTCAAGCGCCCCGTAAAAACCTATCAGCCCGTCGGCCACCGCCCGGTTGGGTATCTGCCCCGAAGCATCCCATTTGCTCCAAAACGTAGTGGCCGATACGGTAAGAAAATGATGCGCAGACAGCCTGCCGTTGTACTTGGTAAAGAGGTTGAAGCGTTTAAAATGCTGGGGATTGTCGAAATACGCATCGGAATACCGGTACTCCGAAGCCACGTACCACGATTGCTGCTGCTGCTTTGCTTTTTCGCCCAGCAGGTTAAACATGCCCAGTGCGCGCCAGGTATTGAACATGCCGCCTTCCACTTTCACCAGGTTACCGGGAATGGCATTTTTTGTATTGTAATCCACGAAGCCCGTCGTAGCAAAATCGCCTTTGGAAGCCGTGTAGGGGCCTTTCTTAAAATCTACGCTGCCAATGGTTTCGGGGATGATAAAATGACTGTCGGCAAAGCCCTGCCCGTGGGCATGCGAGGGCATATTGATGGGCAGGCCATCCACATCCTCCCTGAAATCGGTGCCGTGGTCGCAGTCAAACCCGCGCAGGAAGATCTGTTCCGCCTTACCGCCGCCCTGGTGCTGGCCGATAACGATGCCCGGTATTATACGCAGCACTTCCTGCGAGTTGTTAACGCCGCGCATGGCAATATCCGTGCGGCTGATGGATTTGTATTGCTCCCCGGCATGCGATGACACCGTTACATTGGCCAGCTCTACGCTTTCTGATACCAGGGCCACATGATAGCCCGCCTGTTTCAACGCCTGCGGCGTTACCGATTTAATACCATACCCTATGGAAGAAAAAACGATTTCCCGGGTTGTATCTTTTAATTCCCTGAAGCTGAAATTGCCCAGCTGGTTGCTTACGCCGCTGATGCCGGAAGGCAGCAGCTGCACGGTAATGCCTTCCAGCGGCTGCCCGCTGGCCGCATCTGTTATTTTGCCCCGGAGCATCGATTGCGATTGCCCGGTTACAGCAGCAATAAACAGCAGGCCGGTAAAAAAAATAAAGCGCCGGATATAAGTATAGTTTGTTGTTGAAGACACAGCAAATATACGTACGATTAAGGGCGACGGTTTGCCATTTGTCCAACAACGAAAACTTACGTACCTTTAAAACCGGTTACTTCTCCTGAAATTAACGGTTATGAAAAAAACAACGCTTCCCGCAATACTGGTACTGGCCTGTTTTTTTGCCTCTGCGCAACAGCCCCCGCTGGTAGTAATACATAAAAATTACACCGATTCGCTTTCTACGCATAAAAGCAGCCCGCCAACCATCCGGGCAGAACTGTATGCCGCTCCCGCCGGCCTGGAAGCCATAGACCCGCGGGCTACCCTGCTCAGTACCAATAGCCTGGGCAAGGTATATTGCCTGCAGCCAGACAATATGCGCGTGCTGGCGTCCAATATGGCCCTGCTGGAAGCAATGCCCGGCAGCCGCCGCAACTATACCCCCGCGCCGCCTTCCAATATGCCCAACCCCCTGTACCCGCCGCGCAAAAAGAGCTGGCAATAAGTCAAAAAAAAATGCCGGGGGCAATTAAACCAATGCCCGTTCCGTTTAGTCTACCTTATCATGAACGGAAAAAAGTTCTATTATTCTATGAAGCCAATATCCCTAAGCGCATTAACCGCACTCATCTTATTTACTTCCTGTAGTAAATCATCCACATCGCAACCCGGTACGGGCAGCACCGGCACCACCGACAGCTTTCATGTAACCGTTGTTAACGGTTACGGCAGCGGCACCTTCAAAACCGGCGATACCGTAAATATATGGGGCGGCGCCCTGGCCGCCAACGCAGTGGAAGACAACTGGACCGGCTATGCCAGCCTGTTGCAAAACGCCGGCGAATGGCACAACAGTTTTGTAATGCCCGCACAGGATGTAACCGTGACCGCCAACCAGAAAACATTCACCGCCTATACCCTGAAGTACGAGAAAATAAAATGTGTAAACATCCAGAAAAATGTATACTACTATTTTCCTTCGGGTCATAAAGGCGTGGTATACCTGCTGCACGGCACCAATGGCAGCGCCAGCAATTTAGCCACCGATTTTGAATGGTTGCAAATGATTAACGACCTGGTAACGGCCAATTATGCTGTTATTATTACGGAAGCCGAAGAAGTATCGCTCAATACCGACCTCAACGGCGATGGAAAATTAAGATGGCAACCTACCCCGCTGGACAGCACCAGCAATGTAGACTATGGCAATATCAAAGCGCTGCGCGATACGTTTTACGCGCGGGGGTATACCAATTCCTCCAAACCGTTGTACTCGGTAGGTATGAGCGATGGCGGGGCTTTTTCCAGCTCGCTGTCTTACCTGTATAAATTTAAATCCGGTGTTGCGTACTGCGCCCCGGGTTACCAGGTGGTCTTTAACAGCTCTACCGTACCCTTCCAGTTTTGCATGGCTAAGTACGACAATAATTCGGAAGTAGGGCCTACCGGCAATGCCAATGCCCTAACCTACTCCCAGCAGCTTACAACCCGCGGCGTATGCAGTAAATACTTTATCCACGATAAATCGCCGGTATACCCGCAACGTTTTACAAGAAGATCCGATATCAGCCTCACTGTATCCACCGCGCTCTTTAATGAACTGAAAAACAACAACTGGCTGGATGCCAGGAATTATATTAAAGCGGTATCCGATACCCTCACGCCCATATTCCTGGCCAACCCCGCCACCTACCCCACGTACAACAGTCTTACCGTAGCCCAGCGGCTGTTTGTAACCGACCAGTACGATGAAATGTATGCGGCGCACCAGTTTTACAGCGACCTTAATAAAACAACCATTAAATTCCTTGATTCGCAGTGCCAGTAGCAGCGGCGTACACCGGCTAGCAAACAAGCCAGCATTACCGGCGGCCTGCACGGCCTGCATTTTAGTGAAAACAGCAGCGCGCACCCGGGGCCGGGTGCAGCGGCAGCGCCCGGAACGGCTTAAAATAAATTTGGCATTAACAGGGAAAATTCCTTTCTTAGATGGCGTATTAACTGTACCGATAAACAGCACTTACCTCCCGCAAAAAAACTTCACTGGCCTTAAAAAAGGGTACACCTTTTTTGATGGTGCCGACCGGATAAATAATTAAACCTCCTATTGAAATTATTCCTGGCTTAGTCATCCTAAACCAACATAAACCCCATGGCAGGCCCCCGGCAAAAGGTTCAGGCGCTAATTACCTCCATTCCTTTTTTACTAAGCGGGCTGGCGCTGGTGATGGTGGTATTCGTTCACCTCTCCATGTACCTATTCCTCGGTCTGCAGTTTGTAACGCTTTCTCTCCTGGTATACTTAGCTTACCGGGATAAAAATACCGGGGCAAGAAAGCAGTTCCTGGAAATAATCAGGATGGGGCTGCTGGCAGGCATTGCAGCTACCGCCGGCTATGATATTATCCGGCTGCTGATTGTAACTATTTTCCATTTTACCATCCGTCCATTCGATACCTTTAAATTCTTCGGGCAGATCATCATGGATAAACCCATAAGCAACCAAACAGCTTATACCATCGGCTTTCTCTACCACCTGCTCAACGGCATTACTTTCTCCATCGCATTTTTTATTGTATTCAATGGCAAGCACTGGCTTTATGGCATACTATGGGCATTTGTACTTGAACTAATGATGCTGGTGGTATATCCCCGGTTTTTAAATATACAATCCGTCATGGAAGAATTTACCATCGTTTCCTGCAGCGGCCATACCGTATACGGAAGTATTATTGGGTTGATGAACTATTATACATTTAAAAAACCTAAACCAATCAGCCATGGAAATGCCCGGCAACAAGTTGATATCGGATAAAATGAATGAGCTTGTATGGGAAGCATTCCCGCAACTGGTATATCAAAAACTGTCCAAAAGCCTGGGCAGGACGCTTAATGACGGCAGCTACCTGGCAAACCTGTGGAAGTATGCCTTCCTGCTTGCCCCTATCCTCTTCACCCTTGGCATTATAACCGGCGGCACGCATATTACATTCGTAGGCCAGGAAGTTTATACCTTTTCCATTACCATTATGATATGTATGATCATACCCGCCGTGTTCAGCGGCTGCCTGGGCTGGTGGTTATGCCTTGGCTATGGTATAGGCGATTTGTTTATTTATAAATATTCCTTTTACCTGCACGAAGACACGCCACTCACGGATTTTATACTGAAGGGAATGGCGCCCCGCCTAATACCCATTGTATTTTTATATTTCCTGCTGGTGGCGATTCCCGCCTCCGGGAAAAACCTGGCCCTGAAACTTTTATCTAAAATGGCCGCCAATAATCCCAACCGGAAAATATGGGAACCTGTCCTTACCGGCCTTTGGGCTGGTATTATCACCTATGGATGGACCAAATCAGCGCCCCTTTTAATCCGTCCTGTTTACGCCTGGCAGGGCCAGGATATGCCGGGCCTTGTACCCCCGCTGTATGAAAGCGGGTGGATTATCAGTTTTATAGTAGCCATGGGCGTTATGCTACGGCAATTTTTTAACCAGGTGTTTGCCGAACGGCAAAAAAGAGACCCCTTCCCTGGTGCCAATGAACCGGCACAAAATACCATTTCGTTTAACCCGGCGGCCGCTCCTGCCGGCAACAGCCTAACCAGGTTAATTCCGCGCATACTGCTTATCACCCTTTTTACCACCTTCCTGTTATCAGGATTGTATACCGGCTGGTATGATGCCCTGCTCTTTGGCGCCGGGGCATTGATTGCCACCTTCCTGAAACTGGCTGTTATCCCGCATCGGCAAGGATGGAAACAAACCATGAGCCGTATACCATTCTTCCTGCGGTTTGCAGGCGGCATCCTTATTTGCTGGCTGTTTTATACCTATATAGCCGCTCCCAATGCGCTGCACAATGCCGAAGCGCCGCAGCAACAGGTTTTTATTAATTCCATATTCAAAAACATCCTCTACACCATGCTGCTGAGCATGCTCTATTTTGTTATCATCTTCCCCGATGCGCCTGCTTCACAAAAATTAAAAATGAATGTATGAAACGGATACCTGCAATAATAGCATTCACCCTGTTCTTTGTCCTTTGCGGGCTGGCAGCGGCTGCCGACAACTGGAACAACCTTACCAATCCTACCGATGTGCCCCCCAAAGAAATTGTAAATGATATGGCCAAAGTAGCCATTGGTGTAACCATTGTGGGAGCCGCCGTACTGGTGGCCGGAAGAAAGGGTTCCGATATAACAGCCGATTTCAGCGTAGTGGATGCCAGCAAAGAAAACCCCGGCTCTATTGCCATCCATTTCTCCGGCGGAACAGGCCCCTATACCATTACCGGCATTCATCCGCCCGGCAGTTATGAAACCAATGCCTCCGGCGGCAGCGCTACCATTAGCAAGCTCAAACCGGGCGATTACGAGATAACTTTCAGCGACAGCAAGGGAAATACCTTCACGGCCAAAACAACCGTAGGAGGCTCCATAGAAAAAGTGCAGGTAGATTCAGGGGGAAGCAAGGATGATATGGGATAATTTAAAAAAGAAATGTATGCAAAGGGGAATTACCAGCCATCGCTGCAAAATGCCGGCAGGCCGCTTTCAATTGCGCACCCTGCTGGTGGTACTAATGCTAACATTGAGCCAACGGGGATGGGCCTACGAAAAAGATACCCACTATTATCTTACCTATTGCCTTGCCCGCCTGGTTGGCTTTACGGTTACCCAGTCCTGGCAATTGGCCAGGGGCGACTGGAGTATTGACATGAATAAGGCAACCGAGCCGGTGCAATCGTTTATCCCGTACGACAGTACCGTGGTCATAAGGTCCAGGTACCATGCCATGCCGGCGGGTACCCTGCTGGATGCGTTAAAAGCGGCTTACCTGCGGCCTGAGGGCATATCCGGGTCATATTGGGCAGACGCTTCTTATACAAACGCCGTACAGGAGCAGGCCGGCATTTTATGGGCCCGCGGAACGGCCACGGGAAATATTGGTCCGTATTTACATTACCTGCAGGACTCCTATGCCCACAAGGGCTTTTATGCTACCTGGGGCCATCCCCCGTTCAGGGGCGCCACGCCGGATTATGTGAGCCACAATATTCAATATGCCAATAGCATGGCCTTTGCCGTAGTGCATAAGCTGCAGGAATTTTATAGCATGTACCTGGATAAAGCGCCCTGCAGGGTTAATGATAACACCGTACTTCAATTGGTAAAGGCAGTGTATGACGCCAACCCCAATGCGGGAACAGATATGGCTGTATTGTCTTTTTTCTCGTCGGCCGGGGGAGCAGGCGTGGCTACTATCAAATCACTGGCAAGCACAGACAGTCATAAACCCTGGGAGATGGCCGAAACGCCTTATGTTGCTTTTTTGGGCAATGCCGGCCCCGATGTGGAAAAGGCAAAGGCCCCGCTGGAAAAAATAATCAAAGAAACGATTCCCGGGTTTGATTGTTACCAATACAACCGGATGGCCGATTGCACGGATGCCGGTTTTAAACTGGAAATAAACCCTATTGAAGAAGTAGTGGGCACCTGGCAGCTGGAGCCGGGAAAGCATAACCCGCCCGATGCCTGTGCCGCCAATGACAGCCTGGACCGGGTATACTTTGATGTTAAAAACGATGACTGCCAATCGGGTAAAAGGGCCATTGTATTCTGGGGAAAGTACTGCTGGGAAAACGGTACGTATGATAAGGCCGGCGATACCTGGACCTTTGAAAGGGTACCCGCCCGGTCTGAGCTAAACAGCAATTTAAGCGAAAAGGAAAAAGATGCCGCCGTGCGCGACAGCCTGGAATGGCATTTAACCTTACAGTTAAAATGTAACGATAACGGGTACGGCAAAATGCTGGAAGAAATTATTTACCAGGGAGAAATCAGGAAGGACCTGGAAGAAAATGCCCGCACGGAAAGCACCATTAAAGAAGAAGATTCCGTTATCCGCGGCAGGAAGGGATGGGGCAGCCCCAATAAGCCCATTCATCTTTACTGGTGGGGCGCCGGTATGCGAATTTGCGCCCCCCACCAGGCCACTGCCCCGGCTACTGCTGCCCGGGATAACGGGCCTTGCGATAATTGCGGTCCGCGTTATTGCAATACTAAAAATGCTTTTAGCTTAAAGACAGCCAGGAAAGCACAGATAAAACGCTACCACCCGGAATATACCGATGAAATTTTATCGCTGGTAGACCGCCTGCCCAATTGCGAAGCCTGTATTATGGATGCGCCGGACGCCATTCACATTTTTGAAATAGACAACAGGGGCAATATGAAGTCCTGGGAATGGTCGCCGCATGATGATGACATTTCCCGCAACGATTTAAAATCCGGCAAAATAAAAGCCTATTATATCGTGCTGGCGGCACAGGCCTGCTCCTGCTGCGGCGAACCGCAATACTATG
>JACXTT010013158.1_pt1 | contig 10924 bp, 7 predicted proteins | sample 9270951 | NCBI WGS metagenome assembly JACXTT01 (sample SAMN15532306, study PRJNA645909) | rock metagenome | isolation source: weathered quartz diorite | place: Puerto Rico | collected 2017-06-21 | reverse complement strand
TGGAGCCAGGGGAGTCCCTATGCGGTTCCCGCCGCTGCCGCGATTTCCGCCTACCCAGCTTCTACTTCGAGCACCGACGGAACGAACGGTGCGGAAGAACCGATCCTCACCATCAAGAAACGCGTAGATGAAGTCAACGTACTCTTCATCGCGACCGACCGCCACGGCAAGTTCGTCCGCAATTTGAACCAAACGGATTTTTCCATCCTCGACGATCACAAGCCCGTGCAATCGATTGTGAATTTCCGCCGCGAGACCGATCTGCCGATTCAGATGGGACTCCTCGTGGACGTGAGCGCATCGGTCCGCGGACGCTTCGACTTTGAGAAGCAGGCCGCCACGGGATTTTTGCAGCACGTGCTGCGTGCCGGTTATGACAAAGCGTTTGTCGTGGGCTTCAACAAGAACAGCCAGCTCACGCAGGATTTCACTGACAACGTGCAACTACTGTCGGCCGGCGTTCACGAACTTAGTGACGGCGGCGGCACCGCGCTCTACGACGCGATCTACAAGGCGTGCAAGGAAAAGTTGCACGAGCGTTCTGATCGCCCTGTGCGCAAAGCCATCATCGTGCTGAGCGACGGCGAAGACAATCAGAGCGAAGTGACGCGGGCCCAGGCCATCGAAATGGCGCAGCGCTCCGAAGTTTTGATCTACGCGATTTCTACCGACGACAGCGGCTTGATCCTGCGGGGCGACAAGGTCCTCGAAGATTTGGCGTCCGCCACTGGCGGCCGCGCCTTCTTCCCTTTCAAGATGAAGGATATTACCCGCTCGTTTGCGGCGATTGAAGACGAACTGCGCAGTCAGTACGCAGTCTCCTACAAGCCTCCCGACTTCAATGCCGACGGCCGCTACCGCTCCATCGAGATCACCGCTGTCAAGAAAGACCTGCAAGTCCGCGCCCGGCGCGGATATTACGCTCCGCGGCAGTAGCGCCCGTTCCTTACTTCGATCCGAACACAGTCAGCTGCTTTTGCGCGGGAACATACACCTTGCCATTGGCCACGGTCGGCACCACAAACTTCACTGCGTTCCCGGGATTGTCGTTCGTTCCGTTCAGCGTCGAGTTGTAGAGTTCATGGCTCAGATCGGTCGCGTCGTAGGCGTGGAGCACCTCCGGATTCTGGTCGGTCTGCAACGCCCACAGGATGCCGTTAGCAGATCCATTCGCAGAAACTGACGGCGTTGTCCCTGGGTAACCATAGAACGTGCCCGTGTTGGAAACGGGCGTTGTAGACAGTAATCCAGCCACCGGGTCGAAACTGAACATCTTGATGTTGTCGCCGACTCCGCCAAAATAAATGTTGTTGTTCCAGAACGCAGGCATACTCCACATCCCACCCACCGCGCCTGGCAGATTTTGAACAATCTGGCTGTCGTCGTTGGGATTGAACTTCCCCATCCCGTTTCGGTTAGTGAGGTAAATCGTTCCTTCCTTTCCCGCTTGCACGAGCAAGTAAGGATGCTTCTTCCCAGGACGATCGGGAATCAGCAGAGCCCCTCCGGATCCGAGATCTGTATCCGTGTTTTCCAGAAACTGTTCGTCGTGGGGAGTGAAGTAATCCTTGGCGACAAGTTTGCCAGTCAGGTTGAAACCAAGCTTGATGATGCTGTCGCCATAGTCATGGCCTTTCTGGTTCTGGTCGAACGTGCCGTTTCCGCTGGGAACATAAAGGAAGTCACGCGAATCGGCGGCGATACCGGCTCCCGATTGCCAGAATCCGCCCAACCCGCCATTGGGCGTGGCGTTCCACACGCCCTTTTGCTGAAGCGTCAGGGCGTCATAAGCCAGTATCCACCCATGATAGGGGCCGATGTCGCAGTGCGACGCCCAACCGATGTAAACCAAGCCGTTCTGCACCAGCAGTCCGGGACGCTGTGCCTCGCGATGTGGTTCAAACACTACTTTGTTCGAACCGTCGGCCGTGCCCTTGAACTCAGCCCGGACGACGACCGGTCCGCCGAATTTCTCCGCGCCGGTGGTGATGTCGATGGCATGCACTTTGTGTACGAAGTTGCCATTCTCTTTGGTCTTCGTGACCAGGTACATGGTCTTCGTGGCGAGATCGATCGCCGGCGTGCCGGTAATACCGATTTCAGGGACGAGATCGGTGCAGCCTACGTCACTGCTGGTCACCACGTTAATCCCAGCCCCCGGGTTGATAAAACTCACGTGCCACAAAGGAGCTGCGTTCGCGCCCGCGTTGCTGTCGCCGTCGAAGGCATACAGGCTGTCATGTTCGGTGGCGACATAGACCACGTTATGAGTCCCCTTGTTCGGGATGCTCACATTGGGCACATAGAGCGGCTGCGCATACACATATCCGTCCACGGTCTGGGAGAAGAGCTTGCCAAACTGCGTCTTGTTGACGTTGGCGGGCGTGAGGATGGTCTCGCTCGTGTTTTGGCCCGTGCGGTAGTTGTCATTGTGCTGAGTGAGGACAGAAACCTGTGCCCACGCCGCGAAGCTAAGAATAGAGGTTGCGAACAGGGAGAGAGCAAGAGAGCGAGAAGCCATGGCAAGTCCCTTCAATTGGTATCTGCTTCTGAGCCGGAGACGAGGGCGGGGGTGACTCTCAAATGTGACAAAGAGTGTGGTGCAAGCAAGGTTCGGTTGTCAAGAAAAACGACACCGTAGGCGAAGTTTGACGAGCACGAAGTGCGAAAATTCTTGCGGTCGCCGATTTTTCCCCTCCGAATCTGCGGTAATGGTGCACTTTGAGAATCAACGATTCGTATCAGGGCATCGCTTCAGCGATGCCGTAGTGCCGGGAAATGCCAGCGCCTTCAGCCGCTGGGGCTTAGGCCACACTCGCAGCGGCTAAAGCCGCTCAGCACTTGCTCTTTGGCATGCCTGAAGGCATGCTCTGATACGAATTTCTTTCAAATTGCCCCACTACCAATTGTTGTGGAAGCGCGTCAGGTTGGGTTCCGCTCGGTTTCCACGAGTACCCAACTCAACGATGCCACAACAAGCCAAAAACTGCACTGGCTGATCATAGGCAAATAGCTATTGGGATAGAACTCCTTGTGTTTCTTGGCAACTCTCCAAGAGTCTCGGTTCCACCATGAGAATTTTTCTTCCGCTGTGAGCCTCTCGTTGACCTGGATCTTCATTGCAATGTCGGCGATGTTGGTCACTATGACTGACAGAACGAGAATTGACCAGAACATCGCCATGCAGGTGACATCTTGACACGGAAGCAGTAATGCGAGAAGAGTGGGCCTTGGCACGAGTCCCAATTCGTGAGAAAAGACTGGGATAGGCTGGCGTTGATGAGGCGTTTGGCCCTTGTTTTCTGGACTCTTACGACACTAGCGACGGTCTGGGGACAGGCAGCTGCTCCGCGAAAGGGACCTCCCGACGTCTTTCTCGTGACCATCGACACGCTGCGGGCGGATCATGTCGCATGCTACGGATACAAGCAGATCGAAACCCCGGCGCTCGACGCGTTGGCTGCCGAGGGCATTCGCTTCACGCACGCGTTTACGCACAGTCCAATCACGAACACTTCGCACACCACGATCCTGACCGGGCTTTCACCCAGCGTGCACGGCGTGACGGATTTTGGCGTGCCGCTCTCTCCACAACACGCAACCTGGGCGGAACTGCTTAAGAAGAAGGGCTATCAGACGGCAGCTTTCATCGGGGCCGTCATTCTGGACAGTAATAGTCTGGCTCCGGGACTGGATCGGGGCTTCGACTTCTACGACAACTTTCCCGCCAAGACCGATAGCAAAGAACGCTGGGGCCGAGTCGAGCGGCGCGGTATGGAAGTTGTCCAGCATGCTGAAGGCTGGCTTGCAAAGCATCCGACTGGGCCGAGGTTCGTTTGGGTGCATCTGTTCGATCCGCACGATCCCTACGAACCGCCGCCGCCCTATTCGCAGAAGTACGTCGACCCCTACGACGGGGAAATCGCTTACGCCGACTCGGCTCTGGGCCACTTCATCGCTTATCTCAAGAAGACCGGGGCGTACCCGGACGCAATTGTCGTCATCGTGAGCGATCACGGAGAGGGACTGGGCGAGCATGGAGAAGAAACCCATGGGCTCTTCCTCTACGACTCGACGCTGCATGTGCCGATGATCATGAAGATGGTGGGAGGGGCGCGGCACGGGACTGTCATTGACGATCAGGTTCGCACCACGGATATTCTTCCGACTATTCTTTCTCTCACCAACGTTCCGGCGCCGGCGGAGTTGAATGGCGAGTCGCTGGTGCCGCTCATCAACCACGCAGAGGCATCGGCTCACGACTTGGTCGCGGAGACAGACTACCCGCTACGTTTCGGGTGGGCGCCGCTGAAAGCATTGCGAGCGGGAAATGCGAAGCTGATTGCAGCGCCGCGGCCTGAGCTCTACAACCTGGATGCTGACCCGGCGGAACTGAAGAATCTTTACTCAGCCGAGAATCCCCAAACTCAGAACCTGCAAGCTGAACTTGCGAAGTGGAAAGCGAAAATCCCCGGCGGAGGCGAATCCGCGGCGAGTGCTGCCCTTCCCGATCCGAAAGACAAGATCGAAGTGCAGAATCTGCTGCATCGGTCCATGCTCGCTTCCGACGATAATCGCTCCTCGGACGCTCGCCGATTTCTTGAGAAGGCACTGGAGCTCGATCCGGCGTCGCCGACCGCGCTGCGTCAACTGGGCGAACTTGAACTGGCTGCGGGCGATTTCGCCAAAGCAGGATCTCATCTGAAGAAAGCTCGGGAGGTGCGTCCGGAAGATTCAACCGCGGCTTTCGAGCTTGGGCAGGCGCTGGAGAAGTCGGGCGAGTTTCCGGGAGCGCGCGATGCACTTGAAGCCAGCCTGAAGCTTGTCCCGAGCCAGATGCCAGCGCGGCTGCTCCTGGGGCGAGTCTATCTGGAGTTGAAAGACGCCAAGAACGCTCAGGATCAGTTCGAGGCTGCGTCGCTGGTGGACTCGAACAGTGCGGAAGCGCACCTCGGGTTGGCGGAGGCGCAACTCCTGCAGTCGGATTTTGCCGGCGCTTTGCCGGATCTTGAGGCGCTGGTAAAGAGTGATCCGAGAAATGCGGCAGCGCTGCGGCTGTTGGCGCGTTCGTACCGTGGGTTGGGCCGGGAACAAGACGCGAAGCGGGCCGAGGCGCGGGCAGCGGCGGCGGAGAAATAGTGCCGTCCCTGGCGGGACTCGATTTTCCCACGAACGACTACCTGGCACTCCCGTGCGGGGCTTTCACATATTGCCGCCGCGCGGCTGAAGCGTGGGTCGTACTTGCCCTGGCCCATTTTGGCGAGCGGGGGAACAACGCCGTCCGCGAACGCAGCATCACAGCCTGTAGAATCAACATCGTGTCTTGTAATTCATTGCAGCACCAATTGCCGATCATGGAGAATCTCAGTGACCAGTTGCCAAAAGACGATCTGCGCCGCCGTATTGGTCATGCTGACGCTGCTGCTCACGGGCTGTCCGCCGCGAGTTTCGATTGCCGATATCAATCGTGATCCGGGACGCTACGCGAATCGCGACGTCAGCGTTGCAGGACGCGTCTCCAATTCCTTCGGGGCGCTGGGCACAGGGCTCTATGAAATCGAGGACGGCACGGGCACGATTTGGGTTTACAGCCAGAGCTATGGCGTTCCGTCGAGCGGATCGAAGGTGGCAGTCACGGGACGAATCAGCCAGGGATTCAATTTTGGCGGCCGTTCCATTGCAGTCGTTCTACACGAAACCGAGCGGCGACATTGACTGGTTGCGGGCGATACCTGAGCCTGCCGCGCAGAGTTTATTCATAGTCTTTTCACATTTCGGCCCTATACTCCGTTTGTCCGTGGTTGAAAAGTGGATCCGGCCCCCTCATGGTGCGAACCAAGACATCGTCAGCCTCAAGAGTAAAGCGTCTTTCGGCATCGGCCCGAGCGTCGGCCAACGCGGAGCGTAGCGGGCCGGAAGTCGCTCCTGGTGACGAATTGTCCGCTCTCGTCCTGCGCGCCTGCCTGATTGCACGCGACTCGGTCTTCAATGTGCGGGACTTTCTTACCGATAGTTCGCGCATGGCGTTTCTCGCCATCAAAGACTGCGAGAAGGAGTTGGATCAGATCGAACGCAAGATTGACGAGCATCTGCCTGGCGCGATCACGCGCGTGGGAGAGACCAAGGCCCGCCAGCTCCTGGCATGTCTGAAGTTCATTACCGACCTGGAGCGCATTGGGGATCTTTCCTACAGCGCGGTCATGCAATTGCAACCCCGACGCGAGAAGTTACCGGCACAGGATTCGCGCGATCTCATCGAGATGGCCAACCTGCTTTATGGCATGCTGGAAGAAGTCCATCAGGGATTTGAGAGGCGTGATGTGAGCTACGCTCGCGAGGTGCTGCAGACTGATCCGGAGGTGGACCGGTTGTGCCACGCCTTGTTTCAGCGGCATCTGGCGGAGAGCGACAGCCCTCAGAATTTCGATATTCTGCTGACGGCGCAAGCGCTGGAGCGGATTGGGGATCACGCCAAGAACCTGGCGGAAGAGCTGTATAGCTTGGCTGAGGGGCGCTCCTTGCGGCACAATGCGCGGAAGCTGTCGTCAGCGTAGACCGCAGGGGCTAAAGCCCGCAGTCATTTCACAAGCCACGGCCCTGAAGGGCCGCTCTTCCACGGTGGTACCGACATTCATGCGTTTTTCATCGGCCGGCTAAAACCCGATCTTATTCGGGTTTCTGCGGCACGGCTGAAGCCGTGCCCTCCGAAAGTATTTTCGAAATAGCTTTGGACCGAAATAATTCTGGAAAAGCCGGCGATCTCATCGTATTAATGGAAATCGTGTGAGACAGTTTCTGCGTGGGTTATTCGGAGCGGCGCAACTCTCTCTGCGCGGATGTGAATCACGTTGTCCTGGTTCTGCAGAATTCCCTCCACCATCAGGAAACGCTCGGAGATCAGCAACACGCGGTTCTTCTGGAGCAGGTCGGGCGCGACGATCGCGTTCGCGATTCCGGTTTCGTCTTCCAGGCTCATGAACATCATGCCTTTGGCTGTGCCGGGACGCTGGCGAGCGATGACGCATCCTCCGATTCGGAGGCGGCGTCCGTTGGGAATTTGCGGCAGGTCGGAGGCGCGATAGATACCCAGCCTTTTCATTTCCGCACGGCGGTATTGCATGGGATGGGGGCCGATGGTCAGGCCGGTGCCGTGGAAATCTGCAACTAAGCGTTCGTCGTGCGTCATCGTGTTCAATGGAGACTTGGCGTCGGGCTCGGGGCGCGCATCCAGCAATGGCCCTGACCAGCGGACGGCGCGTTCGACCTGCCAGAGGGCGTCGCGGCGATGGAAAGGCTTTTCACCACAGACGCGCAGAGACACAGAGGAATCTTTTTTGTCATTTCTCTCTGTGTCTCTGTGACTCTGCGGTGAACTACCGATTTCATTGAGCGCGCCGATTTCGGCCAGCGTTGTCAGATCATCTTTGCGCAGTTCGGGCACGCGGCGGGCCAGGTCGTGGATGGAAGCGAACGGCGCCAGGCTGCGTTCACGCACCAGCGCTTGTCCTGCCGGCTCGCGCAATCCGCGTGTGTAGTTCAGACCCAGACGCACTGATGGCTGATGGCTGACGGCTGACGGCTCCAACGTGCACTTCCAGTCCGACTTCATAACATCCACTGGCAGCATTTTCAGTCCGTGGCGCTGTGCGTCTTTTACGATGGTGGCGGGATGATAAAAGCCCATCGGCTGATTGTTCAGCAGCGCTGCGGTGAAGGCCGCCAGGTAGTGGCACTTCAAATACGCGCTGGCATAGGCGATCAGGGCGAAGCTGGCGGCGTGCGATTCGGGAAATCCATACAGAGCGAATGAAGTGATCGACTGGATGATCTGTTCTTGCGTCTCGCCGCAGATTCCATTGCGGGTCATGCCGGCGCGCAGTTTTTCCTCAATGGTTTTCATCCGGGCTTCGGAGCGCTTGAATCCCATGGCACGGCGTAGCTCCTCGGCTTCGCCTCCGGTAAAGTTGGCGGTGATCATGGCCATGCGCAGCAGTTGCTCCTGGAAAAGCGGCACACCGAGGGTACGGCTAAGCACATTTTCGAGTGATGGATGCGGATAGGTGACGGCTTCCCTGCCCTGCCTCCGCTTGATGAACGGGTTTACCATGTTGCCGACGATCGGTCCAGGCCGGATGATTACTACCTGCACCACGATGTCGTAAAAATGTTGCGGCTTCAGCCGTGGCAGGCAGGACATCTGCGCGCGGCTTTCCACCTGGAACATGCCGATAGTGTCGGCTTTTTGCAGCGCGGTATAGACGGCGGGGTCGTCGGGCGGCAAGTGCGCCAGATCCACCTCTTCTTTTTTATAGTGATCGTGAATGATCTCGATTGAGTCTTTCAGTACAGCCATCATGCCGAGGCCGAGCAGGTCCACTTTGATGATGCCCATGTCGGCGCAGTCTTCCTTATCCCACTGCACGACAACGCGGCCGGGCATGGACGCGGGCTCCAGCGGGACGACAGAATCGAGGCGGCCTTGGCAGATGACCATGCCGCCGGAGTGCTGCCCGAGATGCCGCGGCAGATCCTGCACAGCGAGGCACAACTCGAAATATTTGCGGATACGCGGATGCTTGAGATCGAGTCCGGCATCGCACAGGCGGCGATCGAGAGCGTCATTCTCGTCGCGGAATTCCCAGGTTGCCACCGCGGCGGAAATGCGCTTCAGGGTGTCGGCGTCGAAGCCCAGCGCTTTGCCCATTTCGCGCGCGGCCATGCGGTTGCGATACGTGATTACGTTGGCGGTCATGGCGGCGCCGCGCTGGCCGTAACGTTGATAGAGATATTGGATGACGCGTTCGCGCTCGTCGCCGCTGGGCAGGTCGAGATCGATGTCGGGCCATTCGCCGCGTTCTTCTGAAAGAAAACGCTCGAACAGTAATTCCATGCCGATCGGATCCACGGCGGTAATGCCGAGCGAGTAGCAGACGGCGCTGTTGGCAGCCGATCCACGGCCCTGCACCAGGATGTTCTGCTCGCGACAGAAACGCACCAGGTCCCAGACGATCAGGAAGTAGCCTTCGAGATGAAGTCTTTCCATCAGTGCCAACTCGCGCTCAATCTGGCGCCGGGCACGGGTTTTAAGTTCCCGGATGGCGCGGCCGTAGCGGTTCAGGAATCCTTCGCTGGTGCGCTCGCGCAGGAACGACATCATGGTCTCTCCATCAGGCACGGGATAGCGGGGGAATTCGTATCCAAGATCCTTGAGCGTGAACTCGAGGCGCGCGGAGAGCTCCAGGGTGTTGGCAATGGCTTCGGGAAGGTCGGCGAAGAGCGCCTGCATTTCCGCCGGAGACTTGAGGTAGCGCTCGGAATTGCGCGCCAGCAGACGTCCGGCGGTTGCCAGGGTGCGGTGATTACGGAGCGCGGTGAAGGCGTCGGCCAGCTCGCGGTCGCGTGGGGTGGCGTAGTTCACACCATTCGTGGCGAGCAGCGGGAGATTTAGGGCCTGCGCAATTTCGATTGCCACCCGGTTGCGATATTCCTCGTCGCGGTGGAAATGGCGCTGAAGTTCGACGTAGATGTTTTCTCGACCAAACATCTCGGTCAGCTTCTGGATCGATTTCAGCGCTAACTGCGGGCCTCCCTGTTTTAGTGCCGATGCTAGTAACCCTTCATCGCCGCCGGTCAGGCAAATCAATCCCTCAGCATGTTCAATAAGATCCTGTTTCTCCGCGAGCGCTCCTTCCTTACGTCCAACGCGCAACTTCATTTGTGTGATCAGACGACAGAGGTTCTGATATCCCACGCGAGAGGTAACCAGCAACGGAATGCGGGACTCACCACCGAGACACAGAGGCACAGAGGAATTCTTTTTATGGTTTTTCCCTGTGTCTCTGTGACTTTGTGGTGAAAACGTACTGCACGTCACTTCCGCACCGATATGCGCTTTGATTTCAGTTTTCTTCGCGGCGAGGTGAAAGCGTGGCGATCCGTAGACGCCGTCGCGATCGAGCAGTGCAAGGGCAGGCATGCCCAGCCTGGCGCAGGCTTCGACCAGAGCCTCCGGTGTGGAGGAGCCTTCGAGGAAGCTGAAGGCGGAGCGGGAACGGAGTTCGATGTACATCTTCAGTTCTCAGTTCTCGGTTCTCAGTTCCCAGTTGGCTCCCTCAAGACTGAGAACTGAGAACTGGCAACTGCTTTTAGTCATACGTTCCCTCTACCCACCATTGACGACTTAGCTTGTCTTCAACAAGCCGATACAGAATGACTTCGTTTTCTGTTGAAACGGCGATGTCCCACTCTTCGCGAGACCAGCCTTCCTGCTCGGACCAGTCGCCGGAAGACCGCCAGGGGCCGGCAGTCCAGACGATTTCGCCAGCGATGTCTTGGCGATGAATGCACTTCAACCGGACCGGCTTGCCTTCCCGCACGTTCACGACTGCCCGCAGCGGCGGACGGAACAGGCGCAACGCGATTACCGCAGTCATTTTTTCTTGTGCGTTCTCTTGAACCTGGGTTGTGCGGTCATTTTCCTGCATGGACACATCCTGCTTTTTCTTTTCAGGCTTCTTCATTTCGGGCTGAACGGGAGCGAAGGGTTGCATCTGGAAGGCGCATTCGCGATGGGTGTCTAGCAATTCGGGCACTCCGACTCTTCCCTCTCCGACAATGCTGCTGATCCGCGCCAGCGTCAGTTCCAACTTCTCTGGCTCAGGAAATACCGGCAGGAACAACCCGCTTTGCGAGGATCGTGGACGCGCCGGCTCGGCAGCCAAGTGAATCTTCAGAATCGGAGCGCCCGGGGGATGCGCCTGCAAATCGAGCTGCAGCAGTTTGAGAAGAACTTTTGCGTCTAGCATGGGGACGGGGAGCCGCAGCGTGCGCGTAAAGGTGGAAGTTTGATCGGGATCGCAATCTTCCGACGTCCTGGTGAGTTCCATTTTCAGCCGCAGCTCTTGCGCTGCCAGCGCGCGCGCGC
>JACXTT010013157.1_pt1 | contig 10924 bp, 10 predicted proteins | sample 9270951 | NCBI WGS metagenome assembly JACXTT01 (sample SAMN15532306, study PRJNA645909) | rock metagenome | isolation source: weathered quartz diorite | place: Puerto Rico | collected 2017-06-21 | reverse complement strand
CGCGACCATCACGCTGGACACGGGCGCCTCCTACATCTTTCACGAGCGCAATGAGCGATTCATCCCGATCAAATTCAGCGTCCGCGGTCGGGACCTGGAAGGGACCGTGGCGGATGCGCAGACTCAGATCGCACAGCACGTGAAGCTACCACAGGGGTATCGGATCGAGTGGGCGGGGGAATTCGAGGCGCTGCAGCAGGCCAAACGGCGGCTCGCCGTGATCGTTCCGGTGAGCCTCGCGCTGATCCTGGTACTCCTCTATGGCCTATTCAATTCCATCCGTGACAGCCTGCTGGCCCTGGCCGGTATCCCGTTCGCCGTTTCCGGCGGCCTGCTGGCACTGCTGGTCACGGGGCTGAGCTTCAGCATCTCGGCTGCCATCGGATTCGTCTCGCTGCTCGGTATCTCAGTCATGAACGGCATTCTGTTACTCAGCTACTACCACGAGGTGATGCAACAAGGCGGCCGACGCAGCCGCGACGCCATGTTCCACGCCGCGTCCCAGCGCATGCGGCCCATGCTGATGACGGCGCTGTCGGCCTGTATCGGGCTGGTCCCGGCGGCGGTGTCGACGGGCATCGGCAGCCAGGTGCAACGCCCGCTGGCGACCGTGGTTGTGGGCGGCTTGCTGCTCGGCCCGCTCCTCCTGCTCGTCGTCGTGCCGTCCGTCTGTCTCGTGTTCCTCAAAGACCGAAGCAACGATGGCACCACGGCCGCGCCGTCCGACGGCAGTGCAATTCGTGAGTCCGGGGAGGGGCACCACGCATGACACCACTCCGCGGAGACGACGGCTGGGGGACCGGATGACCAGGCGAGGGGCCGCTTCACACGGCACCCCATGGGAAGAGGCCGTTCGCGAAGTCTCGGCGGCGCGGCTCGAGGAGGAAGCGAGGCGTTCGACCTCGCCGTACACGCTGCTGGCGGCCTGGCGGGGCGACCGCGGCGTTCCGGCCTACGTCATGCTCAAGCTGCTGCGCCGACGGCTCGCCGATTCTCGTGCCGACCTGACGAGGAGTCCGTTCCCAGCGCCGCCGCTGCAGCGAGCACACGACATACTCGCGGAGCTCTGGGCCTGGACCGGCCGCAATGAGCGACACCCAATCTGGCAGCTGGTCGAGCTCTTCCTGCGAGTGACGTCCGAGCGGGGAAACCAGGGCGGGACGCAGTGCGAGCGAGATGAGCGCGGCCTCGATCAGAGGCCGCCCGGGGACAAGACCCAAGTCGACTTTTGATCGGCCAGCGGATCCGATGACACGCACCGTCTCCTGGCTGGACAGTTTTGTACTGCGCGACTCGGCCGTGACCCTGATTCGAGCACGCGTGTGCGCGCCGGATAGCGGCCGATAAAGGGCGTCTGTCTCCTCCTGTCGACAGCGCGTGGAGGTCATCCCGCTACGTCTCGTCTTCCCAGAGAGCAGGCATGCCGATTGCTGCCGTAGGTGCCATCAGGTAGGGAACATTTCGTAACCAGAGGAGATGGGGTATGCGAGTTTGCCGCTTGGCGATTGAGCGGTTCCGCGACGAGCGTGGCATCGCCTTGCCGATGGCCATGCTGACCCTCTTGATCCTGACGACGCTGGTGATTGCATTCTCAATGCTGGCGACGAGCGAGCCGCTCATCGCAACGAACCAGAAGCTGGTCGCCCAGGCGCGCGCGGTGGCGGAGTCCGGCCTGGAGCGCGCGATCTGGGCCCTCGACAATCCGACGGACCCGAACGGCCTGGCGAGCCCGCTGCCCGGCACCGTGCCCGCGCCCTACGACGGGAGCACCGCGATCCCGATCTCGGTCAACGGCACCCAGGTCGGCGTCGTGTTCGTGACCGTGACGAACGGCACGAACCCCAACGAGCGGAACATCACCGCGGTGGGTTGGGTGCCCACGAACACGGGGAGTGGACTGAAAGCGCACCAGAAGGTCCAGACGACGGTCTCCCAGTTCCTGTTCGCCGGCTCTCCTCCGCCGGCGTCCTTGACGGTCGCGGGCGAGATCAATATGGCCGGCAACACGAACATCGACTCTCGTGGCGATACCAGTTGTGGAGCCAAGGACGGTACGTGGAGTCAGGGCTTCACGTCCTGGGGCGGTTCGGCGGCGGCCTACGGGGCCGACGGCAACAACACCGCGAACCAGACCGCCTCGGGCTTGTCCTTGAGCCCCCCAAGCCCGCAAACGGATATCCGGCAAAACGTGCCCGCCAGCGACTTTAGCCCGTACATCCTCAAGAATGCGGACCTGAACACCCTCAAGGCCTGGGCCAAAGCCAACGGGACGTACTATTCGGGCTCCAGCGTGACGAGCCTGACCTTCAACTCGGGCAATCAGCTGCCGAACGGCATCGTCTTCATCGACACCGTGAGCGGCCAGAACATCGATGCCAACGCCCCCCCGGGGGCCAACTGTCTCCTTGGAGACACTGGCTGCACGTCGACGTCAGACTTCGCGAGCGTCTCCCTCCATGGCGGGTTCGCGGCCGACCCAAGCGGGACCTTCAGCGGGATGATCATCGTCGCGGGCTCCCTCGCCATCAGCGGGGACGTCACGATGCATGGGCTGGTCTACGTGGTGAACGACCTGACCTACACCGGTACCGGTCACGGTCAGATCGACGGAAGCGTGTTCAGCCAGAACATCCGGGACACCTCGTCCACGACGGTCGATACGAATACGGGCGGCAACGCGCAGATCAACTACAACTGCACCTATGTGAAGAACCCGGGCGGCCAGGTGCCCCAGGGCTTCAACATCGAGCCCGGAACCTACAAGGAGGTCTCGGGATCCTGACGCGTGAGGCGGCCCGCGAGCGACGTGCCGCAAACGGCCGGACCGCCGTCCTAGTCTCGGAACGGGTGGGCGAGGCGACTCTACCTCAACCCCCATCCTCACTTGCGGCTTTTCGAGCTTCCGTCGAGAACACACATCGGCCCTGACCGCGGCACCTACATGCTCTGGCCTCCGTGATCAGCTCGTCCTCCGACTAGGCCTCGGAGCACGCGATCCCCGATGAAGACCAGGACCACGCCCAGCAGCAACCCCCCGATGCTCAGCGCAATTGTGCTCGGCTCGCCGGCCAACCTGACGCCGAGAATCACGGCGGTCAGCTCTCCTGCGCCATGCGCCTCGGTCCCCCATCGTGCCCCGGCCACCAGGAACGAGAGGAGCGCCCCGATCGGCAGTGCCAAGCTGTGAAAGCCCGTCGTCATTGTCGAGCGCCCTACGACCGTGCTCCAGCGGCCGGGCCTTGACAGGAATGTGGTCACCACCAGCGCCGTCACCACCCCAACCCCGAGCGAGGCCGACCCCAGCATGCCTCCGCCTCGTGCGCCGACCACCAAATTCACGAGCAGGTCCCAGAGCACGCCACACACCGTGCCCGCGAACGCGGCCACAAGGATCTTCCCTGCGCGGCGCCGGTGCCGCCGTCGGGCCAGGACTATCAGGAGCCCACTAGCGCCCAGGAAGACGACCCCTCCGACGAGCACCAGCGCGAATAGGGACCACGGCGCCAGGGCGGACTGGCGGGACGGTTCGGTGCCACTGATCTCGCCACACCCGAAGGTGCCGAGGCTGATAACGGCGCCCCTCATGCCGCTAGCCAACCACGCAAGCGGCGATGTACCTGGCACCTCCCTTCGCGGCAGTGAGACAGTCAACTCGGACCCGTCAGCCGCCGCTACCCCGGGGTATGTCAGTGGGTCGGCTGGCTCAAGTGGGTCGGACGCTGGGGTTCAAGAGGGAGTGCGGAATCGCTGAGGCGCCGGCCGGATAGATCATAGGTCGTCACGCGACCCGTCTTGTCCAGCCTCCCCGAGCCCACGAGGTGGGAGGTGTGACTGAAAAACTCCACCCGCCGCGTGCCGAGATCCACGAGGGCATATCCGGTCGCCGATCCGTCCGCCGCGAACAAGTCCACGCGATATTGCTCGCTCAGGGCGTTCACGTGCCCCCAGCCGATCCTGCGGTCTCGGACGTCGTAGTAGTCCACGCGCCCAGCCGGATGGTGCAATAGGGCGTAGCCGACGTGGCGGCCTTCGGGATCGTACAGGTCGAGGCGCTTCGTGGCGACGGCCGGCCTCGTCAGCCCCACGGTAAGCACGACCGCGAGCACAACACCTGTGAGCTTGGACATGCCGTGGCTAGCCCCTTGGATGGGTCGAGCTTACACCTGCGCGGTGCGGAAGCCTCGACTTCTTCGCCTGGTTCGCAGCGAGCAGTTACGGCGAATTAAGCCGCGCCACCGGCAAGATCCTGACCAACCTTCCGCAGGCGGAGGGCCAAGATGGCGAATATCACGCAGCCGTAGTTGACCACACCCATGATCACGTTCAACATTGCCGGACTCTGGATCGCGGCTGCGACGTGGTTCGTGCCAACCAGAAGCTGCAGCACCGTGAGGGCAAGCGCAACTGTCCGGCCGCCGACCGCATCGTTGGCCCGGAGCGTCCGGACTATCACGATGTACATCGCCAGATCCCAGAAGGCGATCTCGCGCTGCCATCCGGGAGCGACACCCCATGCAGAGGCGGCGCCGAGTTGCGCCGGCAGCCCCAGCTGTCCCAGACACGAGAGAATGGTGAGGCCCGCCAGCAACCTCAGATACCACCGCAGTAGCGTGGTCATCGCTCGGTCTCCGATTCGGAGGGCCCAATTGCTCTGCGGCCTACGGCCATTGCCCCTACGGAGAGGGCTTTGCCCGCCGCCGCAAGTAGAGCCCCGCCACGATGACCAGCACACCGACGACCACTCCCAGGGTCTGCCTCCACCCGAAGCCGGGAGACCGACCCAGACCCAGGGGATCGGCGAACCCTGCGATGAGGACGATGAGGATGCCAACGATCATCAGGGCCTTGGCGAACGCCGGATTCTGCATGATCGCCTCCTTTACTCAATCACCTGATCCGCCCGCGCTAGCAATGATGGCGGGACGGTCAGGCCGAGAGCCTTCGCGGTCTTGAGGTTGATGATCAACTCGAATTTCGTCGGTTGCTCCACCGGAAGATCGGCCGGCTTTGCGCCCTTGAGGATCTTGTCGACGAACGTCGCCGCGCGGCGCCGAAGGTCTGTCATATCGGCGCTATACGCCATCAGTCCGCCATCTTCCACATACTCTCTAGTCCAGTAGATTGCGGGCAGCCGGTGTTTGAGGGTAGCGGCGACGAACCGCTTGCGATGCTGGAAGGTTACGTAGTCTCCTCCGGCGATGATTCCCGCTGCGCCTTCTCTCTTCGCCCGAGTAAGGGACGCATCGAAATCGTCTGACCCGCTGACCGGAGTAATCGACAAGACCATCCCCAGCCTTTGGGCGGTTCTTACCAACTCGCTTCGGACGTCAGGAGGCGGACCGGCCGGACTTGTGACGACCGCGAAGCGTACCGCCGCCGGTACTACCTCTCGAAGCAGCTCCACGTGCTTCTGAATGAGACCTGGTGCGAGAGTTGTCAGGCCCGTCACGTTCCCGCCCGGCCGGGCGAGGGTCGTCACGAAGCCTTCAGCGACCGGATCGGGGACCAACAACATCACGATTGGCGTTGTTGGTGCGGCCTCCTTGACAGCCTTGGTCTCGCGCGTAGCGGTCGTAATGACGACATCGACCTCGGAGTTAAGCAGTTCAGTGACGAGACGAGAAAGGTTCTCCGGGTGCCCTTTGGCGAACGCGCGCGTCACGACGAGATTGCTGCCCTCCACGTAGCCCAGTTCGCGCATTGCCTCGAAGACTGGCCGCCACCAGACAGAGTCGCCACCGAGGGATACCAGCCCGACACGGTACACCTTGCTCGCCTGTTGCGCCTCGGCGGCGAGTGGCGCAGCAACGAGGCTGGCTGCTAAGGTCCCGAGGAAGGTTCGCCGGTCCATGAGCCTTCAGCCGGTGGGTTGGGCCGATGCCGCTCCGCCTCGTTGGGTTACGAGGGTGATGCGGCCGCCTCCGGCGCTTCCAACCAGAACGTCATGCCCATTTCGCGATACATCTGGGTCGCGATGATGAAATGTGCGGTGCGCCGCTGGAACTGACCCATACGCTCGTAGAGCTTCGCGAGCCCCGCGTGACAGTGGGCGACGAGCGGGCGCATCCCGTGGCTCTCGGCGAGCACCAAGGCCGCCGTGTAGTCCGACTCGGCGAGTGCGAAATCAGGCGCACCATCCGCTGCGGAAGCATCGCCACACAAATGAAGCGCCCACGCTTCATGGCCTCGTTCTCGATAGGTCCGAGTGGTTTCAAGCGCCCGACGTGCTATCTCGCGGGCCTCTTGAACCTCGCCAGCGGCGAGTTTCCCGCGGCCGAGCCGAACGAGGTAGCGCGAAAGACCCCCGAACAAGCCCATTTCGACCGCGGCCTTCACCGCCTCGTCCAGGAGAGTCAGTGCTTCATCGACTCGTCCGGCGCGCGTCAGGGCAGCACCGAGCGCGGACGCGGCGGGCGGCAACTGAAGACGATACGTTCCTTCTCGACACAGTGCGACACTGCGCTCGAGCAGAGGGATCGCCTGGGCCACATCGCCGCGGATGGCGTGACCAACCCCAAGGCCGAGATGGGCATTGGCTCGGCTATAGGCGTTACCGGCGATTTCAGCAATCTCGACCGCCTCCTCGCCGTGTGCCATCGCCTCGGTGAATCGGCCGACCTCGGCCAGCACGGTGGCGAGCCACGTGCGTGCATGAACCGATAGGACCGATGGCTCGCCGAACCGCTCGTAGAGCAACTCGCCGCCGAGCGCATCGACGGCGGCCTGGAATTCCGCGATCGCGCGATCGTGGTCGCCGAGCTGGCGATACACGAGAGCGATTTGGTAGGTCGCGCGAATGCCAAGTATGTGGTTTCCGAGCGTGGCGCTGAGGGCACGGGCACGCCTTCCGGCATCGAGGGCCCCCTCGCAGTCACCGACCAGCCGTAGGTAGTTCGTCATCGACTGCGAGATCTCTCCGAGTCGCAGCGGATCGTCTAATTCTTCCGCCAGCGCTCTCGCCCGTCTGAGGCTCTCGGCGAGCTTGGCGTACTCGCCGAGAGGAACGAGCGACCACCGTAGCTGAAAGAGAATGTCGAGCGTCTGTTCGCGCGACCATCGCGTTTCTGGAAGCTGACGAAGGGCATCGAGCGCGGCTTCGAAATACCGAACGGCCTGTCGGTGGGCGGAGCGCCATGCCGCCTTGGCGCCAGCCCGACGATTGTAGGCGACGGCCTTTGCCCACAGCTCGGCCGCGAGCGCGTGGTAGGCGAGCCGCTCGATATGCTCGCCAAGGCGATCTGGCCGGACCGTTTCGTCGACGTCGGCCACCGCATAGAGTTGCTCGAGCGCCGCGACCACGCGGGCGTGGAGAATCCGGCGGCGCGTGGGGAGCAGCGAACCGTAGGCGACTTCGCGGAGTCGGTCATGGGTGAAGCCGAAGCGCTCGCCGACGCTGTGGAGGATTCGCGTACGCACCAGAGCCTCCACGGCGGAGGCGGCGTCGGGTTCTCCTACCTCCGCCGCACACTGCAGTAATCTGAAGTCAAAATCGCGTCCGATCACGGCCGCCGTGGCGAGCAAGTGCTTCCCCGTGTCACCGAGCCGCTCGAACCGTCCGAGAATCAGCTCCCGGACTTTTTCCGGCAACGCGGGAAGATCGAAGAGCTTTGGTCCCCGCGCGGTGTCGAGCACCCCGCGCACGCTCTCGACGATGACGAACGGGTTTCCTTCGCTGAGGGTCCAGATGTGGTCTTCGAGCCGCGTGAGAGACGGCTCGTCGGGGCTGGTCCCTTCGGCGAGGCGGCGGACCAAGAGTCGGGTGTGCTCCTGTGAGAGTGGCGCCAACGTGAGCCGGACGATCCGCTGCTCTTGCGCGAGTTCCGCGAGCATCCGACCGACGTGGGAGGAGCCGCCGAGCTCTTCCTCGCGGACGGTGCCGACGAGGAGGATCCGACGGTCCGCGAGACGGCGTCCGAGAAATGAAAAGAGATGGACGCTCATCTCGTCGGCCCAGTGGAGATCCTCCAGCACGAGCGCCACCGGCTGGCTCGACGCCAGCGATTTCACGAGTTCCGTCAAGGCGTCGAATAGGCGAAGAGCCTCGATCGGCTCAGACGGCAATGGCCACTCCCGCGGCCGCAGCTCCGGAAAGAGATATGACAGCTCCCCGAGCCATCCTGCGCTCAGACGCTCCGCCGCGCGGCTGTCGAGGACGCCGGCCTCGCGAATGGCTTGCACCCAGGGCCCAAAAGGCAGGAGCCGCTCCGTTTCGTACGAATGGCCGATCAGCGTCTGAGCGCCCCGGCGTGTCGTCGACTCTCGTAGGGCCGCAATCAGACGCGTTTTGCCTATCCCCGCCTCACCGAGGATCGTGACGACGTGCCCGTGGCCCCTACACGCTTGGGCAAGGGCCTGGCTCAATTGGCCGACCTCAGCGTCGCGTCCAATCAGCGAAGTGATGATCGGTCGCGAGCGGTGATGAACGCGAGGGCGCCGCCGATGTCCTTGGGGCAGTGGCTGAGCATCGGACGTCTGATGAGGAAGAAGAAGCTCACGGTAGACCTGCTTTGTCGCTTCCTCGGGCTCGACGCCGAGCTCACGCTGGAGGACGTCGACGCAGACCTGGTACTGACGCAACGCGGCAGCGCGCCGACCCTGGAGGACGTAGAGACGCATGAGCGCCCGATGCGTCACCTCCTGCAGGGGATCAAGGCTCCCGAGTCGCAGCGCGGTATGAATGGCCGGCTCGATGGCACCGACCTTCATTTGGTGCGCAAGCAGCTTCGCGAGCGCCTCGAGCGCGAGCTCGTGGAGCCGCTCCCGCTCGGCACGCAGCCACTCCTCGAACTGGGCCGAGCTCGGGCCGATGCCTTCCAACAGGTCTCCCTGGTATAGCGCCGCTGATCGCTCGAGCGCCTCTGGATCGTCATGCCGGACAAGCTGCTCGAACTCGATGACGTCCGCCGTCGCCGCATCCGCCGCGAACGTGACACAGTCCCCATCGAGGACTGTCGGGTCGAACGGAAGGGCTTGGCGAATGGCGAAGAGGGCTTGTCTCAGGCTCAGGCGCGCCTGACCCGCGGGCGCGTCCGCCCAGAGGAGCGTCGCGAGCTTGTCACGCAGGTGAGCTTGCTTCGGATGCATTGCAAGATACGCCAGCAGCATCCGAGCCTTTTTCCGCGGGATGGCCACCGACGACCCGGAATCGGTACGGGCCTCGAAGCCCCCCAGGAGCGTCAGCCGGAGCTTCGCCATGTCGGCGGCAAGATAGCACTTTCGCCCCCGCTCCCACCACCACCCGGCGGGATGAAGACCTCGTCTTGTAACGGTACGGTAACGGCGGCCTGCTACAGCAACGGCAGCAGAGGAGCGACTTATCAACCTTCAGTTGGAGGTGGGTATGGAAAGCCGCCGAACGTTCCTGGAAAGATCCGGTCAGTTGGCCGCCGGTGCCCTCGCGGTCGGGGCCATGGTAGCGTCCACCAGCGAGGCCCAGGCTCAGACGCCCGCGAAAAAGCTGAAGATTCTGATGAGGAGCGGGTGGGGAACGGATGACCCGACACGCGGCTCCTTCGTCTTCGCCCACGCGCTCGCCTTCGCCGACGCCGGACACGACGTGCAGATCTTCCTCACCGGAGAATCGACCTACCTGATGCGCAAGGCGACGGCGGATGCTGTGAAGCCCATCGGCTGGCCGCCGCTGAGCGAGATGATGGAAAAAATTGTCGCAAAACACGTCCCGGTCTTTTCTTGAGGGGCCTGCTCCCGGGCCCGTGGGGTCACGGAGGCAGACTTGACCAACTGGGGAGCAAAGTGGGGCAGCCCAGCAATCCTGGTTTCGTTGGTGGAATGGGCCGACCACGTTATTAGCGAATAGTCCCCTGTCCGTCGAACCTTCCACGGGCCTTAGGGCGCGGGGGGAGGCGGCGGGACCGGTGCCGCCGGAATCCAGACCCACCGCCACGGCTCCGTCATCCCGTCGCCGTAGAGGACGTAGCGCCCGTGCGGGTAGACCACCTCTCGCTGGATCGGCTGCTGCGCCACCGCGGGCGGCGGTTCCACGACGACGGGCGGCTGGTACGCATAGGGGTAGTCGTACGGATACGGGTAGTAGGGATACGGGTAGTACGGAAAGGGGTCGATGAAGATCGCGGAGCCGAAGAACACCCGGCCACCGTGGTGCCGAAAGCCATGGTGATGACCGGGGAAGCCGCGCCCGCCGTGGAATCCCCCATGCCCGCCGGCGTGCGCCGGGACAGCGACCGCCGCCAGGAGAGCGACCGCGAGCAGCACGGCGCGGACCATGGCGAGCAGCAACATACGCCGCGAGGCCGGAGCCGGCAACACGCCGCAACGCAGTGCGCCCGGACAATGAGGCCTCATCTCGACCTGCCGAGTGGACGCTGGACGCATTGACTCCGGCACCCGCGCGGCGCTAGCCTCGCGACATCGTCCCGACCGCATCTCTGGAGCGTGGGAATGAAGTGTCCCAGGTGCGGCCACGAAAACCGCTCGGACCGCCGCTTCTGCGGACAGTGCGGCGCTTCCTTGGCCATCTCGTGTCCTGCCTGCTCCTTCTCCAACGACCCCGGCGAGAAGTTCTGCGGGGGGTGCGGCAAGCCGCTGGTGGGGGCCTCACCAGCACCGAAGTATGCTGAACCCGTCTCCTACACTCCCAAGCACCTCGCCGAAAAGATCCTCACATCCAAGGCTGCCCTGGAAGGTGAGCGTAAGCCGGTACCGGTTTTGTTCGCCGACCTCAAGGGGTCCATGGAACTGCTCGCCGCTCGTGATCCCGAGGAAGCGCGCAAGATCCTCGACCCCGTCCTCGAGCTGATGATGGACGCCGTCAACCGGTACGAGGGCACCGTCAACAAGGTGATGGGCGACGGGACCATAGCGCTCTGCGCGGCGCCGATAGCGCATCAGGACAGCGCGGTGCGGGCCTGCTACGATGCGCCGCGCCTGCAGGAGGCGGTAAAGC
>JACXTT010013156.1_pt1 | contig 10925 bp, 11 predicted proteins | sample 9270951 | NCBI WGS metagenome assembly JACXTT01 (sample SAMN15532306, study PRJNA645909) | rock metagenome | isolation source: weathered quartz diorite | place: Puerto Rico | collected 2017-06-21 | reverse complement strand
AGGCGGGGTAGCCCTTGAACCTGCGCCATACCTTGCGCGCAGGGGTCGCGGCGATCGCCGTGATCAGCGTCGTCGCGCCCGCCGGCGCGGCGCCGACGCTTGGCGGGATCGAGGTCCATGTCGCCCAGGCGCAGGACTTCAGCCGCGTGGAATTCCACGGCGCGCCGTCCGCCGACATCAAGACTGACGGCGCCAACCTGATCCTGACCTTCCCGCGCGACGCCGACCCGGACATCTCGCGGCTGCGCACCTCGCCGCCGAAGTGGATCAAGACCGCCGAGAAGCGCCACGTGGACGGCCGTCTGCAGGTGGTGCTGACGCTGACCGACGACGGGGTCGCCAAGACCGGCGTCGCCGACGGCGCGACCTTCGTCAACGTCTTCCAGAAGCCGCCGCCCACCGAGGCCGAGCTGGCCGCGCTGCGCGCCAAGAACGCCCCGCCGCCGCGGCCCAACCCGATCCCGGTCGGCGGGGTCGTGCACATGGACCCGCACGTCGGCGCGGGCCAGGTCAACTTCACCTTCGCCTGGGCCAATCCGGCCGGCGCGGCGGTGTTCCGGCGCGGCGACGTGGTCTGGGTGGTGTTCGACGCCCCGGCGACGCTCGATATCAGCCGTGCGCCGCGCGGCCTGACCCAGTACGCGGGCGTCCAGGCCGTGAAGGGCGCGGACTATTCCGCCATCCGCATCGAGGCGGCCCACAACCTGCCGGTGTTCGCCACCGCGATCGGCTCGACCTGGACCATCTCGCTGGGCCCCGGCGACCAGTCGCAGCCCAGCCTGGTGCACATCGCCAAGGACGAGGCCGAAGGCCCTGCCTCGCTGAAGGCGGCCGTCGCCGGCATCACCAACATCATCCAGTTCACCGACCCGCAGGTCGGCGACACGCTGAGCGTGGTCACGGCGCTGGGCCCGCCCAAGGGCCTGCCGCTGCGCCGCGACTACATCCAGATGGCGATCCTGCCCTCGATCCAGGGCCTGGCGATCGAGCCGCACATCGAGGACATGACCGTCGTGCGCGACGGCGACCTGATCCACATCAGCCGCCCGCTCGGTCTCGCGCTGTCGCCGACGCCCGGCCTGCAGCAGGCCGCCAAGCTCGACATCGACGCGCCGAAGCCGGCCGGCATGCCGGGCCTGATCGACTATGTGAACTGGCCCAAGACCGGGAGCCACAGCTTCCTCAACCGCTACAACACCCTGTTCAACGCCGCGACGATCGAGAGCGCCAACCACGACAAGGGCGGGCCGACCGGCGCGCGCATGGCGCTGGCCCGCTTCCTGGTGGGCTCGGAGCTGAGCTTCGAGGCGATCGGGGTGCTGAACGATCTGGCGCGGTCGAGCCCGCCGGTCATGGACACGCCGGAATTCCGCGGCCTGCGCGGTATCGCCCGCGTCATGGCGCGCCGGTACAAGGAAGCGGAGGCCGACTTCTCCGCGCCGGTGCTGGCCGAGGATCCGTCGAGCGCGCTCTGGCGCTCCTACATCGCCGTCCAACTCGCCCAGTGGACCGAGGCGCGCACCCAGTTCGCCAAGGGCTCGGAAGCCTTCCTGCAGTTCTCGCCCACCTGGAAGGCGCGCTTCGCCCGCGCCGACGCTCAGGCCGCGCTGGCTCAGGGCGACATGCAGAGCGCCGACGCGCGCATCCACCTGGCGCTCGCCGACAAGACCGACGTCTATGAGGAGCTGGCCACGCGCCTGGTGCAGGCCCGGATGTTCGAGATCGAGGGGCGCAGCGACCGGGCGCTGAAGATGTACACGGCCATCGCCACCGTGCAGATGGAATCGCTGTCGTCGCCGGCCCTGCTGCGCGCCACCAAGATCAAGCTCGACACCGGCAAGGTCACGCCGCTGCAGGCGGCCACGGTCTATGACGGCCTGCGCTACCGCTGGCGCGGCGACGCGACGGAGTTGGAGACCATCCGCGCGCTCGGCCAGCTCTATCTGAGCCAGGGCCGTTATCGCGAGGCGCTGGAAGCCTTGCGGTCGGCCGGCACGCGCCTGCCTGACCTGCCCGAGGCGTTGCAGCTGCAGTCCGACCTGGCGGCGGCGTTCCGCTCGCTGTTCCTGGACGGCAACGCCGACGGCCTTGAGCCGATCCAGGCGCTGGCCCTGTTCTACGACTTCAAGGAGCTGACCCCGATCGGCTCCGACGGCGACCTGATGGTCCGCAAGCTGGTCCGCCGGCTGGTGGACGTCGACCTGCTGCCGCAGGCTGCGGACCTGTTGAAGTACCAGGCCGACAACCGCCTCGACGGCGTGCCGCGCGCCCAGGTCGCCACGGACCTGGCGGTCATCTACCTGATGGACAAGAAGCCGGAGCAGGCGATCCAGGCGATCAACGGCTCGCGCACCACGGTGCTGCCCGCCGCGCTCAACGCCGAGCGCCGGCTGATCGAGGCGCGCGCCTGGGCCGGCGTCGGCAAGTACGACTCGGCCATGGAGATCCTCGACAAGGACAACTCCAAGGAAGCCCAGGACCTGCGCGCCGAGATCACCTGGAAGCAGAAGGACTGGGCCAAGTCCGGCCCGCTGTTCGAAAAGGCGCTGGGCATGCGCTGGAAGGACCCGACGGCGCTGAGCGCCGACGAGGAGGGCAAGCTGCTGCGCGCCGGGGTGGCCTACAGCCTGGCCGGCGACGACGCCGCGCTCACCCGGCTGTCCGGCCAATACAAGGGCTTCTTCGAGGCGGCGCATAACCCCGAGGCGCTGCGCATCGCGCTCACCGGCATCTCCACCAACCACCTGAGCGTCGCCGACTTCAGCCGGGTCAGCGCCGACAACGAGGCCTTCACCGGCTGGGTCGCCAAGATGAAGGATCGCTTCAAGCAGCGGCCCGCCCCGGTGGGAACCGGCAAGGCCATGGCCGCGCCGCCACCGGCCGCTCCGGCCAAGGCTGCCGCACCCGCCAAACAGGCCGCCGCCGCGCCGCCGAAAGCCGCCGCCAAGGGCTAGGGCGCCGCGCCCCGGCGCAGCAAGGTTTTGACGCGGCCGCGCAAACGCCGCAAAATAACGGCGTCGGCGGTTTTGCCGGAATTTCACGTCCAAATTACAAGAATTCGAATAAAAACAGATATTTGAGGTCAGGCCGCGAGTCGCGCCGATCGCCTTGGACGCAGGGTTCGTCCGGCGCTGCGGCTCACGGCTGCAACATTCGTGCAGGGAAACCCTGTTATCCGGGCCCCGCAGAACTGGGAGAAAAAGACCATGAAGCGCGCACTTCTGGCCACCGCCGCCGTCCTCGTCGCCGGGGCCGTCACGGGCCTGTCCGCGCCCGTCGGCCTCGCCGCCGACACCGGCGCCACGCCGCAGCGGGTCGACGACTTCCAGCTCACCGATCACACGCGCCTGGCGCAGCACCTCTATTACTTCGGTTATGAGCCGGCGATCGTGGTGATGAGCCGGATCAACGGCTCGGCCTATTCCAAGGCCGCCTCGGCCGCGCTCGAACAGATCAACGCCGCGTACAAGGACAAGGGCGTGGTGGTCTGGTCGCTGGACTCCAGCCTCGCCGACAGCCGCGACGCCGTGGCCGCCGAGGCCAAGGCGCAGAACCTGACCGTGCCGGTGCTGATGGACGAACAGCAGCTGGTCGGCGAGCAGCTGGGCGTGCGCCGCGAAGGCGAAGTCTTCGTGATCAATCCCAAGACCTGGGCGGTCGCCTACCGCGGCGACGTCTCCGGCGCCCGCGCGGCGCTGGACAAGCTGCTCTCAGGCGGCGCGCCGCAGATCACCAAGGCCGCCTACAGCGCGCCGGCCGCCTCGCTGGGCAAGCCGATCGCCTTTCCCGAGCGCGCCCACGCGGCCGAGTTCGGCAACATCTCCTACTCCAAGGAGATCGCCCCGATCCTTCAGGAGAAGTGCGTCTCCTGCCACGTGAACGGCGGCATCGGCCCGTTCGCCATGAACAGCTACGAGACCATCAAGGGCTTCGCCCCGATGATCCGCGAGACGGTGCGCACGCGCCGGATGCCCCCCTATTTCGCCGACCCGCACATCGGCGTCTTCAAGAACGACCAGGGCCTGACCGCCGACCAGACGAAGCTGCTGGTCCACTGGATCGAGGGCGGCGCGCCGCGCGGGGATGGCCCGGATCCGCTGCTGGCCAATGCGAACAAGCACGCGCCCGACTGGCCGACCGAACTCGGCAAGCCCGACGTCGTGATCAACCTGCCGGCCTACAAGGTCCCGGCCACCGGTCTGGTCGAGTACCAGAACCAGGTCGTCGACAATCCCTTCCACGAGAACACCTGGCTGAAGGCCATCGCCATGCGGCCGGGCGACCGGCGCGTGCTGCACCACGTGGTCTCCAACCATATCCCGGGTCCGGATCAGCCGGCCAACGCCATTCCCGGCGGCTCGGTGGGTTCCTATACGCCGGGCGCTCAGCCGCAGGTGATGGGCGACAACACCGGCGCGCCGGTGCCGGCCGGCGGCAAGCTGCACTTCCAGATGCACTACACGACCATGGGCAAGGAGACGACGGACGTCACCCAGGTTGGCTTCTACACGCTGAAGACGCCGCCCGAGTACATCAAGCGCTCGACGGTGATCTCCACCTTCTCGCTCTACATCCCGGCAGGCGAGGCGCGCCACCAGGAGGTCGCCTACCTGACCTTCCCGGCCGACGCCTACCTCTACACGCTCTATCCGCACTCGCATTACCGCGGCTATCACGTGGAGCTGAAGGCGGTGACGCCGGACGGCAAGGACGAGATGCTGCTCAGCCTGCCGAAGTACGACTTCAACTGGCAGCGCGACTACGATCCGGTGAAGCCGATCCTGGTGAAGGCCGGAACCAAGCTGGTCGCCACCTGGGTCTACGACAACTCCGAGCACAACCCGGCCAACCCGGACCCGAAGCGCAACGTCACCTGGGGCGAGCAGACGCCTGACGAGATGATGTACTTCCGGGTCAACTACCGCTGGGCCGACGAGACCGTGAGCCACGTGCGCAACGACCTGCAGGGCAAGCTCTACGCCTCGCAGATGATGGGCTCGCTGGACTCCAACCTCGACGGCTTCATCGAGCCGAACGAGTTCAAGGGTCCGCTGCTGGGGCTGCGCGCCAAGTTCGCCGAGTTCGACCTGAACCACGACGGCAAGCTGGACGCCTCGGAACTCGCCAAGGCCATGCCCAGCCGCCGCATGGCGCGCTCGAAGCAGGAAACGCCGGACCTATAGGGCCGGCGCGGCCCGCACGCCGTGCGCCTTTCGGCCAGATGGGCGCTCGGCGCGGCCGCGGCGCTGGCGGCCGCCGTCGTCTCGGGTCTGGCGTTTGCGCCCTACGTCTACGCCGAGCTGTCGCGGGTCCTTGAGCCGCACGCCATCGTCGATCCGGCGAAGCCGCAGCTCGCGGCGGGCGCCATGGTCGACGACTACTGGGCCGTCCAGCCGCTGGGCGCGGGCGCCTACGCCATCGGCGAGCCGCGCTACTATCAGCAGAACTACGCCTATCTGATCGTGGGGCAGCGGCGCGCGGTGCTGTTCGACGCGGGATCCGGCACGCGCGACATCGCGCCGATCGTGGCGCGGCTGACCAGCCTGCCGGTGACCCTCGTGGTGTCCCACCTGCACTTCGACCACATCGGCGGCGTGGGGCCGTATGCCTCGCTGGCGATGATCGACCTGCCGCAGACCCGCGCCGACGTGGCCGGCGGGCGCTTCACGCCGACCCGCTATCAGTACCTCGGACTGGTGGATGGCCGCCGGCCGCCGTCCGCGCCCGTGGCCGAGTGGCTGAAGCCCGGCGCGACGATCGACCTGGGCGGGCGCGTGCTGAAGGTCCTGAACACACCGGGCCACACGCCGACCTCGGTCTCGCTCTACGACCCGGCCGCGCGCCGGCTGTTCGCCGGCGACTACATCTATCCCACGACGCTATACGCCTTCCTGCCGGGCGCGAGCCTGTCAGCCTATCACGCCACCGCGCGGCGGCTGCTGGCGGACCTGCCGCCCGACACGATCCTGTGGACCGCGCACTGCTGCCGCGCGGGCGAGAAGGTCTCAGCGCCCTGGCTGGCGATGAGCGATCTGAAGGATCTCGAGATCGCGCTCAGCGCGCACGAGGCCGGACGGCTGAAGGGGTCGAAGTTCTATCCGCGGCGGTTCCCGGTGAGCCGCCAGATGACGCTGGCCACCGGCTTTCCCTGGAACAACCGCTGAGCGCGGCTCAGTGGCGCCCCGTCATGTAGAGCCGGCGATCGCGGATCTGGAACGACTCCAGCCGCGTCAGGAAGCTCATGCCCAGCAGCGACATGGTCATCGGCGCCTTGTTGATGACCACCGGCATCTGGTTCATCTCGATCGAGCCGATCGTCAGGCGGCCCACCGTGATCGGCGCGCCGTAGCCGGTGCCGTTGGCGGTCTCGGCGAGCCGGCTGTAGGTCAGCCCCGGCGTGTCGAGGCCCAGGCGATGGGCGTCGTCGGGGCTCAGCACCGTGTCGCTGGCGCCGGTGTCGATCAGGAAGCGGACCGGCTGGCCGTTGATCTGGGCCATCACATAGAAGCCGCCGCTCTCGTCTTGCGGCACGACCATCTCGTGCGCGCCGGCCGCGACCGGATAGGACCCGGAGAAGGCGGTGCGCAGGCGCTGGCCGACGCCCTCGAACTCGCCGCGATAGGCGACCGCGAGCGCCGCCAGCGCCACGATGGCGACCCACATCGCCGCGTGCCGCGCCTTCTGACCCCAGTTGATCTCGCGCGCCCGGAACAGTCCCGCGGACATCGCCGCGATGAGGGCGACGAGATATCCCATCCGGCCCCAGTCATCGGGTGCGTGCAGTTGTCCAGGGAACGCCTTGAACAGCAGCGTCAGCCCGCCGGCGACGACCGCGGCCACGGCGAACCAGATCCACAGGCGATGGCCGGGGACACGCCGTGGCGGCGGCGGCTCCTCAGGCTTCGGGCCGCCCCAGGGCCCGTGACCGTCGGCCATGCTATCCGCCGCCTGGACCGTGCTGGAAGCTCTGCACGAGACTGCCCGCCACGAGCCGCCAGCCGTCGACGAGCACGAAGAAGATCAGCTTGAACGGCAGACTGACCACCACAGGGGGCAGCATCATCATCCCCATGCTCATCAGCACGCTGGCCACCACCAGGTCGATCACCAGGAACGGGATGAACAGCAGGAAGCCGATCTCGAAGGCGCGCTTCAGCTCGCTGATCATGAAGGCCGGCGTCACCACCTGCAGCGGCGTGTCCGCGGCCTTGGCGGGCTTGGGGATCTTCGAGAGTTTGATGAACAGGGCGAGGTCCTCGCGGTCCACCTGCGACAGCATGAAGGTCTTGATCGGCGCGCCCGCCGCGTCGAACGCCGCGGGCAGTTCGATCTGCTGATCCATCAGCGGCTTGATGCCGTCGTCGTAGGACTTCTGCAGCGTCGGCTGCATGACGATGGCGGTCAGGAAGATCGACAGCGAGATGATCACCGCGTTGGGCGGCGCCTGTTGCAGGCCGAGCGCCGTGCGCAGCAGCGACAGCACCACCACGATCCGCACGAAGGCCGTGGTCATGATCACGATGGACGGGGCCAGCGACAGCACGGTCATCAGCCCGATGAGCTGTACGACGCGCTCGGTCAGGCCTGCGCCGGTGCCTAGGTTGACGTTGATCGCCTGGGCGAGCGCCGCGGCCGGGAACACCAGGCTGGCCAGCGTCACCAGCACCGACAGGATGAGCGCGCGCCGCCACTCGGCGGCGGGCAGGGTGCGGATGGCCTTGCAGAGTTCGATCATCGCGCGGCCCTGACCTTCGGTGCGTCGACGGGCGTGACCAGCTGACCCTCGCCCAGCAGCAGCAGCCGCTCCTTGCCGTCGCACGAGACGATCACCAGCCGGCGCGCCGGATCGAGCACCAGGCTCTCGACGATCGCCAGGCGGCGCACGGCCTGCGGCTTGCCGAACCGGGCCAGCGCGTTGGGCCCATAGCGGCGGAGCACCACCGCGCCCAGACCGATCAGACCGAGGGTGAGGATGAGCGCGAACGCGGCGCGGGCGAATTCGGAGACCATGACGCTTCTGCGGCCTTAAGGCGGAGCTAGGGCCTCATCTCTCGACTAAGTCCCTTAAACCGGGGTTAACCCTGTTTGTTCACCATGATCCTCATGGACATTGCCGACATTCCGATCTTCGCGATGTTGCGCCAGCGCATGGGCTATCTGTCCGAGCGCCAGCGCGTGATCGCCGAGAACGTCGCCAACGCCGACACCCCCGGCTATCATCCGCACGACCTGAAATCCTTCAGCTTCCAGGCCAAGATGCAAGGCGTGGCCTCGACCGCCTCGGTCGTCGCCGCGACGCCGGCCGGAACCATGGCGGCGACCCAGCCTGGCCACATGCAGGCGCCGGGCGCGCCCAAGGGCCTCGCCGCCGGCGTGAAGTCGGAGAAGGCCCAGGATTCCGAGACCACGCTCGATGGCAACGGCGTGGTGCTCGAAGACGAGATGATGAAGCTCACCCAGGCGCGGATGGACTACGACGCCGCCGTCGGCTTCTACCAGAAGTCACTCGACATGCTGAAGCTGGCCGTCCGCAAGCCGGGCGCATAGGGAGCCGCTAGATGGCCGATCCCATCAATTCGCCGACCGGCGCCGCCCAGTCGATCGCGGTCTCCGCGCTTCGCGCACAACAGGCGCGGATGCGGATCATCGCCGAGAACCTGGCCAACTCGGATTCCACCTCGCGCACCCCGGGCGGCGATCCGTACCGGCGCCAGGAGCCGATCTTCGAGCCGTCGAAGGTCAACGGCGGCATGGGCGTGCGCATGTCGCGCGCCGCGCCCGATCCGACGGCGTTCAAGTCGACCTACGCGCCCGGCAATCCCTCCGCCGACGCCCAGGGCTATGTGAAGACGCCCAACGTCGATCCGATGATCGAGGCTATGGACATGCGCGAGGCGCAGCGCGCCTACGAAGCGAACCTCAACGTCATCGAGACGGCCCGGTCCATGGACCAGCGCACGCTCGACCTGCTGAAGCGCTAGGAGGCGTTTGAACCATGATCACCGCGCTCTCCGCCGCCAACGCCTACGCCGCCGCCCAGAAGGCGATCGGCGTCGATCCCGGCATGGCCGGCGCCGACGTGGCCGGCCACAGCGGCGGCGGCTTTGGCGACATGCTGAAGTCGGTGATGTCCGACGCCCTCCACGCGTCCAAGAACGCCGAGACCCAGATGGCCAACCAGGTGCAGGGCAAGGCTCAGCTGGTGGACGTGGTCACCGCCGTCTCCGCCGCGGAATCCAGCATGGAAACCGTCATGGCGATCCGCGACCAGGTGATCAGCGCCTACCAGGAAATCATGCGGATGCCGATCTAGCGGCTCAGGCCGCGGCGTAGGCTCCAAGCCATCCACCATCGTCGTCCTTCGCCGACGGCGAACTCGGCCGAGGCTTGCGCGCCGTGCGCCCGCGCGCCGCGACCCGGCCGGCCAGCCACACGGGTCCGCGCACCGCATGCCGCAGAGCCGTCTTCGCAAACCTCCACACAGCCCGCAGCCGCACCGTAGCGGTCGCCAGCCAGACCAGGGCGAACACGTCGAGGTAGGTGGCGATGTCGAACGCGGCGGCCCAGGCGATCCCCTCGGGCACGTAGCCGCCCGCCAGCCACATCCCCTCGCGCCCGCCGATCAGGATCAGCACGGCGGCCATCGCCACGAAGGCCAGCGCGATGACCACGTGGCTGCGGCGGATGCGCGAGAGCTTGCCCGCCGGCGCCTCGATCAGCAGGCGCTTCAGCTCGCGACCGATCGGCGTCTCCGGGCAAAGGCCGGCGATCGCCAGGGCCAGGCACAACAGGGCGAACAACATGGCGCGTTCTCCAGCTTCACCCTGCAGATGGCGTTCAGGCGCTGAAGTTCAACTTCAACCCCGGTTCCGGCCAGCGCATGTGGATCAACTGCCCCACGCCCGACATGGTGATGTAGGCGTCGCGCATATCCTCGCCGCCGAAGCAGATGTTGGTCACCAGGTTGTCGGGCAGGGGCGTCTGCGTAACGCCGCCCTTCGGCGTCATGGTGGTGATCCCGTCGCCGATGGAGGCGATGCAGATGTCGCCATTGGCCTGCACCGCCAGGCTGTCGAAGAACGCCTTGCCGGGCGCGGCGCCGACCACGCGCCCGCCGCGGCCGCCCTTCACCACCTGGCCTGGCCCAGAAAGATCGAAGGCCACCAGCCGGCCGGTGTAGGTCTCCGCCGCATAGACCGTCTGCTCGTCGGGCGAGAGGCCGATGCCGTTGTAGCCGGTGCCGCCGAAGGACAGCTCCTCGGCCTGCGAGCCGTCCGGCCTGGCGTAGTAGACGCCGCTCAAGTGACGCGTGCGCCCGGTCTGGCGGCCGAAGTCGGTGAACCAGAAGCCGCCCTGCTTGTCGAAGACGATGTCGTTGGGCGCCGAGAGCAGGTTGTCGCCGACCTTGTCGAACAGCCGCTCGCCCTTACCGGTGGACAGGTCGACGCGGTCGATGCCGCCCTGGCTCACCGGCTGGCCTTGCACGCGGCCGGCGATCCCGCCGCCGCCCAGCCCGCCACCGCCGTTGTTGGCGATGTACACCGCCCCGTCCGGGCCCAGCGCCGCCCCGTTCGGGCCGCCGCCCAGGTCGCAGACCACCTCGACCTTGCCGTTCCAGACCCTGGACAGCGTGCCGCGCGCGATCTCCACCAGGATCACCGAGCCGTCCGGCATGGCGATCGGTCCCTCCGGAAACAGCAGCCTTTCGGCCAGCACCTCAAAGCTCATGGCGCGATCCTCCCGGACCGCACCCTGCGGCCTTGAAAAGGCCCCGGCAACCGATAGCGTGCGCCGTGGGATTCCAGGGGCGGGCGTGATGTCAGATCGTAAAGTCGGCCGCCGCGCATTCCTGTTCGCCGCCGGCGCGGCGGGGGCCGCCGCCGGGCAGGCGCAAGCCCAGTCGCCAGCGCCGGCGCAACCGGCGG
>JACXTT010013155.1_pt1 | contig 10925 bp, 9 predicted proteins | sample 9270951 | NCBI WGS metagenome assembly JACXTT01 (sample SAMN15532306, study PRJNA645909) | rock metagenome | isolation source: weathered quartz diorite | place: Puerto Rico | collected 2017-06-21 | reverse complement strand
GAGCTGCTCGCGGCGCTGATCGCCAAGAAAGCGAACGTGAATGTCAGAAATGAGTTCGGATCCACCCCCATCGCCGAAGCCGCCGAGCTGGCCGACACGAGAATGGCGAAAATGCTGCTCGACGCTGGTGCGCAACCCGAAGGAGCTAATCCGGATGGCCAGACCGCTCTGATGCTGGCAATCAAGACGGGCGAAGTGGCCATCGTCGATATGCTGATCAAGGCCGGCGCCAATGTAAACACGATCGAGAAATTTCACAATCAAACGCCATTGATGTGGGCGGCCGCTGCGCCAAAAAACGCAGGCCAGATGGTGAAGCTGCTTCTTCTCAAAGGCGCCGACGTCAAACGCCGGGCGCTCTACAGCGATTGGCCTAGCCAGATCACCTCGGAGCCCCGCGCGCAGTATCGTCCGGTTGGAGGACTGACCGCGTTGCTCTATGCGGCACGTGGCGGCTGTTACGAATGTGTCGAGGCACTGATCGAGGCCGGCGCCGATGTGAATGTGCCGACGCCCGAGGGCGTGACCGCGCTGATGCTCGCCCTCGACAACGACCATAACGATCTGGCGAAGCTCCTGTTGGATCGTGGAGCGAATCCCCAGCTTTGGGATTGGTGGGGACGCACGGCCCTCTACATCGCCGTCGATCGAAAAGAAACTCTTGGCCAGAGTGGTGGGCGCGGTAGACGAGGTGGACGTCCTCCTGTCGCGCGCGGCGGTTCGCGGCTGGCGGTTTCGAGCATGGATATCATCAACGCCCTGCTCGACGCCGATATCGATCCCAGTCCACAGCTCAATATGCATCGCCCGAGCCGCGGCGGAAATAGCGGGCGCTTCATCGATCCCCTGCTCAATACCGGATGCACGCCGTTGCTGCGCGCCACCATGGCCGGCGATTCAGAAGTGGTTCGAGCGCTGCTGGCCAGGGGCGCGAATCCCAACATCAACGACATGGGCCTTACACCATTCCTGGTCGCGGCTGGAGTCGGAGCCGGAAACCGCGGCGGAACCGGTCTTGCCGCACAGACCAGCGCAGGCGGCCCGGTGAATATGGAGCTGATGGAATTGCTTCTCCAACACGGCGCCGACGTGAACGCTCAAGTCACGGGTACGGTGACCTACTCGATGCGCGTCGCCCGCGCGCCCTCCGCGAATGAAGGCAAGACGGCCCTTCACGTCGCGGCGGAGACAGGCAAGACGGATCTGGTGCGCTACCTTCTCGGGAAAGGCGCCAACACCCAGATCACGGATGCCGGCGGCAAAAAGGCCATCGACGTGGCGAGCGCGGCCGAAACTCGCAGCCTTCTGGGAAACGCAGCGCCCACGAGGTAAGCTCACTGATTCCCTCCTCGCAGAACGTGTGAACGAGTTGGAATCAGGCACTATTCCCCTCCTTGAAAAGGAGGGGTGGATGCGCGATCAAGAAAATATCGGTAGAGTAGGCGAATGGGCAACGCCCATTCCCCCCTCGTCGAACCGGACGGGAAGATTTCCCTAACCCGGCTCCCATGACAACAATGGCCCAGGCCAGTCTTCCCGACCCGATGGGACCTCGACAAAGTCGCACCGGCAATCCCGTTTTCCTCGTTCGCGCCGATGGCCACGGCGCTGTCGCCAATTCCGCAGCGTTGAAACTAGCCGGTATCACACGCGCTACCAGGAGTCCCGAGGGCGGCGAGATCATGCGCGATGCAACGACGGGCGAGCCGAACGGCATGGTCCTGGACAAGGCGCAGTCGTTGATCGCGGACAAGCACGCGGTTCCGGCGGATCAGCGGAAGGTGAAAGACCCGCGACTCCGCATCGAAGACGCTCAGATCTTCAGCCCGGACGATCTGCCGCGGCCCGTCAAGCTCGGTGTCGTTCTTTGAAATCGCTTACGAATTGAAATAGAATCAGGTACCTACATAAGGAGAACAATATGGCGAAGCAGACGCGTCGAGAAATTCTTAAGGGCAGTTTGGCGATGGCAGGGCTCAGTGTTTTCGGCCTGCCGGAGTGGGCGCTGCCCGCGCTGGCCGAAGGCGACACAGTCGTGCCGTTCACGGACATTCCGGCGAATGCCAATTTCGTACCCGCTCCGGATCGGCGGAATCTCGACATCCGAACGATCGACGGGCCATTCACCGCGAAGGACAAATTTTTCACGACCCAGCACTATGGTCATCCCGAAATCGATCCCGCCTCGTTTCGCCTGAAGGTTTCCGGGCTCGTGGATCGCCCGCTGTCGTTGTCACTCGAAGATCTGAAGAAGATGAAGACGACGGACCTGATCGCCGGATTCGAGTGCTCGGGTAATCGCCGTCCGCTGCAGGGTCTTTCGTCAAACGGCAAGTGGACCGGAATTCCGCTGAAAAACGTCCTCGATTCTGCCGGCGTGAAGTCGAATGCGCACGAGTTTGTCTTCTATGGCGCCGATCACGGAAAAGAAGAGGTCGAATTCCGGACGCAGAAGTACGACTTCGATTATCAGTTCGGCCGCAGCCTCGCGCGCGAGAAGGCCTTGTCTGGTGATCCGTTCCTGGCGTGGGCGATGAACGGCGAGCCGCTCACGCGCCATCAAGGCTCGCCTTTGCGGCTGCTCGTTCCCGGATGGTACGGCGTGTCGAACGTGAAGTGGCTGTCGCAGATTCATGCCCAGGAAGAAACGTATCTGGGCAAATATCAGGCGCGATGGTACCGCACAGTCCGCGGCGAGATGATCGACGGCGAGATGCGATGGAATGAGACCGCCGTCACGCACATGCAGCTGAAGTCGTTCGTCGCGCGCGTCACTAAAGATGGCAATCGCTACAACGTCACGGGAGTCATTCTGAACGACGGCACGCCGATCAAGTCCGTCGAAGTCAAGGTGGACGAAGGACCGTGGCAGGCCGCGACAATCGATCCGGCCACAAACAGCAAATACTCCTGGAAGCTGTTCCACTACATGTGGAGCGGCGCCACTCCCGGCGAACACACGCTGGTCTCGCGCGTGACCGACGCCACTGGAAAAGTGCAGCCGACCGAGAAAGACCTCGAGAACAAGAAGTCGTTCCTCGAGGACAACTCCCAGCACCCTCGAAAGGTAATGATTTCCTAGAATCAGCCGCGGATTTCGCGGATTAAACGGATTAAATCCGTGTAATCCGTGCAATCCGCGGCTCAATAAGGAGAATCCATGTCTCACACGCTGAGAGCAGTTGTGTTGATCGCCATCGCGGTGATCTTGTCCGGGCGAGCGAGCGCGCAGGGAGTCGTGATGCAGCGGAACCTTTCACTGGAAATGGCGAAGACGATCGCGGAAGGTGTCATCGCGGAATGCAAATCGAAAGGCTTCAATGTTGCGAGTGCCGTCGTCGATCGCGCCGGCCAGGTGATGGTGATGCTCCGCCCCGAACAAGCTACCGCACAGCAGCTCGAAATGGCGCGCCGGAAGGCTTACACCGCGCGCATGTTCCGCACGACCACTCTTGAGTTTCAGAAGCGCACGGCCGAAGGCCCGAACGCCGCTCAACGCCAGATCGCGGATATTCTCGCTCTCGGCGGTGGCGTTCCCATTCGCGTTGGCGACGATGTTATCGGCGGCGCCGGAAGTTCAGGCTCCAGCCAGGAGCAGGATGATGCCTGCGCCAAAGCCGGAGTCGCGAAAGTCGCGGACCAGTTGAAGTAACTCAATTCAGAAATTCAGAAATTTTGGAATCTTGGAATTTCCAATGGAATAGAAAACCTCCGCATGAACCCATGCGGGTTCCGGCGCCCCCCGCAAGTGGGTTTCGTCCGGCTGCTTCTCTGCAGCTCGCTTGCCTGCAGCCTCCAGCTGCTGACGCCGCGTAATTTCATCAGTCATAGGTTCTTTATACCTCATCGACATTTCATTTGACATCCTAATGAAGCCAACCCAATATTCCATTTGTATGTCTAATAGAAAGTCGAATAAAGCCGATGTCCTGCAGGGGACTCTGGACCTGATGATCCTGCAAACCCTCGCCACGCTCGGCGCATCGCACGGCTATGCGATTGCGGCGCGGCTGGAGCAGGTTTCCTCCGGAGCCCTGCGGCTCAATATGGGAACGCTCTATCCCGCTTTGATGCGCGTGGAGCAACGGGGGTTTGTGAAGGCGGAATGGGATATCACGGACAACAACCGAAAGGCGAGGTTCTACACAATCACGGCTTCCGGACGGCGCCAGCTCGCCGCGGAGAAGGCCGAGTGGGGCCGCATGGTTTCCATCATTCACGCTGTCCTTTCTGAGCAGGGCTGATTCTTCCGGGGGATTCCATGGCAAGTTTGCGCGAATGGGTGAGCCGTCTGTGGGGAACATTCCGTCGAAACCCAACGGATCGTCAGTTAGAGGAAGAGCTCAAGGCGCATTTGGAACTGGCTGCCGACGACCTGCGCCGGCGAGGCGGTTCAACTGAAGATAGTTCGCGCGCGGCCCGGGTGCAGGCCGGTGGAGTCGCGCAGGCGATGGAAGCGATGCGAGATCAGCGCAGCCTGCCGTGGCTCGAGAATCTGGCACGGGATAGTCGTCATGGGCTTCGAGTGCTGCGGCGCAGCCCAGGATTCACCGCGGTCGCCCTGCTGACAATCGCGCTGGGAATCGGCGCAAACACTGCCATTTTCAGCCTGATCAATGCTGTGCTGCTTCGACCGCTGCCCTTCGCCGATCCGGAGCGGCTTGTTATCGTGTGGGAGGATTCGAGCTTCGCGGGCTTCCCGCACAATACACCCGCAGCAGCGAACTATGCCGATATCAAGGCGCAGAGCCGCACTCTCCAAGATCTGGCCGCACTGGACGGGCGCAGCTTCAATCTCACAGGCGATGGAGAACCGGAGCGCGTTGAAGCTTACGGCGTGACCGCCAATCTGCTCCCTTTGCTTGGCATCGGGCCGGCGCTCGGCCGTTCCTTCACAGCCGAAGAAGACAGTCCGGAAGGCCCGAAGGTGATGATTCTCAGCTATGGTTTGTGGCAGAGCCGGTATGGCGGCGAGCGCAACATCATCGGTCGCGACCTCCTGCTGAATAACGAGAAGTACACGGTCGTCGGCGTACTGCCCGCGGGTTTTGAATTTCTGCGAAAGGACATCGGGATTGTCGTGCCGATCGCGTTCACGCGAGAACTGCTGAACAATCGAGGCAGGCATTATCTGACGCTCGCGGGACGAATGAAGCAGGGAGCTACCCTGGCGGAATCGCAGGCGGACACTCAGGCGATCATGCGGCGTATCGGAGAGGAGCATCCGCAGGAAACCTTCAACGGCAGATTAGGAGCTGTCGTCGTGCCGCTACGCGAGCAATTGGCGGGCGAAGTGCGCCGGCCTTTCGCGGTGCTGCTTGTTGCTGTCGGATTCGTATTGCTGATTGCCTGCGCCAATGTCGCCAACCTGTTGCTGGCCCGCGCGACAAAGCGCCAGACAGAGGCTGCCGTCCGTACGGCGCTGGGCGCGGGCTACGTGCGCACCATCGCTCAGGCGCTGACCGAAAGCATGTTGTTGGCTGTTGCCGGTTCCACCATCGGATTGATATTCGCAAGATGGAGCTTCGCGTTCCTGAAACGAATGGTGCCGGAAGGAATGGCGGCATCCGCCAATCTGGAATTGGATTGGCGCATCCTCGGATTCACGTTACTCGTGGCATTGCTCACGGGTTTGATTTTCGGATTGGCCCCCGCCTTGCAAATCGCGCGCGTGAATCTAAACGAGGTCCTGAAGCAAGGCGGCGGACGCGCCGATCTCCGGAGCGGCTCGCGCTTTCGCAGCGTGCTGGTCATCGCAGAAGTAGCGCTGGCGATGTTGCTGCTTGTTGGCGCCGGGCTACTGATTCAAACTTTCTTCAATCTTCGCGGGCAATACAGCGGACTGAGCACTCGACATGTTTTGACGGTGCGCACGCAACTGCCGGAGAGCAGGTATCGCGAGCTGCCGCAGCGCGTGCAGTTTTACGATCAGGTGCTGGAACATGTGAAATCGCTGCCGGGCGTTGTCTCTGCCGGATATACCACGTCCGTGCCGCTTGTGTGGAAAGGCGGAACGAGTTCATTCATTCCGGAGGGCCGTCAGCCTGAACCAGGAGTTGTTTACGACGCAAACTACCGGCAAATCAGCGAGAACTACTTTGAAACGATCGGCATCGAACTGCTGAAAGGACGCCGCTTTATTAAGAGTGACGATGCGCAGTCGATACGCGTGGCGATCATCAACCAAACAATGACGCGGCAGTTCTGGCCGGGCACCGAAGCTTTGGGAAAGCGATTCAAGCTGGGCGGTCCCAATTCGCCTGCCCCGTGGACGACGATTGTCGGGGTCGTCGCCGATGTCCGGCAAATGGGTGCTGACGCACCAGTCAAGGCGGAGATGTACTTCCCGTACCGGCAGATCCCGAACGGGGCTTTCATGCCGCGCGATCTTGTGATCCGCACGTCGGTCGAGCCCGCGAGTCTGGCGGCCGCACTACGCCGCGAAATCTACGCGATTGATCCCAACCAGCCGATCTCGGATATCCGCACCATGGATGACATTCTGAGCGAAGAGACCGGCGCGCGAGAGTTGGGGATGCTTCTGCTCGCGACGTTCGCAGGGCTGGCATTGTTGCTGTCGATGCTTGGCATTTATGGCGTGCTTTCATATTTTGTCGCGCAGCACACGCACGATATCGGGCTGCAGGTTGCATTGGGCGCACGGGCCGCAAACATCCTTGCATTGATTTTGAAGAAAGGAATGCTGCTGGCCGTGGCCGGTCTCGGCCTCGGATTGATGGCCTCGTTCGCTCTCACAGGGCTGATGCGAAGTTTGCTGTACGAAGTGAGCGCCAACGATCCGATGACATTCGCGGGCGTGGCGGCTCTGCTGCTCGCCGTCGCTTTCGTGGCGTGCTACCTGCCGGCCCGACGCGCGATGAAGGTGGATCCTATCGTCGCGCTTCGGTATGAATGACGGCTATTCCCCTCCTTGAAAAGGAGGGGTGGATGCGCGATCAAAAAAACATCGCGAAGCAACCTTAGTTCGCGCAGACGGGGTGGTCAGCTCGGCGAAAATGTTCAGGCCTAAAGAGTTCGCCGAACTGACCACCCCGTCCGCGGCGCTTCGGTGGCTTCGCACCTTATTATTTATGCCGCAGCCCCTCCTTCTCAAGGAGGGGAATACGCTCGCTACTCGTACCGCAGCGCCACGACGGGGTTGAGGCGCGTGGCCTGCCACGCGGGCCACAGCCACGCGATGATCGCAATCACGATCAGAAACAAGGTGATCGAGACCAGCGTCAGCGGATCGGTTGATCCTGTCTGGAACAACTGATTCCGGAGCAGGCGGCCGACGCCGAAGGCTCCGGCAAGGCCGAACGCGAGACCGAAGACGAGATGAATCAAGCCGCGTCTGAGGATCAGCCAGCGGACCTGGTGGGATTGCGCGCCCAGCGCCATCCGCACTCCGATCTCCTGTGTGCGTTGCGTCACGGAGTACGCCGTGACGGCGAACAATCCGACAGCCGACAGCACGATGGCGATGCCCGCAAAAACAGAAAACATGGTTCCGAACACGCGGGAGAACCAGCGCATCTGGCCGAGATTTTCATCCATGGTCCGGACGTTGTTCAGCGGCAGGTCCGGATCCAGGGTAAACATTTCTTTTCGAAGAAGCGGTGTCAGCGCTCCCGGGCTCGATTGTCCCCGCACGATCAGCGATGCCGCGCCGATAAATGTCGGATCCTGCGAGTACGGAATGTACACAATCGGATCGGGCGCGGGATCGTCCTGCGAGCTGCGCTGGCGGATGTTGGGCACCACACCGACGATCGTTGCCCATTCGAACCTGGGCGCCCCCGGCGTGTCGTCGACCAGGCGAACACGCTGCCCGACGGGTTCCTCGTTTTTGAAGTACATCGACGCCAGACGTTGATTTACGACGGCCACCTCCCGGCCCGGCGTTCCCTCGATTGCAGCGAATGGGCGGCCACGAGTGACATTGACACCGACGGCATCGAAGTATCGCGGGCCGACATCCAATACTGTGACCATCTGAGGCTTTTCCGGCGCGGGCTTTCCATCGATCGCCAGTTGACGCGCCGCGCCACCGAACAACGGCAGGCTGTTTGTAACGCTGGCGCCAACGACTGTATTGACGTTGCTCAGTTGCTCTTCCATGCGGCGCAGGAATTCATTGCGCATTTGCGGATTGTTGTATTTCCGCGTCGGCAGCAGGAACTGCATTGTCAGAAGGTGCGACGTCTCGATGCCGGTATCAATCCGATACAGGTTCATAAAACTGCGCATCATGAAACCCGCACCGGCCAGCAGGACAAGCGTCAGCGTCAACTCGACGACGACCAGCGCCGCCGTCCAGCGGCGCGCCCGCCAGCCGCTCGATCCGGAACGGCCGCTTTCCTTCAACACCTCACTGACATTGGTCTTCGAAATGTGTAGCGCGGGCGCGATTCCGAAGATGATGCCGGTCAGGAGGCAGACGACTCCAAAGAATGCGAAGACGCTCGCATCCATGTTGAACGTCATCCAGTACGGTTTGCCGACATTCTGAGTTTCGCCGTCGAACCATCGAATCATGAGCGTTGCGAAGATCAGTCCGACGACCCCGCTGATGCACGACAGGAGTACGCTCTCAACCAGAAGCTGCCGGACAATGCGCCATCTCGTCGCGCCTATCGACACCCGGACGGCGATCTCGCGAGAGCGATGCGCGGCGCGCGCCAACAGCAGGTTGGCTACATTCGAGCAGGCAATGAGCAGCACGAACGCGACGGCGCCCATGAGCGACCAGAAAATGGTTTTGATACCTCCGACGACGACACGTTCCAGAAATGGAGTGACCGCCGCTGTAATGTCCTTATTACTGTCCTGATACTGCTGCGCCAGCTGAGCAGAAATGTTCGTCATCTCGCTGCGCGACTGCTCGATCGTGACGCCGTCGGCAAGACGGCCGTACACCACATAACCACGGCCCTGGCGGCCGCGCGCCCGCAAAACCGGTGGCAGTTGGGACATGGGGACCCAGACTTCGTGCTGGAACGGCCATTTCAAACCGGGAGGCATGATGCCGATCAGCGTCACGGGCAGCGCGTTCACTCGAATCGCCTTGCCGATGACGGACGGATCCGCTCCGTAGCGCGACTTCTAGATGTCGCCGCTGATCAATGCAACCGCGGTCGCTCCAGGCTCATCGTCAGCCGGCTGGAAACCTCGGCCAAGAATCGGCTGGACTCCAACAAGGTCGAACGCATTCGCCGAGATATACCCACCAGGGTAGCTTTCCGGTACCCGATCGTCGCCGCTGATCGACAGGCTTCCGCTTTGTACAAGAGTCATCCCCGAGAAGCTGTGGCCGGTGCGGCGCCAGTCCTCGAAGTCCTGAAGCGAGACGCCGAAATTCCGCCCGCGCGTGTCGTGTGTGTCGATCCACATGATCCGATCGGGCCTGGAGAACGGCAGCCCTCGGAGGAGCACTGCGTTGACGAGTGTGAATACGGCGCTGTTCGCTCCAATGCCAAGCGCCAGCGCGGCGATAGCGGCCAGCGTGAACCATCGATCCTTGAATAACCGCCGAAACGCGAAACGAAGGTCCTGCAGAATCTTGTGCATAGACTAGCTTAGACACCGAATTCCGGGAGACCGTTCCTGAGATAATTTGGAAATCAACCAGAGGAGAGTTCATGTCGAATCAGCCCGCGACCGGCTCCGAAATCGGCGAGGTTCTGCTGGAAACGTACGCCGCCAATGATCGCATGAACCAGCTTCTCATCCAACACCTTGATCGGCGCGCCTGGCGTGCGCAGCCTCCGGGCCTGAAGAGTGAAGATGGCCGTACTATCGCAGCCATCTTCGCGCATATGCACAACAACCGTCTGGTATGGCTCCAACGTTCGGCGCCTCATCTGAGGTGCCCTTCAGCTCTCGATCCCGCTCATTGCACGATGCGGCAAACAGCCGCCGCGCATCACAAGAGTGCCGCGCGCTGCCTTCAAATGCTCGAGCAAGCACTGTCCGGAGATCCGGATCGGCGCGTCAAGAACTTCTCGCGCGGGAGTTGGGCGCCCACCTGGCCCGCCGGAGCGACGATGTTCGCCTACATGTTTGCGCACGAAGCCCATCATCGAGGTCAGATCATCACACTTGCGCACCAGTTGGACTACCGCCTGCCTGAGAACGTGGCCAACGGAATTTGGCGATGGGACAACTTTTGGGATGAGCTTGGTTTCACTCGCGGCCCTCGATAAAAGAATACTGACGTCCAAAGGAGTCCCCATAGTAGGGTGTCGCGTTGGAGGTCTCGCCAAATGCGAAGGATTTGTCAGTTGGTTGTCCTCACGATGTTTTCGAGCCTGTTTGCCCACGCACAGGCCAATGTCAGTTCGATCACGATTAGCGCTTCAGGCGCGGCTTTGCTCGCCACAGATGGGCTGTCTCCAAATACCGCAACCGGCTATGCACGTCTGACCGGAGACGGAAGAACACCACTACCCGCCGGGCAGGCCGTCTTTGGTTTCTCGAAAAACGGCGTACTCATCAGCGAGACTGCTGTGCCGGGCACGACCCCTGTTCAGGCCGGTAGAGTCTACGCAGAAGTGGTCGGGCCCGTGAACACAGGAGTCGCGATTGCGAATCCCAATGACCAACCGGCGGTAATCTCGTATTTCTTCACGGATTCGAACGGCACAGATTTTGGGCAGGGATCCATAACACTGGCCCCGAACAGCCAGACCGCGCGGTTCCTCAATGAGCCGCCCTTCAATGCCGTCGCGCCTCTGCGGGGGACGTTCACGTTCCGTTCCACGGTGCCCGTTGCCGCCATTGTGTTGCGGGGTTTCACCAATGAAAGATCGGAATTCCTGATGACGACGCTGCCTGTGACGGATCTGAACGCAGCGGCGCAAAACCAGCCGATACCGTTTCCGCATTACGCGGATGGCGGTGGTTGGACGACGCAGATCATCCTC